>ENA-UOJE01000008-UOJE01000008.1-human-gut-metagenome-genome-assembly--contig:-C23-NODE-8-length-307394-cov-52.487354_pt1 | contig 307394 bp, 252 predicted proteins | sample MGYA00242341_ERZ723888 | MGnify/ENA metagenome assembly ERZ723888 | reverse complement strand
CGCAGAGAATAGGTCCAGGCAACTGTTTAACAAAAACACAGGGCTGTGCAAAATTGAAAGATGAAGTATACAGCCTGACACCTGCCCGGTGCTGGAAGGTTAAGAGGAGATGTCATCGCAAGAGAAGCATTGAATTGAAGCCCCAGTAAACGGCGGCCGTAACTATAACGGTCCTAAGGTAGCGAAATTCCTTGTCGGGTAAGTTCCGACCTGCACGAATGGTGTAATGATCTGGACACTGTCTCAACCGTGAGCTCGGTGAAATTGTAGTATCGGTGAAGATGCCGATTACCCGCGATGGGACGAAAAGACCCCGTGAACCTTTACTATAGCTTAACATTGAATTTGGGTAATTGATGTGTAGGATAGGCCGGAGGCTTTGAAGCGGGCACGCCAGTGTCCGTGGAGCCGCTGTTGAAATACGGCCCTTTGATTATTTGAGTTCTAACCCGTTGTTGCGGGGACACTGTTTGGTGGGTAGTTTGACTGGGGTGGTCGCCTCCAAAAGTGTAACGGAGGCTTCTAAAGGTGCCCTCAGGACGATTGGTAACCGTCCGTAGAGTGTAATGGCATAAGGGCGCTTGACTGGGAGACAGACAAGTCGATCAGGTAGGAAACTAGAGCATAGTGATCCGGTGGTTCCGCATGGAAGGGCCATCGCTCAAAGGATAAAAGGTACTCCGGGGATAACAGGCTGATCGCTCCCAAGAGCTCATATCGACGGAGCGGTTTGGCACCTCGATGTCGGCTCGTCACATCCTGGGGCTGGAGAAGGTCCCAAGGGTTCGGCTGTTCGCCGATTAAAGTGGCACGCGAGCTGGGTTCAGAACGTCGTGAGACAGTTCGGTCTCTATCTATCGTGGGCGTATGAAATTTGCGTGGCTCTGACACTAGTACGAGAGGACCGTGTTGGACTGACCTCTGGTTTACCGGTTGTGCCGCCAGGTGCATTGCCGGGTATCTAAGTCGGGATTGGATAAGTGCTGAAAGCATCTAAGTACGAAGCCAGCCACAAGATTAGATTTCTCAGGGTCGTTGTAGACTACGACGTTGATAGGATGCAGGTGTACAGGCAGCGATGTCATAGCCGAGCATTACTAATTGCCCGTCCACTTTTTGCCTTCCGTGTATGGAGGTATATACGTTCAGCAATATATGGACACTTTACTTTTTTCTCATCATGTCTGCCTTATTCAGGTGACTACAGCACCGGGGTTCCACCTCTTCCCATTCCGAACAGAGAAGTTAAGCCCGGTCACGCCGATGGTACTGCGTAACAGTGGGAGAGTAGGTAGTCGCCGTTTTCAGAAGAAGCCTCCGTGTCTGATAAGGATACGGAGGCTTTGTTCGTTTATATACCTCCGGAACTGCTCCCCTTAATCCCTGTCATGCGTTGTTGCATACGTATTTTTCTGCTTCTTTTGTCATTCTTTTGTTATCATTACAGAACAAAGTTGGTGTAAAATGAGTTTTTTTTGGAAGAGCAAGAACTTTTCTTCCTTTCTTTCTATTCAATATCAAATGGATTTTTGTAAATTTGGCGTGAATCTAATAGGAAGGGAAAAAATCACGCAATTAATATTGTAATATAAATCATATAATAACTCCTGCAAATATGGAAAACAAGATTCAAGAGCTGACCGATAAGATCTACCGCGAAGGCGTAGAGAAAGGAAACGAAGAGGCACAGAAACTTATCGCAAAAGCTCAGGAAGAAGCCAAGAGAATTATAGAGGATGCTCACAAGGAAGCGGATTCTATCGTGGCTACCGCTCATAAGTCTGCCGATGAACTGGCAGAGAATACAAAATCTGAATTAAAGTTGTTTGCCGGTCAGGCTGTGAATGCTCTGAAGTCCGAAATCGCTACGTTGGTGACGGACAACATTGTGAATGCCGATGTAAAGGCATTTGCTGCAAACAAGGATTATCTTAATGCCTTCATCGTTGCATTGGCGTCCAAATGGAGTGTGAACGAACCAATCGTTATCTCTACTGCCGATGCGGAAGGCTTGACAAAATATTTCGCAGCGAAGGCGAAAGACCTGCTGGACAAGGGTGTGAAGATTGAGCAAGTGAATGGCATCAAAACCTTGTTCTCCGTATCGCCTGCCGATGGTTCGTACAAGGTGAACTTTGGCGAAGAAGAATTTATGAATTACTTCAAGGAATTCCTGCGTCCGCAATTAGTGGAAATGCTGTTCTAAAAACTCCCACAGGATTATGAGTAAATACTATTACTTGGTAGCCGGTTTGCCTGAACTTACTCTGGAAGACAGTAAACTGAGCTATACAGTAGCCGATTTCAAGACGGAACTATATCCTGCCTTGTCGGAAGATGATAAAAAGTTGATAGATTTGTTTTATCTGAAATTCGATAATGCGAATGTCTTGAAACTATTGAAGGATAAGGATGCTGCCATCGACCCGCGCGGAAACTATTCGTCGGAGGAACTGGTGGAATATATCTCACAACTGAAGGATGGCGACGAAGTCTCTGACAGTGTATTCCCATCTTATCTCTCTACGTTCATTTCCGAATATTTCAGCCTGCCTGCCGAGGACGGTTTCTTGTATGAAGACCGCCTGGCAGCGCTCTATTACGCCTATGCTATGGAATCCAGGAATCAGTTTGTGTCTTCCTGGTTTGGCTTCAACCTCACTCTCAATAATATATTGGTGGCGCTCACAGCACGTAAGTTCAAGCTGGACATTGCTCCGCTGATTGTGGGTGATACGGAAGTGTGCGAGGCTCTGCGTACTTCCAATGCCCGTGACTTCGGTCTGGGTACTGAGGTGGATTATCTGGAGCAGCTGGTGAAAATCAGTGAGACGGAGGAACTGGTGGACCGGGAAAAGAAACTGGACCAGCTTCGCTGGGACTGGATGGAGGAGGCCACATTCTTCGATTACTTTACCGTGGAACGTCTGTTTGTCTTCCTGCTACAGCTGGAGATGATAGAACGGTGGATTTCGTTGGATAAAGAGAAGGGTAACCAACTGTTCCGCAGCATTATCGCTGCCTTGAAAGACGAGGTGCAGATACCCGCAGAATTCAGATAAAATAAACAACTAAAAATATATGGCAACAAAAGGAACTGTTAGTGGCGTAATAGCCAACATGGTGACCCTCGTCGTCGACGGACCGGTAGCGCAGAATGAGATTTGTTATATCTCGACCGGAGGAGACAAGTTGATGGCGGAGGTGATTAAGGTAGTAGGTACCCAGGTCTACGTGCAGGTATTTGAGAGTACCCGCGGACTGAAAGTGGGGGCCGAAGCTGCGTTTACCGGACATATGCTCGAAGTAACACTGGGGCCCGGTATGCTTTCGAAAAACTACGACGGTCTGCAAAACGACCTCGATAAGATGGACGGTGTTTTCTTGAAACGCGGGCAATATACCTATCCGCTGGATAAAGGAAGCAAATGGCATTTTGTGCCTTTGGCAAAGGTGGGCGACCAAGTGGAAGCCGCTGCCTGGCTGGGACAAGTGGACGAAAACTTCCAACCTCTGAAAATCATGGTGCCTTTTGAACAGAAAGGTGTGTGCACCGTGAAATCAATTGCAAAGGAAGGTGATTACAGCATTGAGGATACCATTGCAGTGCTGACGGATAGCGAAGGTAATGACATCCGGGTGAACATGATACAGAAATGGCCCGTGAAGCGCGCCATGACCAACTATAAGGAAAAACCGCGTCCTTTCAAATTGCTGGAAACCGGTGTGCGTGTAATCGACACCGTAAACCCGATTGTGGAAGGTGGTACGGGTTTTATCCCCGGTCCGTTCGGTACTGGAAAAACGGTGCTTCAGCATGCCATTTCAAAACAAGCGGAAGCGGACATCGTAATCATCGCTGCCTGCGGTGAGCGTGCCAACGAGGTTGTGGAAATCTTTACAGAATTCCCCGAATTGGTTGACCCGCATACGGGACGGAAGCTGATGGAACGTACGATTATCATTGCCAATACTTCGAACATGCCGGTGGCTGCCCGTGAGGCATCTGTCTACACGGCTATGACGATTGCAGAATACTACCGAAGCATGGGATTGAAGGTACTGCTGATGGCGGACTCCACTTCACGTTGGGCGCAGGCATTGCGCGAGATGTCCAACCGTATGGAGGAGTTGCCCGGTCCCGATGCCTTCCCGATGGACTTGTCCTCCATCATCTCCAACTTCTACGGCCGTGCGGGTTATGTGAAGCTGAACAACGGCGAGTCCGGTTCCATTACTTTCATCGGTACGGTATCGCCTGCCGGTGGTAACTTGAAGGAGCCGGTAACCGAGAATACGAAGAAGGTGGCACGCTGCTTCTATGCCCTTGAGCAAGACCGTGCCGACAAGAAGCGTTATCCTGCCGTAAACCCGATTGACTCGTATTCCAAATATATAGAATACCCTGAATTTGAAGAGTATATCACCAAGCACATCAACGGTGAGTGGATTGGCAAGGTGAATGAAATCAAGACCCGTTTGCAGCGTGGTAAGGAGATTGCCGAGCAAATCAACATCTTGGGTGACGACGGTGTGCCCGTAGAGTATCACGTGACTTTCTGGAAATCGGAATTGATTGACTTCGTTATTCTGCAGCAGGATGCCTTTGATGAAATTGATGCCGTGACCCCGATGGAGCGTCAGGAGGAGATTCTGAATATGGTAATAGAAATCTGTCATACAGAATTTGAGTTCGACAACTTCAACGAAGTAATGGATTACTTCAAGAAAATGATTAACATCTGTAAGCAGATGAACTACTCGAAGTTTAAGTCGGAAGAATACGACAAGTTCCATAAGCAGTTGCAGGAACTGGTTGAGGAACGTAAAGCCTAAGGATGTACTATGTGACTATTTACAATTTACTATTTGCCTTGCGGATGCAGGTGTACGGAGGTTGTAGATAGGAAAATAGTAGAATAGGATGGCAGAGATTTAAATAGTAAATAGTAAATTGCTAAATTGTAAATAAATAGATGGCAACAAAAGCATTTCAAAAAATATATACCAAGATTACTCAGATTACGAAAGCTACGTGTTCGCTGAAGGCAACCGGAGTGGGGTATGACGAGTTGGCGACCGTAAACGGCAAGCTGGCCCAGGTGGTGAAGATTGCCGGCGACGAAGTGACTTTGCAGGTGTTTGAGGGTACGGAAGGTATTCCCACCAATGCAGAGGTAGTATTCTTGGGCAAGGCTCCTACAATCAAAGTGAGCGAGCAGCTTGCCGGACGCTTCTTCAACGCCTTTGGCGACCCCATCGACGGTGGTCCGGCCATTGAAGGCGAGGAGGTGGAAATTGGCGGTCCATCCGTGAATCCGGTGCGCCGTAAGCAGCCCTCGGAACTGATTGCAACCGGTATTGCAGGTATCGACTTGAACAATACGCTGGTGTCCGGACAGAAGATTCCGTTCTTTGCCGACCCCGACCAGCCCTTCAACCAGGTGATGGCGAATGTGGCTCTGCGTGCGGAGACTGACAAGATTATCCTTGGCGGTATGGGTATGACGAACGATGATTACCTTTACTTCAAGAACGTATTCTCCAATGCCGGTGCGCTCGACCGTATCGTCAGCTTTATGAATACCACCGAGAATCCTCCGGTAGAGCGTCTGCTGATTCCGGATATGGCACTGACGGCGGCCGAGTATTTTGCTGTAAACAATAATGAAAAGGTGCTGGTGCTGCTGACGGATATGACTTCCTACGCCGATGCGCTCGCCATCGTATCCAACCGTATGGACCAGATTCCTTCGAAGGACTCCATGCCGGGTTCCCTTTATTCGGACTTGGCGAAGATATACGAAAAGGCGGTGCAGTTCCCAAGCGGCGGTTCCATCACGATTATTGCGGTGACGACTCTGTCCGGTGGTGACATTACGCATGCCGTGCCCGACAATACGGGTTATATCACGGAAGGCCAGTTGTTCCTCCGTCGTGACAGCGACATCGGTAAGGTTATCGTTGACCCGTTCCGTTCCTTGTCCCGTCTGAAACAGCTTGTTACGGGCAAAAAGACACGTAAGGACCATCCGCAGGTGATGAATGCCGCCGTACGTCTGTACGCCGATGCCGCCAACGCCAAAACCAAGCTTGAAAACGGTTTCGACCTGACGAACTACGACGAACGTACCCTTGCCTTTGCCAAGGACTACTCCAACCAGCTACTGGCCATCGATGTCAACCTCGATACCACAGAGATGCTCGATGTGGCATGGAGTCTGTTCGGCAAGTATTTCCGTCCGGAAGAGGTGAATATCAAGAAAGAGCTTGTGGACCAGTTCTGGCCGAAAGCAAACTAAATAAATGTACGATTAGACGATTTACGGTTTACGATTGATATTACTGAAATTGTAAATCTGTAAATTGAGAAATTGAGTAGCTTCAGTCGTCTAATCGTAAATCGTTAAATCGTAAATAAAATGGCTATTAAGTTTCAATATAACAAAACCTCGCTTCAGCAACTCGAAAAGCAACTGAAGGTGCGCGTGCGTACACTCCCCATTATTAAGAATAAGGAGAGTGCCCTGCGTATGGAAGTGAAGCGCTGCAAGGGAGACGCTGCCGCGTTGGACGCGAGGTTGGAAAAGGAAATCCAAGCTTACGAAGCCATGTTCGCCCTTTGGAATGAGTTCGACGCTTCATTGATAAAGGTCAGCGATGTTCATCTCGGTGTAAAGAAGATTGCCGGTGTACGGGTGCCGTTGCTCGAGAATGTAGATTTCGAGATACGCCCTTACAGCTTGTTCAATGCGCCCAAATGGTATGCAGACGGGCTGCATTTGCTTAAGTCACTGGCACATACTGCCATCGAGCGTGAATTTACTGTTGCCAAGTTGAACTTGTTGGAACATGCGCGTAAAAAGACCACCCAGAAGGTGAATCTTTTTGAGAAAGTACAGATTCCGGGTTATCAGGATGCTCTGCGCAAAATCAAGCGGTTTATGGAAGACGAGGAGAACCTTTCCAAGTCATCGCAGAAAATCATGAAATCCCATCAGGAGAAAAGGAAGGAGGCAGAGGCATGATTACGAAAATGAAGAAGCTCACGTTCCTTGTGTATCATAAGGAGTACGAAGCATTTCTGGCACAAATCCGGGAACTGGGCGTGGTGCACGTTGTGGAAAGGCAGTGCGGCGAGATGGACGACACCTTGCAGCAATTCATGCAGAAGCGTACGCTCTACAAGAATATGCTTCAGAGCATGCACACCCTGGCAGACAAACAGCCGGAAGAAAAGGTGCATAAAGAGTTGTCGGCCGATGCTCTGGTGAAATTCTACGAGGACTTGCAGGCGCGGATACAAGACTTGAACCAGCAGATTCCCGCCATCGACAAGGATGTGGCGCAGATGGAAGTCTGGGGCGATTTCGATTGGAGAGCCATCCGCAAGCTGGAAGATGCTGGTTGGTTCGTGCAGTTCTATACCTGCCCGGAGAAAGACTATAACGAAGCGTGGGCAGAGGACTACAATGCCATCGTGGTGAAAGAGAACGGCGGACATCTTTATTTCGTGACCGTCACTCCCCAACCGGTAGAACTGGATGTGGAACCGCTCCGTCTGCCTTCACTCAGCCTCTCCGAACTGAGCCGGAAGAAAGCCGATACGGAAGAGGCCCTTGTGCAGGCACATGCCGGATTGAAAGAATTCTGCAAAGCGAATTACTGCACGTTGGAGAAGTACAACCTACAGCTCCAGGAAGAGATAGACCTGCTGAAAGTCAAGCTGAACAGCGAACATATGGCAGAAGGTGCCGTAGTGTTGATGGAAGGCTGGATTCCCGAAGACTGCGAGGCGGATGTGAGGAAACTTCTCGATGAAAGCGGCACTTATTATGAGATAAGGGCTGCCAAGCGCGAGGACAATGCTCCCATCAAGCTGAAAAACAACGCCTATACACGCATGTACGAAGTGCTTACCAAAATGTACGGTATGCCCGAATATGCCGAGTTCGACCCGACACCGATACTTGCGCCATTCTTCTCGCTCTTCTTTGCTTTCTGTATGGGAGATGCGGGCTACGGTCTGGTACTGATTGCACTCGGGTTCATTTTGAAAAGGAAGATGTCCAAGTCCATGAAAGGCATGATGAACCTGGTGATTACGTTGGGTATATTTACGTCCGTCATCGGTGCCATATTGGGAACCTTCTTCGGTGTAAGCCTCTTTGACCTGGAGATACCCGCCAAACTGAAGGAATTCATGATTGTGGGTAAGATAGGTGAGACTACCTATGACAAGCAAATGCTGCTGGCGTTGATTATCGGTGCGGTGCACATCTGCATTGCCATGACGGTGAAGGCCGTGGGACAGACCGTTCGTTTCGGCTTCAAGGAGTCGCTCAGTGCCTGGGGATGGCTGTTGCTGGTGGTGGGATTTATCTGCACCGGCGGACTTTCCTTCTTCAAGATAATTTCGGAAGACGTGTCTACGTGGGCATTTATCGTGATTGGCGGTGTTTCCGCCATCGGTATCTACCTGCTGAACAATATCCACCGGAATGTATTTGTCAACATCGGTGCCGGAGTATGGGATACCTATAACATGGCAACCGGATTGATGGGCGATATACTTTCCTACATCCGTCTCTATGCCCTCGGCTTGGCAGGCGGTATGCTTGGAGGCGTGTTCAACCAGCTTGCCTTCATGGTGAACGATGCTGCAGGTCCGGCCCTGGGATGGCTGTTCTGCGGTCTGATACTGATATTCGGGCATACGCTGAACATTGCCATGTCTTGTCTGAGTGCCTTTGTACACCCGCTCCGTCTGACATTTGTGGAATACTTCAAGAATTCCGGTTACGAAGGTAAGGGCGAAGCCTATAAACCTTTTACAGTAGTAAAGAAATAAACAAATTAAAAAACAAATAAAAATAGAAACATTATGAATGAAATTTTAGGTTATCTCGGTCTGGGCCTGATGTTGGCCCTTGCAGGAATTGGCAGTTGCTTCGGTACAACTATCGCCGGTAGTGCGGCAGAAGGTGCGTTGAAGAAAGACCCTTCCAAGTCAGCAAGTTATATGATTTTGTCGGCCCTTCCGGCTACGCAGGGACTTTACGGCTTCGTGGCTTTCCTGATGTCCATGGGCAAGGATTTTGCTACGGACGGTCCTTTGATGCTGGGCATCGGATTGGGTGTCGGACTGGTATGTCTGTTCTCCGCTATCCGTCAGGGACAGATTTGTGCTAGCGGTATTGTGGGTATCTCCCAGGGACACGACGTACAGACCAATACAATGATTTACGCCGCGCTTCCTGAATTCTACGCTATTTTGGCGCTGGTAGCTGCATTGATGGTATAATCCGGATTATAAGAAAATAAACCCCAGGGATTTACAATTGAAATCCCTGGGGTTTTTTGTTTAAATTCCTGGGGCTTCAACTGAAAACTCCAGAAATTCTTTTTTGAAACTTCGGGAATTTTAGACGAAAAATGCATGGATGGGCGAGTCAATGGGGCTTTTGTGGCTAAACTATGACATTCCGCAAACGATTGTTTATGCATATTTAATCAGTTTTTTCGATTAAAAGGCTATTTTTCAAAGAATAATACGTACTTTTGCAGCCGTAATTAAGATAAAGAGATTATAACATAATATGACTAAAGAACTACTTACCCCCGATTACATCTTCGAAGCGAGTTGGGAAGTGTGTAATAAAGTAGGCGGTATCTATACAGTTTTGTCTACAAGGGCAAATACTTTACAGACTAAATTTCGCGATAGATTATTCTTTATAGGGCCGGATTTCTGGCAGGGAAAAGAGAACCCTTTGTTCATTGAGTCTGATAACCTTTGTGCAGCGTGGAAAAAACATGCAGCGTTGAAAGACAATCTTTCCGTCCGCGTAGGTCGCTGGAACATTCCGGGAGAACCTATTGTTATATTGGTTGATTTCCAACCGTTCTTTGCAGAAAAAAATGAGATTTATACAGAAATGTGGAACCGCTATCAGGTGGATTCACTGCATGGATATGGTGATTATGACGAAGCATCCATGTTTGCTTTCGCTACCGGCAAGGTGATAGAGAGCTTCTATCGCTATAATTTGACGGAAACGGACAAAGTGGTGTTCCAGGCACACGAGTGGATGACCGGCATGGCCGCCCTCTATCTTCAGTCTGCCGTTCCCGAGATAGGGACTATCTTCACCACCCATGCCACGTCCATCGGCCGCTCCATAGCTGGCAACAACAAGCCGCTTTACGATTATCTTTTCGCCTACAACGGCGACCAGATGGCGGAGGAGCTGAACATGCAGTCCAAACATTCCATTGAAAAGCAGACGGCCCACTATGTGGACTGTTTCACCACTGTGAGCGAAATCACAAACAACGAATGCAGGGAATTGCTTGACAAGCCTGCGGATGTTGTGCTGATGAACGGTTTTGAAGATGATTTTGTACCGAAAGGCGCCACCTTTACCGGCAAGCGCAAACGTGCCCGTTCCACCATGCTGCGTGTGGCAAACTGCCTACTGGGTGAGGACTTGGGCGACGATACGCTGATTATCGGTACCAGCGGACGCTATGAGTTCAAAAATAAGGGTATCGATGTGTTCCTGGAATCATTGAACCGGCTGAACCGCGATAAAGATTTAAAGAAGAAAGTATTGGCGTTTGTCAACGTGCCCAGCTGGGTGGGAGACCCCCGCGAGGACTTGCAGAAGCGCTTGAAGAGCAAAGATAAGTTCACCGAACCGTTGCAGTGTCCTTTCATCACCCACTGGCTGCACAATATGACGCACGACCAGGTGCTGGATATGCTGAAATACCTCGGTATGGGCAATCGTCCCGAAGATAAGGTGAAAGTAATTTTTGTACCTTGCTATCAGGATGGTCACGATGGCATCCTCAACAAGCATTATTATGACTTGATTTTAGGCGAGGACCTCAGTGTCTATCCGTCCTATTATGAACCGTGGGGATATACCCCGCTGGAGAGCGTGGCTTTCCGGGTGCCTACCATCACCACCGACCTTGCCGGTTTCGGACTTTGGGTGAACAGCCTGAAAAACCAGCATGGCATAAACGACGGAGTGGAAGTGCTGCACCGTTCGGACTATAACTATTCCGAAGTGGCAGACGGCATCAAGGACACCGTAGCCTTGTTCTCTACCAAGACGGAAGCCGAAATCAAGGAAATACGCAAGCGTGCAGGCCAGGTGGCAGAGCAGGCTTTGTGGAAGCACTTTATACAATATTATTACGAGGCTTACGACATTGCACTGCGCAATGCCATGAAGCGTCAACTAAAATAAAAGAATTATTAATCAATTAGTTATCATACAATGAAGATTAAAGTTAGTAATGTAAACACTCCTAACTGGAAAGATGTGAATGTGAAATCGCACATTCCCGCCGAACTGGAGAAACTGTCTGAACTGGCACATAACATCTGGTGGGCATGGAATTATGAAGCCACCGAACTGTTCAGAGACCTTGACCCTGCTCTCTGGAAAGAAGTGGGACAGAACCCCGTACTTCTGCTGGAACGTATGAGTTATGCTAAACTCGAGGCACTCGCAAATGACAAAGTTATTCTGCGCAGAATGGATGACGTATACTCCAAGTTCCGCACATACATGGATGTGAAGCCTGACAGCAAGCGCCCGTCCGTGGCTTATTTCAGTATGGAGTATGGTTTGAGCCATGTACTTAAGATATATTCCGGCGGTCTGGGTGTACTTGCCGGTGACTACCTGAAAGAAGCTTCCGATAGCAACGCCGACTTGTGTGCAATCGGTTTCCTGTACCGCTACGGTTACTTTACACAAACATTGTCTATGGACGGCCAGCAGATTGCCAATTACGAGGCACAGAACTTTGGCCAGTTGCCCATCGACCGTGTATTGGATGAGAAGGGCGAGCAGATGGTAGTGGATGTTCCTTATCTGGACTACTACGTGCATGCTTATGTGTGGAGAGTGAACGTTGGACGTATCTCTCTCTATCTGCTTGATACTGACAATGAAATGAACAGCGAGTTCGACCGTTCCATCACTCACCAGCTGTATGGCGGTGACTGGGAAAACCGCTTGAAGCAGGAAATCCTGCTCGGTATCGGTGGTATTCTGACGCTGAAGAAGCTGGGCATCAAGAAAGATATCTATCACTGCAACGAAGGACATGCTGCTTTAATCAACGTACAGCGCATCTGTGACTACGTGGCCGAAGGTCTGACTTACGACCAGGCTATCGAGCTGGTACGTGCTTCTTCTCTCTATACTGTACATACTCCGGTTCCTGCCGGTCACGACTACTTCGACGAAGGCCTTTTCGGCAAGTACATGGGCGGCTATCCTTCAAGAATGGGTATCAGCTGGGACGACCTGATGGACCTCGGACGTAACAATCCGGGCGACAAGGGTGAACGTTTCTGTATGTCTGTATTCGCTTGCAACACTTCTCAGGAGGTGAACGGTGTGAGCTGGCTGCACGGAAAGGTTTCCCAGGAGATGTTCGCTTCCATCTGGAAGGGTTACTTCCCCGAAGAAAGCCATGTGGGCTACGTTACCAACGGTGTACACTTCCCCACTTGGAGCGCTACGGAGTGGAAACATCTCTATGCTGCGCATTTTGATGAGAACTTCCTCTACGACCAGTCCAACCCCAAGATTTGGGAGGCTATCTATAACGTGTCCGACGAAGAAATCTGGAAGACGCGCATGGTGATGAAGAACAAACTGATTGACTATGTTCGCAAGCAATACCGTGAAACTTGGTTGAAGAACCAGGGTGACCCTTCACGCATCGTTTCCCTGCTGGACAAAATCAATCCGAACGCTCTGCTGATAGGTTTCGGACGCCGTTTCGCTACCTACAAGCGTGCACACTTGCTGTTCACCGACCTCGACCGTCTGGCCAAGATTGTGAACAACCCCGACTATCCGGTACAGTTCCTCTTTACCGGTAAGGCTCACCCGCACGATGGTGCCGGCCAGGGCTTGATTAAGAGAATCATTGAGATTTCCCGTCGTCCGGAGTTCCTGGGCAAGATTATCTTCCTGGAAAATTATGACATGCAGTTGGCACGTCGCCTCGTTTCAGGTGTGGATATCTGGCTGAACACTCCGACACGTCCGCTCGAAGCATCCGGTACTTCCGGCGAAAAGGCGTTGATGAACGGTGTTGTAAACTTCTCCGTACTCGACGGCTGGTGGTTGGAAGGCTATCGTGAAGGTGCCGGTTGGGCATTGACCGAAAAGCGTACTTACCAGAACCAGGAACATCAGGACCAGCTCGATGCCGCTACTATCTACAGCATTCTTGAGCAAGAAATTCTGCCGTTGTTCTATGCACGCAACAAGAAGGGATATTCTGAAGGTTGGGTGAAGACTATCAAGAACTCCATCGCACAGATTGCTCCCCACTATACAATGAAGCGTCAGCTGGACGACTATTACGACAAGTTCTACATCAAGGAGGCCAAACGTTTCAAGATGCTGGCTGCCGACGGTTGTGCCAAGGCTAAGGAAATAGCTGCTTGGAAGGAAGAAGTTGCCGAGAAGTGGGACAGCATTGAAGTGGTGTCTTGCGAAAAGACCGAAGACCTGGTGAAAGGCTCCATCGAGAGCGGTAAGGAATACACCATTACTTATGTTATCGACGAGAAGGGCTTGAACGATGCTATCGGTCTGGAACTGGTGACTACTTATACGGCTCAGGATGGCAAACAGCATGTTTACTCCGTAGAACCGTTCAATGTAGTGAAGAAAGAAGGTAACCTTTATACTTTCCAAGCTAAGCACAAGATGGAAAATGCGGGTAGCTTCAAGGTTTCTTACCGTATGTTCCCGAAGAATGCAGACCTGCCTCACCGTCAGGACTTCTGCTACGTTCGCTGGTTCGTATAAGAGCATAAAAAAGATAATGTGCCTGCGGATATGGCGGAACACATTATCTGTTCAGATAAAAGATATCATCTGCATGATTGCAGGCAGACCATCCGTTTAAAGTAAACGGATGGTCTGTTTCTTTTCTAGAGCTTGCTTTTTATTTCGGCTGTCCAGGCGTCAATGCGTTCGGCGGTTTTGTTACTTTCGTTCACTTCGTCGAGGGGAAGTCCTACGAATGCACCGTCTACCACGGCGATGGAAGAGGAGAAGGAATACCCGTCCGTGCTGACTTTGTTGCCCAAGAAGGTACACCCGCTATCCTTCAGGTCCTCGTAGAGTACTCCGATGCCGTCGCAGAATGTGTCGCAGTAGGAGTCGGAGTCGCCGCAACCGAATAAGGCTACGAACTTCATGGAAAGGTCGGCGCTCTTCAGTACCTTTACGCCGTCATACCAGTCGTCCTGCAGTTCGCCGTCTCCCCAAGTGGAGGTACCTAGAACCAGCACTTCATATTCCTTGATTTTATCGGCGGTCATCTTGTCAACACTATGTACGTCGGTGGAGGAAACTCCCAACTTTTCGGCTATCTGGTTAGCCAACTCTTCGCAGGTTCCGGTACTGGAACCATAAAAAACACCAGTCTTTTTCATTGTAAATAAAGTGATTAAATTGTTTGCTGCAAAGTAAAGGCTTTGCCGGAGAACGTGAAATACCTACATGTAGGGCTTTTAGTGTTGTGCCGCTCCCCATTTCGGGTTAGCTTGTGGCGTGGTTTATAGAGGTCGCGGCTACCTACTAATTGGGATGGCAGACTCTCTTTTTGATGAAAAGTAGGTATTGCCGGATTGTTAAAAATGAAGGACATTTGTACCGGTAATAATAGACAAGTGTTTATGGTTAGATTCGTACATTCCACTCATTCGCAATTCCATCCTTCCGTGGCTGGTAAGTGGCTGGTGTGGGGGACTTTGATGATGCTTCTTGCGGGGGTGGCTATCATTGTTTTTTCGGTATTCTCGCATGATGCACTCGATGCGTGCTGTAATTGCATAATCTGTACTTTCAACCGTGTCCCGAAGGAAGGGGAATATTTGTATAACCGCTACCTGCCGGTCATCAGCATGGTGTGGGTGGCGTTTCTGATACTTTTGGTATATGTGGTCCGCTATTGCATGAACAAGAGGAGGTAGCCGGGTGTTCTATAGGTAAAACTGAAAGGAGACTATATGAAAAAGATTGTTTTGCTTCGCCACGGCGAGAGTGCATGGAATAAGGAAAACCGCTTCACGGGGTGGACGGATGTTGATTTGACAGAGAAAGGCGTTGCTGAAGCTGTAAGGGCGGGTGAGCTGCTGGCAGAAAAGGGATTCCGCTTCAAGAAGGCGTATACTTCCTATCTGAAGCGTGCCGTGAAGACACTGGATTGTGTGCTGGACCGCCTCGACCAGGACTGGATTCCGGTGGAGAAATCGTGGAGGTTGAATGAGAAACACTACGGCCAGTTGCAAGGGCTGAACAAGGCAGAGACGGCTGCCAAGTACGGTGACGAGCAGGTGTTGGTATGGCGCCGGAGCTTTGATGTGGCTCCGCATGCATTGGCCGAGGATGACCCGCGTAATCCGCGTTTTGAGGACCGTTATCAAGAAGTGCCCGATGCCGAACTGCCCCGTACGGAGTCGTTGAAAGATACGATTGAGCGTATCATGCCTTACTGGAAATGTGTCATCTTCCCGAATCTGAAGACGGCCGACGAATTGCTGGTAGTGGCTCATGGCAATAGCCTGCGGGGTATTATCAAGCATCTGAAGCATATTTCGGACGATGAAATTGTGCATCTGAACCTGCCTACGGCGGTGCCCTACGTCTTTGAGTTTGACGATGAGCTGAACTTGACGAAAGACTATTTCTTGGGTGACCCCGAGGAGATAAAGAAATTGATGGAGGCTGTGGCCAATCAGGGAAAGAAGAACTGATTTTGGCGCACGGAAGCGCGCTATTTCTTTATCCTCTCATTCCATGGAGCAGCGTCATGCTGAGCAGTACCCCGACCACTATACAGATGAGGATAAGGAACCAGTTCATGAGCCGTGCGCCCAGCTTGGTTTCCTTGTGCAAGTTCTGTTCAAAGTAGTTCTTGAAGAACAGATAGATGGCAGGCACAGTGGCGCTTGCCAGTAGCAGGTCTTCGGGAATCTTGTAGATGTAGACTTTGGAAAAGGCGATGAGCGCCCAGTGGCAAAGGAACAGAATGACGAGCAGGTTGACCCTGCGCGAGAAAGCCAGCAGCAGCCCGATGGTGAAAACTGCTACCGAGCAGGGCATCACGGTGGTGGTCATCATGGGAAATTCCATTCCGCGTGCCCACGAAAGGAGCGGGTAGAGGAAAGGCATTGCATAGAGTACCCCCACCAGTACCTTGTATTTCGGGTTGCGCTCGAACGGAGTGTAGCCGGTAAACAAATCCCATAGCCACAACACTGCAATCACTCCCCAGAAGATGGCGAGTATATGGTGGTGTCCGCGCGCTCCGCAATACATCATGTAGTACACGATGGATATCCACCCGTTCAGAAATACCATGTAGATTTTCATGGAGCGTTTTGCCCATAAGGTCGGTTTCCAGTAGAGTTGCGTGGTGAGCAGGATACCTGCTGCGGTGATGAGGAGCTGTGTCCACCAGGTGGCCTCGTTGTATTGTGCGATAGTATTCCAGAATATTTCCATTTGTGTCCATTAAAAAAACGGCTGCAAAGGTAGAGTTTTCTGCCGAAAGAATGAAATCGTTTTCTACATTTTGCCTATCTTTGTGCCTCCAAAAAAATAGGTAAAAAGATTCATGGATAAGACTTTGACTGAACAAGAGATTGCCCTGCTGCGCAGGAAACTCGATTTATTGCTTCGTACCGGACAGCTGCTGGTGGAGAGTGCGGCTGATACGAACCGTGTTGTTCGTAACCTGAACCGTGTTGCCGCCTATCTGGGGCTGCCGGAAGAAAAGCTCCACATCGACGTAAGTTATACCATGCTGGTGGTGAATGTGAGCGACGGCCTGCATTCGTTCTCCAAATTCCAGAAATGTGAAAAGCATGGCATCAACATGACGGCCATTTCCGAAATCAGCAAACTGTCCTGGCGGGCTATTGAGAATGACTATTCCCTCGACCAGTATGAGGAGGAACTGGAAAGAATCAAAAACAAGAAGCGGAACTATGTGCCATACGTTGTTGCCATCGGTGCCGGCTTTGCCTGCGGAGGTTTCTGTAAACTGTTCGGTGGTGACTGGATGGCGTTTCTGTTTACCTCTATCTGCGCTTTTGCCGGCTTCCGCGTCCGTGCCCGTTGCATGGAGTTCGGCATCAATCACTATATGAGTATTGCCATTGCCGCATTGATTTCTACCTGTCTGGCCTATGTGTCTTCGTTTGCCGGGCTCTCGGAAACTCCCTATCATCCGTTGTTGGCGTGTGCACTGTTCATCGTTCCGGGGGTGCCGCTGATAAACTTTGTGGATGATATGATTGACAATTATATCCAGGTGGGCATTGTGCGGGCTGTGAATACGGTGCTGATGGTCTGTGCAATGGCCTTCGGCATTGTAATAGCCATGCGCCTGCTGACGGTGGAGGATGTCGTGATTGACAAGAAGTTCAGCGAATTGAGTATGGTGCCTCATGACAGTTATCTGGTGTATGCCATTGCGGCGGCGATAGCTGCCATGGGATTTTCCATGATATTCAACATACAGCGGCGCTTGTTGTGGGTTGTTGCGGTGGGCGGTATCATTGCCGTTTGTACGCGTAACTTTGTCAATTTCGAATTGGGTTACGGACCGGTGATAGGTTCGTTCATGGGCAGCATGGTTGTCAGCCTGATAGCCGTGAAGGCAGTGCATTGGTTCCATGTTCCCAATCACGTACTGACGATTCCTTCTGTCATCCCGATGATTCCGGGAGTGCTGATGTATCGTGCACTTTTCGGGCTTATCAATATGCACGGTGTGGTAGGCGAGGTGACGGCGGTTGTTTCCAACGGCATCACGGCTTCACTGATTATTCTCTGCATAGCGCTGGGAGTGGCGGTGCCCAATATCTTTGCCCGCCGGTATATTGCCAAGGATAGGCAGCGCTTTCTTCAGGAGGAGCTGCAGAAGCGCAGGGAAAGAGGGAAATTTATAGAATGGTGATATAGGTGGAGGGTGTCAAAAAACTCTTAACACTTTCTTTTAGGCGCGGATTACGCGGATTTCACGGATTTTGTTTATTGAATCCGTGTTATTCCGTGTAATTCGCGCCTGATATTATAACATTATAAAAGTGCTCATATATTTTTGAAAACTTCTCTTCTTTTTTAAATGCCCTTTTTCGGATTATAGTGGTAAATGACGGTTTCGCCTTTTTGCAGGGATGTTTGTACGTCAATCAGACGCTGGTTGCGGCTTCCCCGGAAATAGAGTTCCTCATCCCTCAGTTCTTTCTTGAATTTGCCGTCCACCAGTACGTCGATGTACTTCAGCAGTTGGGCTTGGCGCGGGTTGCGCAGTAGTTTTTCGAAAGTATAGCCCGTATAGCACCAGATGTTTTTCCGGCTCCGCTCCTTGATGGCATGTGCCAGTTGGGTGAATCCTTCCGGCTGGAACATCGGGTCTCCACCACTGAAGGTGACGTCTGCAAAGTTGTCGGCAAGGACTTTTTCCAGAATCTCTTCCGTACTCATCCAGTGCCCGCGGTTGATGTCCCACGACTCCGGATTGTGGCAACCGGGACAACCGTTGGGGCATCCGGCAGCATAAATGGCGGTCCGGAAGCCCGGACCGTCTACTGTGGTATCTTCTAAAATATCGAGAATAGAAAGCATGAGTAGGGAATTAATAATTAAAAATTAAACATCGCAGGTAGGAAGCTGAACATTAATCATTAAAAATTAAACGTCAACCATTAAAAATGAAGCTCCGCTTTGCACTGCGCAGCCCTTTAATTTTTAATTTTCAATTTTTAATTATGAACGACCCTGTCGTTCAACTCTGCCAGCTTGGCATTGTTCCAGCGGTCGGTTGTCCCCACCAGGTAGCCGGTGATGCGTTGCAGCTTGTCGATATGCTTGCTGCCGCACTTCGGGCATTCTTCCAGGTTTGGGGTGGAGTTTTCGTGACCGCACTCCAGACAGCGGTTACGGTTGTGGTTTACCGAACCGTAGCCGATGTTGTATTGGTCCATCATGTCCACTACACGCATAATGACTTCCGGATTGTGGGTGGCGTCACCGTCTATCTCCACATAGAAGATGTGTCCGCCGCGGGTCAGCTCATGATAAGGAGCCTCCACTTCCGCTTTGTGGCGGGCGCTGCATTTGTAGTATACGGGCACGTGGTTGGAGTTGGTGTAGTAGTCACGGTCCGTAATGCCCGGCAGCGTGCCGAACTTCTTACGGTCTATGCGGGTGAACTTGCCCGACAGCCCTTCGGCAGGAGTGGCAAGCACGCTGTAGTTGTGCTGGTATTGCTCCGAGAACTGGTTGGCACGGTCGCGCATGTAGGTCACGATTTTCAGTCCCAGCTCCTGGGCTTCGCCAGATTCGCCGTGATGTTTTCCGAGCAATGCCACGAGACATTCTGCCAACCCGATGAAACCGATTCCCAGTGTTCCCTGGTTGATGACGGAAGCAATCGTATCGTTCGGTTTCAGCTTCTCGCTGCCTATCCACAAGGCAGACATCAGTAGCGGGAACTGCTTGGCGAAGGCGGTCTTTTGAAACTCCATGCGCTCGTGCAGCTGGCGTGCGGTCACTTCGAGCATACTATCCAACTTGGCAAAGAACCGGGCGATGCGCTGTTCTTTGTCTTCGATGTTCATGCACTCAATGCCCAGACGGACGATGTTGATGGTAGAGAAAGAGATGTTGCCGCGTCCGATGGAGGTCTTCGGTCCGAAACGGTTTTCGAATACACGGGTACGGCATCCCATGGTAGCAACTTCATGCTGGTAGCGTTTCGGGTCATCGGCTTTCCAGTCCTCGCTTTGGTTGAAGGTGGCGTCCAGGTTCAGGAAGTTCGGGAAGAAACGCCGTGCCGTCACCTTGCAGGCCAGTTGGTAGAGGTCGTAGTTGCGGTCTTCAGGCAGGTAGCTCACACCCCGTTTCTTTTTCCATATCTGGATGGGGAAGATGGCGGTTTCTCCGTTTCCTACCCCTTGATAGGTGCTTTTCAGCAGCTCGCGGATGATGCAGCGCCCCTCGGCAGAGGTGTCTGTGCCGTAGTTGATGGAGCTGAACACCACTTGGTTGCCGCCGCGTGAGTGGATGGTGTTCATGTTATGGATAAACGCCTCCATGGACTGGTGCACACGCGATACGGTCTTGTTGACGGCATGCTGTACGATGCGGTCCTCGCCCGTCAGTCCGTCCAACGGCTGTAGCAGATAGTCGGCCAGTTCCTTCTGATAGAGATGGGAATAGTCTTTTCCATTCAGTTCTTCCAGGTTCTTGACTTCCTCGATGAAGCTGTTGCGCACGTAGGGGGCAAGGTAGAAATCGAATGCAGGGATGGCTTGTCCGCCGTGCATCTCGTTCTGGGCTGTTTCCAGCGAGATGCATCCCAGGATACTGGCAGTCTCGATGCGTTTGGCCGGGCGCGATTCGCCGTGTCCGGCAGAGAAGCCGTATTTCAGAATATGGTCCAGCGGATGCTGCACGCATGTCAGGCTCTTGGTGGGATAATAATCCTTGTCATGGATGTGCAGATAGTTCTGGGTGACAGCATCCAGCACTTCTTCACTCAGCAGATAGTCGTCCACAAAAGGCTTGGTGGTTTCGCTGGCAAACTTCATCATCATGCCCGCCGGGGTATCGGCATTCATGTTGGCATTTTCGCGTGTGATGTCGTTGGACTTGATGTTAATGATTTCCAGGAACATGTCGCGCGTCTTTGCTTTGCGGGCAATGCTTCGCTGGTTGCGGTAAGCGATGTATTTCTGGGCAACGTCCTTGCGGCTGCTCTTCATCAGCTCCACTTCCACCAAATCCTGGATGGCTTCCACCGTCATCTGCGAATCTCCCTTGAAAGAGATGCGGTCCGTAATCTGGTGTATCAGTTGCAGGTCTTCCCCCTTGTCTGTATGCAACATGGCTTTGCGGATGGCCGTTGCTATTTTTTCTTCGTTGAATCCGACGACGCGCCCGTCGCGCTTGAGTACTGTCTGTATCATAACCTTTTATGCTTAAATGTGACTGTCTTTTTTAGTTTAATTGCGGAAACAAAGATATTATAGTTATTGATAGGTTTTGTTTTTTGGAAAACTTTTTGTAGTTTAAAAAGTGTTAATCTATTGATTATTAATGATATAATTGTTTAAAGTGGAAAACTTCTAATGAAAAATAACTTTTAAAGTTATTCATTACTGATTATTATTGCATGCATAAGCATCATCTGATTTCGAAGTGTCAAATGAAGATAAATCTTTTGGGCAGATTGTGAATCTTCGATTTTTTTAGTTATATTTGCAACGAATTGGTTTATTTAAGGTTTTTAGTCCTTGATAATACTTCTTGTTGCCATTCGATTGTATTGCTTTGCTGCTCATGGTATTGGGGCAAAAGTATCATTATTATAATAATCAAAGAAAGGATGAACATGGCAAATGTATTTCCTCCGTTTAAAATTGATATAGCTGGGGCTTTTTGTGTACCTCGTGCATTGAAGGATGTCCGCGAGCAATATCAGAACGGGCAGGTGAGCCGGCAGATATTGCAGGCTGTTGAAGATGCGGAAGTGCGCAGTCTGGTGGAACGGCTGGAGCTGGGAGGCATGAAGGTTGTTTCCGATGGTGGTTTCCGAAGTCGCGATTTTTTGGAAAGCTGGGAGGGTATTTGTTCCAAAGACGGCCGGCCTTTCTCCGAAGGCTCTCCTTTGGAGATTACAGGACGGCTCAGTTTGCTACGGCATCCTATTCTGGAAGAATTCGCATTTCTTGATTCCATTGTGGACGGAGGGGTGATGAAAAAACAGCATATCCCTTCGCCGGCAGAGGTTATGACCCAGATTATTCAACGTGTGGAGCGGACTCAGATAGAAACCGTTTACTCCGACATCCGGCTTTTGACGGATGATATTGCTTCCTGCTACAAATTTTTGCTTACCAAACTTTATGATGCAGGCTGCCGCTACGTCCAGTTCGACGGGGTACATTCGGTGATAATGGAAGATACCATCCGGCTCAACAACCGGGTTTTGCGTGAGCGTCCTGCAGGGATGTATGTTGCATTCCATGCACCTACGGATATGCTGGTGCAACTGCATGGGGCCGATGCTTATTTCCTGAATTACGACTGTGGCGCGTGCGACCGTAACCGTCTGCTCTGGTTCATACACGAGAAGGAAGCGGTGTTCGGTTTCGTGCTGTCCCATTATCCTCAGGAAGACGAATTGGATGAATTGCAGGCGAAAACCGAAAGTGTATTGAACTATATTCCTTTGAAACGTTTCACTTTATGTCTGCCGGATGCCAATGCGCTTCTTTCGCCTTCGGAGGCCGATGAGGAGAAACAGTGGGAAACCGTAAGGTTGGGGATGGAAATGGCTGCGCGTATCTTCTCTTGAAAAACGCCGCATTCCATCATTCCGAATGCCACACTTCAGCAAGGGAAATGCCACACTTCACAGAGGCAAATGCCATTGATTGGGCCTCGTGAAGTGTGGCATTTCGATTGACGAAGTGTGGCACTCCTCTTTTAGTCTCCGGTGTGTCCGGTTTATTATTTGACAGCTTCGGCTATCTTTTCCTGAAGCTCGTCACCGTGCAGTCCGCGTGCAAGGATAGTTCCTTCACCGTCAATCAACACAGTGTGGGGGATGCTGCTTACGGCATAAAGCTGTGCGCCTTCGCAGTTCCAGTATTTCAGGTCGGACATTTGCGGCCACGTGATGTTCAGCTTCTTGATGGCTTCTTTCCATGCGTCAGCACTCTGGTCCAGAGATACGCCTACAATCTCGAAGTTCTTGTTCTTATATTTGGCGTAAGCTTCCACCAGGTTGGGCATCTCGCGACGGCAGGGGCCGCACCAGCTTGCCCAGAAGTCAACAAGGACAACTTTGCCCTTGCCTACGTAGTCGGACAGTTTTACCGTTTTTCCTTCCGGCGTCTGCATCTCGAAGTCTGTAAACTTCTGGCCTACGGCAGTGGCTTTCATCTTTTCAACGTTGTTCTTTATCTTGACGATGGCTTCGTCGTTGTCGTAAGCTGCAGGGATTTGGGGCATCAGCGGGTCGAGGTCTGCCACATCCATGTAGTAGTAGTTCTGCTTCAGCAGGAGTACACCCACCGGGTTGGTGATGTTCTTGTTGATGCCGGCTTTGATGGCGGATATCATGCTGTTTTCCAGATTTTCCATCTCTTTGCCTTTAGCCTCGCGTTGTTCGTCGGTCAGTGTGGTGTCCGACATGGATTCGTAGATGCTCATCATTTGTTTGTTCAGACCGTTGATTTGGGCTCTGATTTCCTGGTAGGCATCATTGTTGGCAGTACCGGTGGCAGAGTTGTTTTCCTGCGACAAGTTGATTTTAATCTTGCCGTTTTCCAGGAAGAAGTCGATGGCTGCGCCGTCTTTTCCTTCGGCTTTGTAGGAGATGTAGCGGTTGACAGCAGTATCTTGTGTACCCTTGAAGGTAAATGTTCCATCTTTGATGACAGCAGAGTCCAATTTTACGAATTGGCGTCCTTCCACGGTTTCCAGATATACGGTGTCGCCGTCGGCTGCACCCTCTACAGTTCCGGTTACGGTGTAACCGTTGTTTCCACTGTTACAAGCTGTAAATACAGCGGCTACAGCGAGCAGATAAGTAAACTTTTTCATTGTTTGTTTTTTTAATGAATGATTATAGCTGCAAATATAGTAATAAAAAATCCCCTCCGATATGAACCGGAGAGGATTTTTATAGTTTTAATCCCATTTTTAGCGATAACGCTGTGCTTACTATTATTCGGCAGCAGCTTCTTCAGCAGCAGGGGCTTCTTCGGCAGGAGCCTCTTCGGCCGGTGCTTCGGCAGCGGCTTTTGCAGCAGCTTCAGCAGCTTTCTTTTCAGCCAGTGCTTTTGCTTTTTCTTCGTTTATCTTCTTTTCAGCTTCCAGACGTGCTTTTGCTTCAGCTTTCTTAGCTTCGTCTTCCTTAGCCTTCAGAGCAGCCAAACCGCTTTGTTTGTTGTTCTTCCAGGCTTCGAACTTAGCATCAGCTTCAGCTTCGCCGAATGCGCCTTTCGCTACACCGCCCAGCAAGTGCTTCTTCATGTAAACACCTTCGCGAGAGAGGATGTTACGAACTGTGTCAGTAGGTTGTGCACCCTTCAACACCCAGTCAAGTGCGCGGTCGAACTTCAAATCTACTGTGGCAGGATTGGTGTTAGGATTGTAAGTACCAATCTTCTCAATAAATTTACCATCACGTGGTGCTCTTACGTCTGCAATAACGATAGAGTAGAAAGCGTAGCTTTTACGTCCATGTCTTTGCAATCTGATTTTTGTTGCCATTTAATTAAAATGTTTTTAGTTAATGATTTGAATTATGCTACTATCTCGTAATAGCGAGTGCAAAGGTAAGAAAAGATTTTGAGTTTTGAGTTATGAGTTATGAGTTATTTGTTGGCACGAGGGGTGTTTTTTTTAAATGTTCACACAACGTCACCCATAACTCATCACTTGTCACTCATCCTTCTCCCGAGTATTTCCTGGGGTATCTCAGCAGAATGGCGAGTATGGCGCATGTTCCCATGCAGAAGGGGTAATACAGGTTTCCGATGATGCTGATGGGTGAAATGCCGGCAAGTCCGGAGGCTATCAGCATTTGCGCTCCGTAGGGGATGATTCCTTGCACGAGGCATGAGAAGGTGTCCAGTATGCTGGCTGTTTTCCGGCGGTCCAGGTGGAAGCGGAGGGCGATGTCCTTGGCTATGGGGCCGGTGGTGATGATGGCAATGGTGTTGTTGGCGGTGCAGAGATTGGCGATGCCGACCAGGGCGGCGATGCTGAATTCGGCTCCCCGCTTGCCGCTGACGTGGCGGGTCAGCCGGGAGATGATGAAGTCGATGCCGCCGTTGTAGCGGATGGTCTCGAGCATGCCTCCGGCCAGCAGGGTGATGATGATGAGCTCGCCCATGCCGGTGATGCCCGTTCCCATGGCTCCGAACCAGTCGAAGAAGGCGGTACCGGTATAGATACCGATAATTCCAGTAGAGAGGATGCCCAGCAGCAGTACCAGCATGACATTGACGCCTGCTACGGCCGTACCCAGTACGATGAGGTAGGGGATTACTTTTATCCACTCGATGGTCTGTACTTGTGGTGGGGCAGAGACGGACAGTCCTTGAAAGATATAGATGCCCAGTATGATAAGTGCTGCCGGTACCACAATCATAAAGTTGACGCGGAACTTGTCCCTCATCACGCAGTCCTGCGTCTTGGTCGATGCAATGGTGGTGTCGGATATGAAGGAAAGATTGTCTCCGAAGAACGAGCCTCCCACCACGATGGCAACCATGTAGGGCAGGTCGATGCCCGTCTTTTCCGCCAGCCCCACGGCTACAGGAGTCAGTGCGACGATAGTTCCTACGCTTGTTCCTATCGAGAGGGAGATGAAGCAGGCTGCAATGAAGATGCCCGCCAGCAGCAGGTTGTCCGGCAGTATATGTAGGGTCAGATTTACGGTCGCATCAATGGCGCCCATCTGCTTGGCGCTTTGGGCGAATGCTCCTGCAAGGATGAATATCCATACCATCAGCATGATGTTCTTGTTGCTGGCGCCTACGGAAAACTGATAGATGCGCTGTTCCAGATTCAGGCCGCGCGTGATGGCGATGGCATAGCAGGATGAGGCGAGGAAGGCTACCGTGATGGGGACTTTATAGAAGTCGTTCACCAGGAGCGAGGTCACCAGGTAGAGGCAAAGGAACACCGCCAACGGGCTGAGTGCCCACCAGCCGCCTTTGGTTTTAGGGGTTGTATCGGTTGTTGCTGACATAGTTGTATTGTTTGGTTGAGATTAATGTTTCACCACAGATTTCTATCTTTCAATCAATTCCATGTTAATCGGTGTTATCTGTGGTGAAATCAATTCCGCCGCAAAGGTAACAAAAACAAAGGGCGGCACAAAATGGTTTTGTCCCGCCCTCCATCTATCAGCCCTTAATTTTCAATTTACAAAGTTACTCCGGTCTTGAAGATGGCTATTTCCTTGTAGCCTTTCTTTTCGTTGTTCACGAATTCACCGCTTGCTACTTTGATGATATATTCGATGAAGCGTTCGCAGGTTTTCTCCATCGGTTCGTTCTCGACGATAACTCCGGCGTTGAAGTCTATCCAGCCCGGCTTGTTCTTTGCCAAAGTGGAGTTGGTGGAAATCTTCATGGTCGGCACATAGGTTCCGAAGGGGGTTCCGCGTCCTGTGGTGAACAGCACCATGTGGCATCCGCAAGAGGCAAGGGCAGTGGCGGCTACAAGGTCGTTTCCCGGAGCAGACAGCAGGTTCAGTCCCTTTACTTTCAGGCGTTCGCCATATGGAAGTACCCCTTCCACGTAGCTTGTGCCGCATTTCTGTGTGCATCCCAAGGCCTTGTCCTCCAATGTAGAGATGCCACCCGCCTTATTTCCCGGAGACGGGTTTTCACCTACCGGTTCACCGTGTGAGAGGAAATATTCCTTGAAGTCATTAATCAGCTTCACCGTGTCCTCAAACAGCTCTTTGGTGCGGCAGCGGTTCATCAGTATGGTTTCTGCGCCGAACATTTCCGGCACTTCCGTCAGTACGCTGGTGCCGCCTTGTGCTACGAGGAAGTCGGAGAACATGCCCAGTAGCGGATTGGCGGTGATACCGGAGAAACCGTCCGAACCGCCACACTTCAGGCCTACGCGCAGTTCGCTTAAGGGAATATCCTCGCGCTGGTCCTGGATGGCTTTGGCATAAAGTTCGCGCAGCAGTTCCATTCCTTCTTCGTATTCATCACCCACTTTCTGGGTCACCATAAACTTTACGCGCTCCTGGTCATAGTCTCCCAGGAACTCGCGGAATACATCCGGCTGATTATTCTCGCACCCCAAGCCTACCACGAGTACGGCTCCCGCATTGGGATGCAGCACCATGTCGCGGAGGATTTTCTTTGTATTCTCGTGGTCGTCGCCCAACTGGGAGCAGCCGTAGTTATGGGGATAAGCCATGATGGCATCCACGCCCTTTCCGCCCGTTTCGCGGCGCAGGCCTTCGGCAAGCTGGTTGATGATTCCGTTCACGCAGCCCACTGTCGGAATAATCCATATCTCGTTGCGCACACCTACGTCGCCGTTCTTACGTTTGTACCCTCTAAAGGTCAGGTTTGGCGCGCCGGTATTGAGGTTTAGGGTTGTAGTATTGAGGTCTACGTTGACGGGGTTGTAAGTGTATTCCAGCAACCCGGACAAGTTGGTCTTGATATTGTTTTCATTCATCCAATCCCCCTGCTTCTGCGCTTTCCGGGCGTGGCCGATGGGATATCCGTATTTAATGACGTTTTCGCCTTCCGCAAAATCTTTCAGTGCAAATTTGTGTCCGGCAGGAACATCCTCGTTCAGGGTGATTCCCTTTCCGTCCACCGTGAGTTTTTCACCGGCCGGGAGTGCTGTGATAGCCACTGCAACATTGTCGGCAGGGTTGATTTTCAGGTACTTTGTTTCCATCATGTTATTTACGATTTAGCTATTTACGATGTACGATTGAAGTTTGCTTTGTTTTACGGTTGCGATAGTTGCTTTTTCTTGCGGGCATGGCATTTTCAATCGTACATCGTAAATCGTCCAATCGTACATCGTAAATCGTCCAATCGTACATCGTAAATCGTCCAATCGTACATCCTTATTATTTATTGTAATAAAACTCTATATTCTCCTTCGTCAGCAAGTCAATCGGCATGAAGTTCTCCCTTGTGATTTCCTTCTTCAGAATCAGGTATTCGCACAAGGCCTTGATGCCGTCGAATCCTTGCAGGGTGGGCTGCTGTGCTATGAGGAAGAAGATGCTTCCTTGTTTCAGGCAGTCTACGTTGCGTTGCAGCAAGTCATAGCCCATCAGGTTGAAGTCTTTTTTCTGCTTCTTCAGCAGGTATTCCCCGATGATGTATGCTTTGGAGTTGAAGGTGATTCCGTTCTTTACGGTAGGATGCTCTTGGAAGAACTCGTCCAGCATCAGTGTGTCCTCGCTGTCGCGCTTGGCATGCAGGTCCAGTTCCCAGATGCGGCAGGCGGGATGATGCTCCTGCATGTATTCGCGGAAACCTATTTCGCGGCGTTCCTGCTGGTTCGACCCCACGATGCCTTCATTTATCTTGCGGAAGATGACGATTTCCTGCGCGTCTTCTCCGGCAAGCAGCATCAGCATGCGGGCGGCAAAATATCCGCTCTGGTGCGAGTTCTGCCCGTAGAAGGAGAGGGCGGGCTCTTCCTTTATGTTGGAGTCTATATATATATAAGGTATATTATGTTGCGTCAGCTCATCCGTGAAGGGCTTGGTGTATTGCGGAACGGTGGGGGCAAACATCACTCCGTCCGGCTCCAGTGCCAGAATCTGTCCGGAGGCTTCCGCGAATGAATGATAGTCATACGGGTCATAGTAGGAGAGGTGCACGGCCACGTTGAAGTCAGAGTAAGTCTCTACGGCGTTGTGTATGCCCGTCTCCACGTCTGTCCAGTATTCACCTTTCTCGTGCAGTGGCAGCAGGCAGGCAAATGCGTACTTCTTGTTCGAAGCCAGTGCACTGGCATACATATTGGGCTGGTAATCCAGTTGTTTCAGGATTTCTTCCACCCGCTTCCGGCTGGACTCGGACACACCGCTACGCCCGTGAATCACACGGTCGACGGTTCCCACGGATACATCGGCCATCTTGGCGATATCCTTTATTCTGACTCTTTCCATCTGTATATTTACGATTTAACGATTTACGATGTACGATTGATGTTGCTTTGGCTACGATTCTACAATGTAATCTCAATCGTCTAATCGTAAATCGTCCCATCGTACATCTTCTTGTGCTCGCACACAATTATAATCTTAATATTTTCGATACAAATATATGATAATTTTTTGTATTTCAAAAATTGTTGTATCTTTGTGCCCGTACACGAAGACTGTGAAGAACGAATATTATTTTGATTTACTCTCCATAGTTTCAGGTGTTTAGGTTCTGTTTATACCTCGAAATGATAAATTGAAAGGAAACAAATTAATTTCATATTAAAATAAAACATAGAAAGATTATGGGAAAGAAAGTAGTTACATTAGGTGAAATCATGCTGAGGCTGTCTACTCCGGGAAACACCCGTTTTGTGCAGTCCGACTCTTTTGATGTGGTATATGGCGGCGGAGAGGCCAACGTGGCTGTCAGCTGTGCCAACTACGGACATGATGCTTATTTTGTAACCAAGTTGCCGAAACATGAAATAGGCCAGTCGGCTGTCAACGCATTGCGCAAGTATGGCGTAAAGACGGATTTCATTGCGCGTGGTGGTGACCGTGTAGGTATCTACTATCTTGAGACCGGTGCTTCCATGCGTCCCAGTAAGGTAATCTATGACCGTGCACACTCTGCCATTGCCGAGGCAGATGCGGCAGACTTTGATTTCGATGCCATCATGGAAGGTGCAGACTGGTTCCACTGGTCAGGTATCACTCCCGCCATCTCCGACAAGGCCGCCGAGTTGACCCGCCTGGCTTGCGAGGCTGCCAAACGTCACGGCGTTACGGTGTCGGTAGACCTCAATTTCCGTAAAAAACTCTGGACCAAAGAAAAAGCCCAGTCCATCATGAAGCCTTTGATGCAGTATGTGGATGTCTGCATCGGCAATGAAGAGGATGCTGAACTCTGTCTGGGCTTCAAGCCCGATGCAGACGTGGAAGGCGGCAAGACGGACGCTGAAGGCTACAAGGGAATCTTCAAGGCGATGGCGAAGGAATTCGGCTTCAAATACGTAATCTCTACGTTGCGCGAGTCTTTCTCCGCTACCCACAACGGTTGGAAAGCAATGATTTACAACGGCGAGGAATTCTACGAGTCAAAGCGTTACGACATCAATCCTATCATCGACCGCGTAGGTGGCGGCGACTCTTTCTCAGGTGGTATCATCCACGGCCTGCTGACAAAGCCCAACCAGGGTGCCGCCCTCGAATTTGCAGTAGCGGCTTCTGCCTTGAAGCACACTATCAACGGTGACTTCAACCTTGTTTCCACAGAAGAAGTAGAAGCGCTGGCAGGGGGGGATGCAAGTGGACGAGTACAACGCTAAGCTCATTTACGATTTGACGATTTACGATGTACGATTGAAATTACTTCTACAGTGAACTCGGAGGAATTGAAAATACGATTGAAGGTGTTCTCTTTGAGAATAATCAAGATGGTAGATTGTATGCCTAATCGGATTTCGTCAATGGCTATAGCTAAACAAATAGTACGTTCAGGGACTTCACCTGCTGCCAATTATAGGGCAGCTTGTTTGGGAAAGTCTGATAAGGATTTTCTGAATAAACAGAAAATGGTAGAGGAAGAACTGGATGAAACTATACACTGGTTGGAAATTATTGCTGAAAGTGAGATGATTCCTGCTAATAAACTGCTTGGGTTGCAACAAGAGGCGCATGAATTGTATAAAATAATAGTGAGTTCTATTGTCACTACAAGAAATCGGTTAGCAAAGGAAGTTGAATCGTCAAATCGTAAATAAAAAGAATAGATATAAAGTAAAGTAATATTAATCGTAAATCGTAAATCGTCAAATCGTAAATAAAAAGATGAGTAAATTTGATAAAATCGCAGTATTGAATAAGATTGGTTCTACCGGAATGGTGCCCGTCTTTTATCATAAGGATGCAGAAGTTGCAAAGAAAGTTGTAAAGGCTTGTTACGATGGAGGTGTTCGTGCGTTCGAGTTCACGAACCGTGGTGACTTTGCCCACGAGGTGTTTGCGGAAGTTGTGAAGTTTGCGGCAAAAGAGTGCCCGGAGATGGCTATGGGTGTAGGTTCCATCGTTGACCCTGCTACTGCGGCGCTGTATTTGCAGTTGGGTGCATGTTTCGTTGTAGGCCCGTTGTTCAACCCGGAGATTGCTAAGATTTGTAACCGTCGTCTGGTAGCTTATACTCCGGGGTGCGGCAGCGTTTCAGAGGTAGGTTTCGCGCAAGAAGCAGGTTGCGACCTCTGCAAGATATTTCCGGGCGACGTGCTTGGCGCCAAACTCGTGAAAGGTTTGCTGGCTCCGATGCCCTGGTCCAAGCTGATGGTGACCGGTGGAGTGGAGCCGACTCAGGAAAACCTGACCTCCTGGATTAAGGCGGGTGTGTTCTGCGTAGGTATGGGTTCCAAACTCTTCCCGAAGGATAAGGTCGCTGCTGAAGACTGGACTTATGTTACGGAAAAATGTAAAGAAGCGTTAGGTTATATTGCCGAAGCAAGAAAATAAATAAGAAATTCATTTTGTTTAAAGGTGTTTAAAGGGGACAGCCATCGAAGCGTTTCGGCGCTTCGGTGGCTTGTTTTTTACTGGAAAGTATACTCCCGATGAACAACAAACTGTTTATAAGTGTAAACTATACCCTTAAACTCTAAAACAATGTTATAAAACGCGCGAAAAATGTGCTGGCGTTTTGTGCGTGCGGATAAAACACTTACCTTTGCAGTGCAGTTGGGAAACTGCATTTGGATTTGATAAATAATAAAAACAGTTTTCAATAAAGGATATTAGTTGTTAGGTAAAAGGATTGAAAATAGATTTTTTTCATAAGCTAAATGTTTTGAATAAATAGGTAAATTAGGTAAAGGTAAAAATTGGATTTTGAAGTTTTCAGAATAGGTAATTGAAGTTTTATTTTTCAGGTAAAGAGAAAGATTGATTTTTAGGTAACATTGACGCAGTTTAAAAGAAAAGCCTTTAAGGCTTTTCTTACAGGGGCGAGGGGTTCGTGAGAGCTTGCTCGTTTTTTTATTCCTATATTCTTCGCATTTTTTGTATATTTTGTCCGGACTCTACTTCTTTTTTGTATCTTTGTGTCGGATACCCATTAAAAACAAGCAGCAACTCTAAAGCTTAAATAGCTCTGAATTTGGAACATATATTGAATATATTCGATTGGCTTTTATACATATGGTTTGCAATAAACATACTGTATCTATTGGTTTACAGTCTGGCGTCACGCCGGCGTGACCTGCCTCTGCCCCCTCCAGCCAAGGAACACAAGCGTTTTGCCATACTGATTCCTGCCTACCGCGAAGATGCCGTGATACACGAGTGCGTCCATTCATGTCTGGAGCAGGATTATCCCGCCGACTGTTTTGATACGGTTGTCATTTCGGACCGTATGCAGCCCGAAACCAACGCTTCCCTCGCTGTGCTTCCTGTCCGCCTGGTTGAAGTGCATTTTGAGAAAAGCACCAAGTCCAAATCTCTGAATGCCGCCATGGCTGCCATCGGCAATGACTATGACATCGCTTTGGTGCTCGATGCGGACAATGTCATCCCTTACGATTATCTGAGTGATATTAACGACCTCTTCGCCAATCCGGAAGTCGAGATTGTGCAGACCCACCGGAGTGCCAAGAACCAGAACAATGACATGGCCCTGCTCGATGCCATCAGTGAGGAAATCAACAATACCATTTTCCGTCTGGGGCATGCCAAGCTGGGCTTGTCGGCTGCCCTTATCGGTTCCGGTATGGCGTTCCGTTATGACTTGTTTCGTGATACGATGGCTGACATCAAGGCTGTGGGCGGTTTCGACCGTGAATTGGAGCTGACCCTGCTCTATCGCGGCAAGCGTTTTTATTATCTGCCCGAAACCTTTGTGTTCGATGAGAAGATACAGAACACCGGCGATTTCTCCCGTCAGCGCCGCCGCTGGCTGTCGGCACAATGGCACTACTGCCAGACTTTCGCCAAGTTTCTGTGGAAGGCGCTTGTTGCGCGTAACTGGGACTTCTGCGACAAGCTTTTCCAGCAGCTTTCCATTCCCCGCCTGCTGTTGATGGGCTTCACGTTCCTCTTCTCCGTGTTGTTTACGGTTTATCGCTGGACATGGGGGCTGAAGTGGTGGCTGCTCTTGGTGTTGCTCGCTGTCGCACTGCTCGTTGCCGTTCCCAAAAGGTTCTGCACCAGCCGCCTGGCAATGGCCCTGCAAAAGATACCCTATACATTCCTGCTGATGGCAGGAAACATCTTCAAGCTGAGGGGAGCAAACAAGACCTTTATACATACCAGGCATGGGGTGGCGGAAAAATAGAAAGGGATACACAATAAACAAGTCTATAAGCAAACAAATGATATACGGAAAAATCACTTTAGAAGATTGGCGTACAGTCTGTGTAGAGGGAGAAGAGCCGGAATCTTCTTTTGAAAGTTATAATCTGAGACTTTTCTTTTTCGGAACTTTGTATAATCGGGACACCTTGCAGGCAACTCCGGATGATACCAATGCCAAGCTTGCTGCTGATGCGTTTCTATCCGATCCGGCATATGGCTTTTCACGCCTGGACGGTTCGTTCACCATAGTATATTATTCAGAAAATGAATGCGGAGTGGTGCGCGACCATCATGGCACGCATTATCCCGTCTATTGTCACATTGATGGTAATTTTGCCACTTCCTGGCAATTTTTAGAGGACCAACTGGAAGAAAATTTCGAGCCTAATCTGGTTTCATTGAGTACATTCCTTCAGCGTGGCATTTTGAAGAAGAATAATTTCGCCCTATTCGATGTTCATTCTTTAGGTGCCGGCGAAAAGTTCTACATGTTGACAGAGCTTGGTTATCTGATGCCGGTTTGGGCTTCTGTAAAGTTAGAGACACAAGCGAAAGTACATTCCATGTTTGATTCGCTGAAGGAAAGAAATCCCAGCTTATATGAAAAGGTGGCAGATGACATTTATTGTCTGAAGCGCGACAGCGTTTTTGAGCATGAACCCAAGGTGGCGACTGAACGGAATCCGGATGTAGAAACCTACTCCCGCCGTTATGGAGAATTGCATGCGCAAGCCATCCGCCGGCGTATCGGCCATAGCCGCAGGGTAGGTATCCTGCTGAGTGGCGGCTATGATTCCGGTTCAAACCTTGCTGCGCTGCGCAGCATTTACGACGGCCAGATTGACTCCTATTCCGTGGGCTTTAAAGGAGATGCCTGGACGGAGCTGCCCATGGCCCGTCTGATGTCTGAAACCTTTGGTACCCGCCACCACGAGTACGAGATTGACGGTACGGAAACCAGTGCCTTGCCCGACATTGTCCGTTTTCTGGGTGAGCCTTTTATGGAAGGCGGGCTGATGGTAAACTATTGTGCCATGCGCATGATAGGCGATGACAAGCCCGACGTGATTCTGGGAGGTGACGGCAGTGACCAGTATTTCGGTACTTCCGGTCGCGAAGTGGCGTTGCATTATCTATCCGCCCGCATAGGATTGCGTCCCTTGCTACGTGGCATCAGCCGTCTGCTGGAGCATGAAACCTTTGATACCGGTGGAAAGCTTTCCCGCATCAATTTCCATTTGGATAAGATACTTCATATTCTGGAAGGGGAGCGTTTCGGCTTCTCCGATTCTGCCTTGTGTGCCCTTCTGCAAAATCCGAAAGAAGATTTTGAGCCGGTAAAATCACTACGGCCCGATATCCACAGTTTCGAGCATCTTTATGCGCAGCATGCCATTCTTTCCGATTTGGAGACTGTAATCAACCGTATCATTCTTTTCAAGGCTTCCAGCATGGCACGCATGTTCGGTAACAATCTGACGTATCCTTTTATGGACCTGGAGCTTTTCCATTTCCTGCAGGAGCTACCGGTAGGGTTGAAGTGCAGGGGCAACAGTGTACTGGACATTGCGCGGGGTCGTTCCGTTTCTAAATATCTGTTAAAGCACCATTATAAACCTTTACTTCCCAAGGCCATTACCTTGAAGAAGAAGCAGGGCGGTTTTGCACCTATGCCACTGTTCTTCCGTGATAGGGCCCGACGTGCTTTCTTTAAGGAATTCATTCTTGCTTCCGGCATTATGGACAACTATCTGCGTCGTGATGCAGTGAAGAAGTTTCTTACAGATTATGAACAAGTTGCAGAGAAGGAGGGCGGTTGGTTCTGGCATAGGCAGAACAAGGCTTTGCAATATTTCAATCTGTTGACGCTTGTTGTGTGGTGGGAAGAGTTTGTGGAAGGCCATGAGGTGAAATTCTGAAAATATGATTGAAAGTATGAAAGTTTCCATTATTGTTCCGGTTTATAATGTTGCCAAGTACATAGAACGGTGTCTGCTGTCTGTGTTGAACCAGACCTGGCCGGATTTGGAAGTTATTCTTGTGAATGACTGCACTCCGGATAACTCTATGGAGATAGTCAGACGGGTGGTGGCTTCGCATCCGCGCGGAGCGGTGGTGAGATGTCTGGAACATGAAGAGAACAGAGGGCTTTCTGCTGCAAGAAACACCGGTATTTTAGCGTCTGTTGGCGATTATCTGTACTTCTTGGATAGCGATGATTATATTCCTGCGAATGCAATAGAGCTTTTGGCAGAGGCAGCGAGGCAGAAGCAAACGAATTTTGTGATAGGCAATTATGAGGTGACCGGCGCCAGACGTTGGGCTCCTCCTTTATCATTAGGTACCGGGCTTTATGAAGGGAATGCTCTTGTACTTTCCAATTATGTGCAGGAAAAATGGTATGTCATGGCATGGAACAAACTGGTGAGTCGTCCTTTCGTTTTGCAGCATCAACTCTATTTTCAGGAGGGCATCGTACACGAAGATGATTTATGGTCATTCAAGCTGGCATGTATGGCTCAAAGTATGTATGTTGTTGATGAGACCACTTACTATTATTCTATGCAGCCGGATTCCATCATGCGGGCGCCGTCTATGCGTAATTTGGAATGTCGTGTGCTGGTGCTTGGATATATCTATGATTTTATCCGGTCTTCCCGGTGCTTGCAGGATAACCGGCAGATATACATATTCTTTGAAAACTTGAAGGCTAAATATTTTGACCGTATTCTGTATTTCACGAAAGATAAATCTTTTTATTATCAAAGTTATTTGGTCTTTCGGAGCAAAAAGTATGCATCTTTGTTTAAAATGGTGGGGTTACGGCCCGTATGGAAGCTGATGTTGCAGAACATCCATTATGCGCTTCCTACATATGCCGGCTATTTGTATTTTAAGGCTTTTGTGAAGTCAGCCTATTATTTGCTGGTGATTTCTATAAAAATGAAGGCTGTGTTGCGTGTAAAATGAGCGAATATGAGTAATGTCCCGGAAATATCCATTATAGTACCCGTCTATAAAGTAGAAGAATATTTGTCACAGTGTATTGACAGTATTCTCGTACAGACATTTACAAACTTTGAATTGTTGCTGGTAGACGACGGAAGTCCTGACCGTTGTGGGGAAATGTGCGAAGAGTATGCTCAAAAGGATGAGAGAATAAGAGTCTTCCATCAAGAAAATGCGGGGGTCAGTACTGCACGAAATAAAGGATTGGCTGAGGCATATGGAAAATATATTGTTTTTGTAGATTCGGATGATTATATCTTACCTGCATATCTGGAAGATCTATATAATGAATTGTCTGAACATAAAGGAAGTGGGGTTGTAATAGAATCAGTCATAAAACTATATCCTAATGGAGTTATGCAACCATCTGTTTTCCCGAATTTAGATTTTTCTTCAGAGGACAGATTTCGCGTGTTGACAGACTTAGTAGATAAGAATATAGGTTATCCTCATAGTAAGATATATAGTAGAGATATTATAAAAAAGTATAGTCTTTCATTTTTGTCATCAATATCTTTGCTGGAAGATTTTTTCTTTTTATTGGATTATATTCAATATGCTGATTTTATTTTGATACGTAATATTTCCAATTATATATATAGAGTAGAATATTCTGATACGGCGTTATCTGTTTGTAATAAGTCGTTGAAAGAGGAATGTGAGATATTCCAGAATTATTATTATAGAGTGATTTTGTATCAGCAAGAATATAATCTAAAAGCAGATGATTTACAATTGGTTTGGAAGGAACTGAAAATATTTTTTCATCGTATTTTGCTGTCTTTATATGTTAGTTTACCAAAAGAATCTTATAAGTTACGAAAAACTTTTTTGAAATCATTGGTACTGACATATTCCGATTGGATAAAATATTGTTTTCGTCCTGACTACTTGTCAGATCGGATTGCTCGATTTTTGTTGTTGAATCGTTGTTATCTGTTTTTTGATTTATGGATGAGAGGCTTGTTGAAAATACAATTTGTATATATGTTTGGTTCAAAAAGGAAATAAATTATGAAAATAGTATTGCCATGTTGGGGATTAGGAAATGTTATGTTTCAGTACGCATTTTTATGTGAACTGCGTTTTAGAGGAAGAGAAGCTTGTTGTTTCTTATTACATAAAAAATTACGTTTTGAACATAATGGATATGAGCTTGATAAATTGTTTAAAGTACATCCTTATAAAGGACTTAATATTTTCCAAAGGATATATATACGTTTAGTAGAGTTCTTGGGGGCTATGGAATTACCTTATTTTAAATTAATCAGCCTTTTCTTTAAAGAGGTAAGTGTTAAAGAAAATTTTATATATTATGATGAGGTATTTCAACATCCACATGAAAATTGCTATTTTAAAGGAACTTGGCAGAGTCCTTTGTATTTTGTTCATGCCAAGCAAGAGATATTGGATACATTTCGATTTGACAAAAGAATGATTTCTTCTTATACAAGAGATGTTTTAAACCAAATAGAAAAGACTCCTAACAGTGTAAGTTTGCATGTACGTCGCGGTGATTATTTGAAACCAGATTTTGAAGGATTGAGTAAATGTTGTCCTAACGATTATTTTGAAAGGGCAATTCAATATATGAAAGAGCATATGGATACCCCGGTTTTCTATGTCTTTTCTGATGATATGGATTATGTGAAGGAAAATATAAAGTTGGAAGACGCTTTCTATATTGATGGTAATAGGGGGAATGATTCTTGGCAAGATATGTTTCTAATGAGTTCATGCAATCATAATATTATAGCTAATTCTACATTTAGTTGGTGGAGTGCTTTTCTTAATTCCCATGACAATAAAATTGTTATTGCACCAAAACGCTGGTGGTATTATTTTGAGACGGATGATGTTGTACCGGAAGAATGGATAAGAATGTAAATAAGAAAAATATGGAACAAAAACCATTAATATCAGTAATAGTACCTATATATAAAGTAGAAAAGTACTTATCATATTGTATAGAAAGTATATTAAAACAAAGCTTTACAGATTTTGAACTGTTGTTAATAGACGATGGTAGTCCTGATGATTGTGGAGTAATCAGTGATAATTGGGCTAAAAAAGATCGACGGATTCGTGTTTTTCATCAGAAGAATGCAGGTTTAAGCGCTGCGCGTAATAAGGGATTAGATAATGCAATAGGTCGCTATGCGGTATTTATTGATTCGGATGACTATGTCGATATTGATTACTTGATAAACCTTTATCGCTTACTTCCTGATTCTCAGATTGGTTTAGGATTTACAGTTCAGGGATATAAAAGGTGTCAAGAAAATGGGAAGGCAATAAAGTCTTTTAATTTCTTTTCTCATGTTTATACTCAGGCGGACATTCCTTCTTTATTTATTGGGAGTGAGATTTACAATATGTTTAGTGCTTGTGCAAAATTATTTGATTGTTGTTTTTTGAATAAATATCATTTGCGTTTTAATACTGCTCTTCGTTTCTCTGAAGATGTGTTATTTGTATTGGAATGTATGTCATGTTGTGATTATATTTCGGTCGGGAATAAAGCTGATTATAATTATATAAGTTATGAAGGCACTATGTCGAAAATAGTGACTCCGTTTGTATCTGAATATACAACTTTTTTTTCATGTAAAACTGTTATAAATCAATATATAGCAAATGTGAAACTGACATCAGTGCAACAACAAGGTATATTTAAGTGCATTCATTTACTGTTTTGCCGTACATTGAAATCTGATTATCATTATTTGGATACTATTTCTGGAACCACTCGAAGAAAACATTTGCGCTGCTTGATTAAAAGTAATATGGACTACCTTGTAAAATATTATGTTCCTGATTATTTAATAGATAAAATTGGACGTTTTTTACTGATGACCCATAATGTTTTTCTGTATGATATGTTCTTTATTACACTGTTTAAATTGAAAGTAAGGAAAATGTTTTGTCCACCTGGTGCATTTTAGTAGAAGTTATTTATGTAATATCCGTCTAATAAATGTACGTATACTTCGTGTAAATAAGAAGAACAGTATAACAGCGAACAAAAGGTAAGTTATGCATGAAATAGTTGCATATAGAATCCAATTGTTGAAAGAAACTTCAGGTGAAAAATCTTGTGCTGGCCATAAATATATACAAACTATTGCTGGTAATATAATTAATATCATATATTTTATATATCTCACCCAGTAATGGATAACTGAAATTTTAAATCCTTTACTATAAAGGAAGTAAGGTTTCCAAATACCTACAATTAAGATAAGGCTTGTGATATTTCCCATCAATATTCCTGGGAGTCCCCATAAATACCCCCCAATAATTGCTACAGTCAAATTAATTACGACCTCTGCAATAGGTGCCCATATGTCATGAAATAAACCGTATCCTTGTAAAAATTGGTCAGTTGCTCCTCTTGTATATCCAACGAATGAGTTGAAAATAATCAAGAATAGAATATGATTAGGCATAATATATTCAGCTCCTAACCATAGTGAAATAAAAGCTTCTGTCAGTTGATATAGGCAGAAAGAAATTGTGCCGGCAATAAGAAAACGAAAACTTAAGAGCTCCCAGAAAACGATTTGAATGTGTTTGGTATTTCCTTCAGCAATAAGGTTGCCTACTCCGGCGCTGGTACTACTGAGCAGATTATTGATGAGTTGGGCTATCTTATCAATAATGAGTGTATAGTTATTATAATAGGCTACAGTTTTCAGTGATACAAATGCATATATGAGGAAAGGGGTTGTTTGAAATTGTACAAAACATGCTATCTTATGTATGAATAACTGTTTGGTGTATTTGATGATTTCAGGATATTTTTTGAGTAGTGATTTTCCTTGTTTGACTTCGCTATGGAGCCATGGGTATGTTTTTTTTATTCTCCAGTTTAGAATAAAAGTATAAGTTATGCCTAATATTAACTCCATGCTAATCCAAAGATAGTAATTTCCTGTATAGTAAGTTAGAGTCATTTGTATTAGGGTTTTTAGCAATACAGCACTTTGATAGTATGCAGTCACTACATAATTTCTTTGGTCGGCGCCTAATAAAGTTTGTTTGTAATTAGCAAAATATCCGATAAGTGAAGTTGTTAAATATGAAAAATAGGCAAAATAGATAACTGATAGTTGAAACTCTGTATTTGAAAATATTAATGGCAAAAAACATGCAAGTAGGCATCCAGCTCCTAATATACTTAGTCCAATCCAACGGTAGATGTATCCGAAGACAGAAATTATTTCATTGATTTTATTTTCATCATGTTGATATAAGGGTTTGTATAATACATATCCTATAGCCATGCCGATGCCCAGTTCTGCGAGATTCAGAAATCCTAAAAGATTAAGTAGAGTACCGGTTAATCCCATAAAATCAGCACCAAGTGTATCTAAAAAAATTTTTCTGGAGAAGAAGGATAGTGCAAGATTTAGAAAATAGAATATCATATTAACCCGAGCATTAAGCAATGATTTCTTTACGCGTGATTCATGTGGCATATCTTTTCTTGTATTATTGAGCAAAAATAAGAATAAAATGGTTTGTATGTAGAAAGATGAACAACTTTTTTTATCTTTGCTCTGAATAAGATTCAATGGATAGGATATTAAAAATAGTATATTGTAATCCTGCACTTCATGTTTCAGGGGGTGGGGAGCGTGTTCTCACAGTCAAAGCAAATTATTTTGCTGAAAAATTGGGCTATGAGATACATATTGTCACAACTGATGGAGGGAAATATCCTCCTTTTTTCACTTTACATCCTTCTGTCAAAGTACATCAGTTGAATATTAACTATGATGATTATTTTTCTCCTTGTAGACGTGTTTGGGAGTTCTTCCATAAACGTTACCTACATAAGAAACGTTTGAATAGATGTCTGAATAAGATTAAACCGGATATTACGGTGATTATGACTCGTAGGGAAGTCGGATTCATTGCAAGTATGACTGATGGAAGTGTGAAGATTGCAGAAAATCATGTTGATAAGAGCCGTTATATGGATTCGATGAATCCACATTTGTCGAAATTCCTGCCGATGTGGTTAAAACGTAGATACCGGGAAAATATTATCGCTTCATTAAGTAAGCTTGATAAGTTTATTCTGTTGACTCATGAAGATGAAAAAGCTTGGACGGAACTGCATAATTTGGCGGTTATTCCTAATCCACTAACTATCATTCCTGATGGGGTATCACGATGCGAGAATAAACGGGTGATTGCGGTGGGAAGGTATGAGCATCAAAAAGGGTTCGATTTGCTGTTGAAAGCTTGGAAGGAGGTGGCTAATACGCATAAGGACTGGACAATGCATATATATGGAGAGGGGATATTGAGAGAAAATTTGCAGAAACAGCTGATTTCTTTAGGATTAGAAGACTCATGCTTTTTAGAACATCATACTTTGCAGATAGGCGAATGTTTTAAAACAAGTTCATTGTTTGTTTTAAGTTCTCGTTTCGAAGGGTGGGGGCTTGTCATTGTAGAAGCTATGGCATATGGATTGCCAGTTGTGTCATTTGCTTGTCCGTGTGGACCAAAAGAAATTATAGTTGATGGAGTGGATGGTTTTTTAGTAGAGCCTCAAAATATTAAGGAACTAGCCTGTAAAATATCTTATGTAATTGAAAATGATGAAATTCGTAAAACTATGGGATACCAAGCCTCTGTAAATGTTCATAGATACGATATTGAAAGGATTGTTCCGAGATGGGTACAATTGTTTGAAGAACTCACAATATAAAAAGAGTAGATATTTTGTATGGATAAAGTAACATTGGGGATTCCCATATATAATGCTGCAAATCTTGTGGAACGGACATTGCTGTCTGCTCTTAATCAGACGTATCCGAATATTGAATTTATTTTTGTAGATGATAAAGGTAATAGTATGGATATTGTTCGTCGGATAATAGCAGAGCATCCCAGAAGAAATGCTGTACGTATTATAGATCAAAAACATAATCAAGGGACTGGTGCTGCGCGTAATGCCATTGTTACGTATGCTACGGGGAAATATCTTTTTACAATGGACTGTGATGATGTGATTATACCTGATTGCATTGAGATACTTTATCGGAAAATGGTGGAACACCCAGTTGATTTTGTAGCAGCATCATTTGTCCGTAAAGATGTACAAGGGAATATATATCCGGGTGGATGTCAATATGACGATGTTTTAGTTGAAGAAGGAGATTATGCTGTTGCTCAATATCGTTATGGGCAAGGAAAAAATATATTTGTCGCAACTTGGAATAAGCTCTATCGGACTGATTTTTTACGTAAAAATAAAATATGTTGTGTACCCCATTACTTGATTGATGACCCTTGGTTTACATATCAGGTTATTATAAGAGCACGTTCTTGTCGTCTAATATCTGATTGTACTCTATTTTTTACATACAATCCTTTATCTGTAACAAGTGTCAAAGAACAAGATGGATATACGACATTTCTTGGAGAACAGTATTTGGGAACTCAGAGGTTAAAAGCTGATTATATATATTCATTGGCAGAACAGCCTTTTTATCCAGGAGCTCTGGTGGATTTATTGAAAATGAGTCTTTATCATCTTTATAGAGTGTGTGCATCATCTAAAATAGCAGAAAGTGAAAAGGAATATTTTCTACAAAGCTTCTTGGAAATTCGTTTTTTATCGCCCAGACATTGGAATTTTATGAGCAAAAACACATATAAACTATTGCCATTACTAACTTTTTATGCTTTGCCGATGATGGTGAAAAAAGGATTGGTAAAAAGTATAGTAAGAGTTGATTTGCGAAGTATATTGCATCGTTGGTTTCACTTTTAGACAGAAGATTATGGTATCAATTATAACAATCAATTATAATGGATGGAAAGATACTTGCGAGCTGATAGCATCTTTAAATCAATTTGAGGAGTATCCTTACGAAATAATTGTTGTGGATAATGCATCAAAAGGTGATGATGTGAAATTGATAAAAGCAACATGTCCAGATGCAATAGTTGTTAGCAGTGATAAGAATTTAGGCTTTGCCGGAGGCAATAATTTAGGATATCAGTACGCAAAAGGTGACTATATTTTCTTCTTAAATAATGATATGGTGATAAAAACACCAATATTGGAGAATATGGTTAATCGCTTGAAAAATAAATCATTTGCAGGGGTGTCACCTTGTATTGTATTCTTATATAAGCCAGATATAATCCAATATTATGGATATTGTGAAATGACGCCCATAACATTAAAGCATACAACGGAGAGCTTTGATCCTTCCCGTCGTGGGGATTTTATGTTTCCGCATGAAACTGAGGTATTACATGGAGGAGCCATGATGGTACGTCGTGAAGTGATAGAGGAGGTTGGGACGATGACCGAGGTCTATTTTCTCTTTTATGAGGAGTTTGATTGGAGTCGCCGTATGCGTGAAGTCGGTTATAAGTTATTTTACGAACCTACTTCAGTTGTATACCATAAAGAAAGTATGAGTATTCCTAAAGAAACCCCATTTCGTGAATACTATTTGACCCGTTCACGGCTAATTTATGCTTGGCGTAATTGTCAGGGCATTGATAAATATTTGGCTTGTGGGTATCAATTATTTTTAGTAGTACCTAAAAGAGCTTTTTTATATTTAATAAAGAAAAGATTAGATTTGGCAAAAGCTGGTTGTACAGGAATTCTTTCTGGTTTATTTTTGTGCTTGAAAAAAAAATAGAGTTCATTTTTATTCAATCTTCCCTCGACTATACTCTTTTTCTCCAACGAGAGGTTCATCCCCATGCGGTACTACCTATTGCAAACGGTAGGGCATATAGTAGGGAATCAAGTATTTGATGAATCCTTCGGCCACTTCTTTGTTGGGGAATCCCAGCCGATAGATGTTGAATTCTTCATCATATTCCTTTATCGTGAGGTAGCCACTTTGGTAAATAACGGCAATGGGATTATCCTTGAACGACTCCACGTATGTCAGTGTCTCTGCAGTCACCCCTTCGCTCGTCAGGTCGGGCAGGCAGAAGTTGTCTTCCTTCAGCAGTTTCACAAGGTAGGTGGGGTCTCAAACCAGTAGCTGCCGAACTCCAGGGAGCGGAACGTATTCAGCAGGCTGAAGGGATTATACAGGTTGGTTCCGTTCTGGCGGAAACGGTAGCCGTCGTACCGTTCTTTCAATCGCCGGCAGGCTTCGTCGTAGGTGATGTCGTAATTTTCGGCTATCCGGTGTAGCGATTCCTCAAAATAGGTATGTATCTCCTTGTCCGTCATGCCGCAGAGGGTCTGGAACTGTCGGTCCATAGAGAGGTTTATCAGGTTGTTCAGGTCGCTGAACACGCTGACTTTTCCGAATTTTGTCACTCCCGTCAGAAATCCGAAGCGGATATATCGGTCCTGCGTCTTCATTACGGAGTAGAAGGCTTTGAGCGTGTTGCGGTATTCGTTTTGCAGTTCTTCGTCACCAATGGCCTGGAGCATGGGTTTGTCGTATTCTTCTACGAGGATGACCACGCGCTGGCCGGTCTGCTCGTAGGCGCGGCGGATGATTCCCTTGAAGCGCAGTTCGGGGTTGACTTCGCTGGAGACGGTTCCGTAGATGTTTTCCCATTGGCAGAGGGTATCGTTCAATACATTGATAAGGCTGTTCTTTTCATCGTATTTGCTTGTGTTCAAATCCAAATGCAGTACCGGATATTTCGTCCATTCTTTTTCAAGCCGTTCCATTTCCAGTCCCTTGAACAGTTCCTGCTGCCCGTTGAAGTAGGCTTGCAGTGTGCTGATGAGCAGACTCTTTCCGAATCTCCGTGGGCGGCTCAAGAAGTAGTAGTTACTTGTATTGACCAATTGGTGAATCAATGCAGTTTTGTCTACATAGGTGTACTCACCAAGACGGATTTTCTCAAAACTCTGTATCCCAATAGGGTACTTCATACGGCTGAATTTTGTTTGATGGGCATTTTGCTTAATTAAAACAAATGTATGAATAAAAAATGAGGTGGTAAAGCTTTTGTCCTTATAGGGCGATTTTTCTCATAATCTTCAATTCCAGTCCTGTTCTGTTTTTGAAATCCTGTATATGGCAGTTATAATTTGCACTGAAAAATGGCCGTTGCCTATTACATATATAGGCCTTTACGGAACAAAAATTCTTGAATGAAGAGGTTCTACTTATATGTTCTACGGTTGCAGCCAGTTGTTCACAGCCTGTCTTTACCCAACCTCTATATTGTCTGTCCTTCAATTCTACAAAAATCAGCTCATCGTCATAATGGAGCAACCCGTCACACACCTGTTGGGTTTCTTCCTCTTTCCCGGTTTTCAAGACCAAGCAATGGTCTATTCCATAGAAACCTATTGGTTTTGAATCAGGATTATCGACAATTCCTATCCATTTGGATTTATCTGCCTCGTCAATATAAGCGGGATTCCTCGCCGGTGGAGTATCATCACATAGCCCGAATAGCTCTTTATTGGAAACACTTCTTCCGTTATTTTCCATATTTATCTTCAAGTTGCAATAGTTCCGTAAACAAATAGCCGCTTTCTGCCAGAAGTTCATTCAGATAGTTCTCATCAGAAGGAAGTCCACAGTAATCTGCCAATTTGGATACAGTTCCCCGATTATTTATCTCGTATATTACCAGGTCATCCGGAGATAAAAGAGATTTTATCGGGACGATTCTGTCCAATTCCTTCAAATCGCTTTCTGTTCCGGCAACTCCCATCGTTGTGTCAACTTGTTTAGCCTTGACAGCCAATGACAAATCATTTATGATGTACGGGCTGTGGGTGGTTATAACCAGCTTGTTTTCTGCTGAATAATTATTGAACTCCAGTAAGCTATACAACATATTCCGCTGTGAAACCGGAAACAGATTTTGTTCCGGCTCTTCAACGATATTGATAAAAGCCGTTTTATTGAACTGTGAAGATACTGCCGACAGAGCAATCCTTCTCTGCTCGTCGGTCAGAGTCGTATCAGCCCAAATGGATTTGACGGCATCATTAAAGCGTTGGGATTCATTATGGCTCATTTTTTGCGGATTCTCAACCTGTCTTCTTACAGCATTGGCCAGATAGTAGGAAACCAGATAGAGAGGAACCAGTGACTGGAATCCACTCGATGCTTCCGACAGTTCCACCTGATAATCGTTTCCGGTCACATTTATCACGTCATGCTGCTTGTCATATTTTATTTCTGCATCATTAATCGGCAGAGACAGGCCATCCTTGATTTCATCCTTAGCATTATTGAACTCTGTAATATATTCCAGCAGCGAATCCGGCAAAGACTTGAACGACTTGGCTTCTTTTATGATACTGATAAAATTTCTCTCGGCAGGCACGTACATTATCTGTGGCAGGAAATACTTCCGAGACTGCTTTTCGGATATCTGAAAGTCACCTTTCTGATATTTCATTGAATAAGCCTCACCTTCATATTCTATTTCGGCAGCATCGCTGTGGGCATTGTTAAAAAAGTAATTTGCTATACGGTGGTATCCGCAATAGGTCTTTCTGAACTTTACTGCGGAAAAGTCACTTATTGCATAATCGCCTCTGACCAATGCCTTCTCTATCCAAGTGAAAGTGGAAATCAATTTGGCGACACAACTTTTACCGCTTCCTTGATTCCCGATGAATACAGAAACTTTCTTTATGTCTATCCAACCGTCATCATCCGGACAGCCTTGCCTGATGGGGCCGAAATTCTTTATTCTTATTTTTGCCATATATTAGGTATGAAACACATTTGATAGCAAAGATACTATATTTTATTAAAAGAGAGGGTGTATACCCTCTCTTTTCTTGGTTACCACTTCTCTTTTTTTACTTCAAAACACGGGCATTGTTTCGTCCATTCCATCGGTTCCACCTCTCCGTTGTTGTTCAGGTCGGGGCTGAGGTCGCGATGTCCCGCCACTTTTGCTTCTGGATAGTCCATCAGTAAAGCGCGGACCAGTACGCGGAGTGAATGCCGTTGCCATTCGGTGCGCGTGTCTTTGGGATTTCCATAGTGGTCCAATCCGCCTTCGTAGGCGATTCCGATAGAGTGGGCATTGTAGCCGCGGGCGTGGGCGCCGGCCCTCTCGACCGGGCGTGTGGTCAGGATTTGTCCGTCACGGCGGATGTAGAAATGATAGCCCGTGCCGTCAAATCCACGTCGGCGGTGCGCGGCTTCCAGAGCCTGCCCGGTAAAGGGACGGTCCTCGCACGTGGCGCTGCAATGTATCACAATCAAGTCGATTTTTCTCATTTTTTTCTACTGTTTGCCTTTGGGGGCTGTTCGCTAAAGGGAACCACCACTGTTCATGGCGTGTGCGCTGAATGCGCCCAAAAGTGCCGAAGCTACAGCAATGATTACTTTCAGAATTTTGTCCCAGGCTGATGATTTTGTACTCATGATGTTTAATGTTTAATCCTTAATTCCTAATTCTTACTCCCTCTTTTTTATCCCAACGGATTCTCCCCCTGGTCTCCGTCCGAACCTCCACTACCGGGGGTGTTGTTGCCGGAACCGCCTCCGGAGCTGTTCTTGTCTTCGGATACAAGCTCAAAGACGAGGTTGTTGGCTCCGCCTTTGGTGGTGGCGTTGCTGTCGTTCACCAGCCGGAGGGTGTTGGCCACCTTGAAGCGGATGTTGACGCGCTCGATGTTCTTTACGGTACAGTCTTTGGCCACTTCGGTGGCACGGCATTTGAAGGTGGTGTGGAAGATGCCGAAACCGTCCAGACGGACACTGTTGCCGTCCGTAAGCGTCTGGCGCATCTGCCGTACGATGGCCTTGCCTACGTGCTCCACGTCTTCGGCCGACATGGCGCCCAGTGCTTCAATGTCTTGTGCTATACGGGCAAGGTCGAAGATTTTGGCATCTTGGGGCTTGCGTTTCAGGGTGTGGACCATAGGGGAGTTGCTGTCCCCGATTTTCTTGTGGCGCTGTGTGCGCACTACCAATGCTGTTGACATGTTGATTAATTTTAAATTTAGAATTGTTCATTTCCGAAGTGGACAGCGGTGTCTCCGCGGCGATGGCCTCTGCTCCGTTTCGTTGATACAAAGATAGGACATGGGGCAGGGAAGGATGGAGGTTGGGGGAGGAAGGAGGAGGAGGGGGGAGGATAAGGGAGGTTATTGGGGATTAAGGATTAGGGGTTAGGGATGTGCGGTCATCGCTTACGTTATGTTATGATTTTAGGCACGGATTTCGCGGATTACGCGGAAAAGATAAAGAAAAATCCGTGTTATTCCGCGTAATTCCGCGCCCTGAAAGAGAGCATGACAAGGTTTTTTCGGGCAGTCCGGAGAGTCCGGCTTGATTTTACATAGGCCGTAATTCCACTGTCCCATGGCTGCTGCAATTCGATACAGGGTGGAAACCGTAGGAACTGTAAGTCCTCTTTCTATTCTTGAAATATAACCTTTGTCGGCTCCTATACGTTTGGCAAGTTCCGCTTGTGTAAGCCTTGCATTTTTACGGGCATCCAATAGGATTTGGGCATTGTACTCTTCCCATGCTTTTTCGCGGTTTTTTTCACGTTCGGGAGTCCCTTCTTTAATTTTAAAGCCTTTTTAATTTCACTGTCAGGTGTTTTCTGTGTCTTCTTTTTGAATGCGTTAAAAAGTACAACAATATTAAGGATTAAGGATTAGGGATGAGCTTGTGTTCATTAATCATTAATCACTAACCCTTAATCCCTAATCCTTCCCCTTTCCTTTTAAGAAGGCTCCCCGAAAACATCAATCATCAGCTGTACTTGTGCGGGCGTGTACCGTCGGCAATAGGGGTTCATGCCCGTGGCAAGCAAGCGTTGTTCCAGACCGGGGGCGGTGCGTATCCATTCGTTCAGCTGGTTGACGGCAGTCTGCTGGGCAATGCCCGGAAGGTAGTACATGGCCAGTTCGCCTTTCCCGTAGCTGCGGACGGGGAAACGGGGCTCTGCAAAAGAATCATTCTGTTTCATCATTATTCTTAAAGTTCAGGTTATATGTTTTTTAAGTTTCGCATGTCTTTGACCTGCTTTCAGTGAACAAGTTGACAAGGCTATAAGGGGGAGACTGCATCTTCTTCCTGCCTTGTAAAGATACGGATTTTTACTCGAATAACCTACCTTGTTCCTCACTATTTTTCAACCAATTTTCGTTGTCGAACTGCGTGTTCACCGGTCCCGGTCTGTCCCCTTCGGGGGTGGGGATATAGGCTTCCTCGCAGGGCCAGTAGCGGCCGTTCAGGTGGTTGTAGACGAACTTGGCATCGGTGTGTGCGCTGCCCAGATGCTTGAAGCGGACTTTCTCGATGTAGACGGTGACCATCTGCTTGGTGTCGTTGCGGTCTACCACGAGACAGAAGTCGGACATGTTGGCGAAGTTGGCAGAGCCGTTGATGTCGTTCATCTCGACACGGCGCAGGGTGCCGTCCTTTTCGTTGCGGTTCACCTTGCGGGGATGGGCCACGAGGATGACGAGGCACTGGTTGAGGATGGCGAAACGTCCCAGCTTGTTCAGGGTGTCGGTGATGTAGGCCATTTCCGTCTGCCCCGGTTCCAGATGTTGCTCCAGGCGGTTCATGGGGTCGATGATGAGGATGCGCACCCCTTTGCGGCGCACCACCTGGCGGGCTTTCTCCAGGATGTGGTCGATGCCGTAGCTCCCGTCGTCGGGCAAGATGTGCGACACGTTGCGGTCCAGCCAGCCCACCGCCTGCTCGTAGACGGCTTCCGTCATGCCCGGTCCGGGGGTGAAGCGGTGGCCGGTCAGCTTCTCCGCCAGCTTGTGCAGGTGGTAGGCGATGGGCATGTTTTCGGGGCTGAAGAAGGCGATTTTCCACTCGTGCCGCAGGCAGAGGCGCAGCACCAGTTCGTCGGTGAATTCGGACTTGCCGTCGCCGGGGCGTCCGGTGATGACCAGCAGGCGGCGAGGTTCGAGGGTGCAGTGCTCGTCGAAGTTGTCCCAACCGGTGTCGGCACCGCGTTGCAGGCCGTTCTCGTAGAGGGAGCGCAGGTCGTCGCGGCAGTCTTCGGCGGTGAAGATGCCTTCGAGGGGGACTTCTTCGGCCTGCTCGATGCAGATGCGGAGGCTTTCGACACCGAATTTCACCAGGTGTTCGTTGGCATCCTTGCAGCCCTCGCCGAAGTGCACGATGCGGCAGCGTTCCACTCCGAGGCGACGCGTGAGTTCCTGCCGGAGCGACTGCCCGGCAGGGTCCTCGTCTACGGCGATGTAGATGGCCTGCTTGTCTTCGAAGTGCGACTCGACGAAGCGGTCCAGCCACGTGAGGTTGCTCTGGGCGCCGGCGGGCACGGAGACGACGTCCTTGCGTCCGGCAGCGATGACGGCTGCCGCGTCGAACTCGCCTTCGGTGATGATACACTCCGGGGTGTCCAGGATGCTGTCTACGTTGTAGGGGATGAGCTCGGCTCCCTTCACCATCATGAAGTGCTTCCGGGCGCTGCGGTACTTGGTGTTGACGAGTGTCCCGTTCTCGAAGTAGTTGAAGCAGATGCAGTTCTCTTCTTGGCCGGTTTCGGGCAGGCGCACCGTTTCTTCGGTGATGCGCAGGGCGCGCAGCAGTTCCTGAGGCAGGCAGCGTACGGTGGTCCAGTAGCGTTCCAGATTCTCGGAAAGTTGCATCCGGGCAGGGTCGAAGGCGGGGCGGCGGAAGTGCTGGGGCGGTGCGGCGGGTTTTGAACCTGTTTGTTTTCTTGTTTTGTCTTTTTGTTCTTTTGTCTGAAAAATGATTATACATGAATGGTTTCACCCCTTCCAATGCCACACTTCGCGGGGGGAAATGCCACACTTCACGGGGGGAAATGCCACACTTGGGACATGCTGAGGTGTGGCATTCGGGGTGCTGAGGTGTGGCATTCGGAACGTTGAAGTGTGGCATTCCGGATGCCGGAGTGTGGCGTTTCAGCCGGGTTTCTGCTTCGGCTTTTTCGATGAAGGCGGTGGGGTTTGCGAAGTCCACGAACGGGCCGTTTCGTTCCAGAAGGCGGTATTGTCCGGTCGGGGTGGCGCTCCGTCGGGGATGGGGCAGCCCAGGTAGGTGCGCCGTCCGTCCACAAGCTGCTCGTAGCGGTAGGGGTCGGGAGGTGCGGCGGCGGACTGCTGTTTTTCGAGGCCCTGCAACAGCATATGCAGCTCCTGCGAGGTGCGCTGGCCGGCTTGGGTGTAGAACGTGAAGTAGCTTCGCACTTCTTCCTGGCTGTTCATCCTCTCCTCTTTTCCGAGGAGTACGATGTGTTTCTTGAATTCTTCCAGTGCCGTATCAAAATGCTTGTTCAGCAGGACACTGTAGCCGCTTCTCATGCAGACCATTTCACGGAACAGTTGATTTTTCGACAAGCCATCCACTTGCTTCCTCCAGCTCTGGTAGGGAGTGATGCCGCCGTTGCCGCCGTTCTTTGGGACGACATCGTCGTCTTTTCTTTTCGTCTGTTCTTCTCTATTCTGTTCTTCTCTTACGCGCGCGGATTCGGTTTTCTTGCTATCTTTTCTGTTTTTCAGTTGGTTATGTGCGTTTTTTGCTTCCTCGTTTTTCTCCGGAGTTTTCAAATCATTTTGCAAATGATTTCCTTTTTCCGTATGGTTGAAGTCGATGGCGGATTCGAATTCTTCTTCGTGGATGGTGAAAAGTTGGTATTCCCAGATGATTTTCTCCATGTATTTTCTGGAGAATCCTTTTCTTGAAATAATATTCAGCTGATTGAAACTGAGTTTCCTGTCGGGCTGTGCACAGAGCATCTCGATGATGCGTAGATACATGCCATAGCCCCTGCATCCTTCATTATCGATGAGTGCGGCCAGTCTTTTGTCATTAGGCAAATCGTTGGGGTGTTTGAACCAAATCATTTTCTTCGTGTATTAGTTTTCTATTTCCTGATAGTTATCTTATATTCTGAAAGGATAGAAGGGCTTCATAGTGACGTGTAAGGAGAGACTGCTCGGCGGTCGTATCTTTTAAAATATGCGGCAAAGTTACGTATAACAGAACAAGCCTGCAAATGGACTTTTGTAGGGTTTAGCGGCGTCTCACCGACCCCAGAAGCTGTCCTGCGTGTGTTACAGCCTCTTTTCGGGTGCTTAGGCATACAATGGAGAAATATGTGTTTTTTTTACAGAAGGTAGCCGGTGGAGCTCTCTCTTTAGGCATCCTTCTACTTGTTACGTCCGTAAACATTTGACTCACAGTAGTTATTACTCTCCGGACTTTGTTTTGTGCATGCGTGTCATCTGCCGTATGTGGGCCAGACTGCGCAGTTCGCTTTGGGAGAAAGACGATTTTCCTTTCAGCAAATAGTCAATGGCCTCTGCAATGATTTCCAACTGATCCAATAATGGATTTCTACTGTGTGCAGTATCCTTTTCGATGTTTACTGCGTCCTTGTCTCCGCTACGGAGGGTAAAGGTTACTTTTTTTACTCATAATACTTTTTTAAGAAAAACGCGACAAAGATACGAATTTCGCCCGATAGATTTCGTATATTTGCAATATGGCAAATGTAGAAAAAACTTATCTGTTGAATTTGTTTTGTTTTTCCCAATTTGACAAAGCTTCAACTAAATCCTCGGAAACATGTTTTAAACTTTGTGTATGCATCACGTCATAGCAGTCTAAAACAAGGCGTTTGAATAAGTCTACCCGTTTTAGCCGTTGGTACATCTCCATGGGTGAGATATTCATCTTTCGAGAACTGGCCTCAAGAGCCATAACTGCGAAATGAATTTTGTTGCTTTCGGAAATTTCATCTTTCATAATCTATTTCCATTTAAAATCCAGACTTTACTATTCTATTTTTGCATCTTTCTTATTGAACGTATGGCAAATATACAAAAGTTTGAAACATGAATAAATGTAATTCCATTAAACTTTCAATTTACTATTTGGTGCAAAGTTATGAATAATTATTTTTTTGTCACATATCCGGTAATGGCATTGTAAATTGTCTGTACACTATGTCCCCAACTGTGTGTATGCGCAAAGGCAATGCGGGCATTCGCCAGTTTTGGGTTGCCTGCTTCGTTTGCTGCTGCTTTCAGTGCTATTATCCATTCTTCTGTTGAAACAGCTAAATGAGTGTGTCCGGCAAAGATGCTACGCATGGTATGTGTGCTGGTAGCTACTATAGGTTTTCCCATGGCAAGGTATTCATCTATTTTCAGTGGGTAATTACCATCTGTTATAGAATTGAGTATCTGTGGATTGATGCAGATGTCAAAGTGCTGTATATATTTCGGCAGTTCTTCCACTTCCTTATGTCCTGTGAAGAATACATTCTTTAAATTGTGTAGCAGGTGCTTTTGGAAATGCTCGTCTTCAGGTCCGACGAAAACAAAACTGTAATCGGGCAACTGCCTTGCGATATTGTATAGCAGTTCACTGTCCAGGCGGCTTTCGATGATAGCTCCCGTATAGCCGACTATTGGCGAGGGGATGTTTTGCATATCCGTCGGTTTATCCCAATGCCGGGTAGCATCGTATAGTTCAAGATTGACACCGGTATTCAATACATATGTGTGCCGGTTCAGAGGTCGGAGCTGTTCTGCAAAGTAACTGGAATTTGCCAGTACGATATCTGACTGACGTACAAGCATTTCTTCGCAACGTGGTCCGTGCTTGCGCCAATAGGGAAAGCCGATAACATAGTCGCGCCGATAATAAATGCTGATTGCCGGGCAGATATATTCTTTGAGATGCAGGCTTCGGAAAAGGTCGGTATCAATCAAATGCGTATAGTCTTTGAAACCAAGAACATCGGCTTGTTGTACTATCCAGTTGCCAATCTTTTTGCAATTCCGGCGATTGAGACAGTTGAATAGCCATGTAGGAAGTTGTCCTACGGAGTGTATGATGAAGGGGCAGTCCAATACCCATAGATTTTCATTGATTTGCCGCAATGGAGCCGATTTGCTTTGGATGACTTCCAGCTGTCGATGGCCTGTAGGAGATAGAGGCCCTTTTCCTGCTGCAATGCGTAACCTTGTGGCAATATCCATGGGAGGATTGAGATAGAGTACACGGTGCTTCTTTGCTATCTCGGATGCGGTGTTCTTGATGGTGCTTCCTATCTCGATGTCCCAGGATTGGAGGCTGGTGATGATGAAGTCTGCCATAGTTTTAGAGGTGTGGGTTTATGGTGTATGGATTTCATTGTAAATCTTCACATATTCTTCAGCTGTGCTTTTCCAAGAGAATTGTTTTACACGTTCTAGTCCGTAAACAGATTGTTGCCGATAGAAATCATTGTTCTTTTCTAATTGTAGGATGGCGTCTGCAATTTCTGACGGCATTTGCGGATTGACAAGGATGGCGTCAGCTCCGGCCACTTCCGGCATTGCAGAGGTATTGCTGGTTATTACGGGAGTGCCGCAAGCCATTGCTTCCAGCATTGGAATGCCGAAACTTTCCCTTAAAGAAGGGTAAAGGAAAGCAAAAGCTGCACTATAGAGGGTTACCAAATCACGGTTGTCAATATATCCCGGATAGAATAAATGTGCTTTTATATCTGTTATACCTTCTTGCTGGAGGAGTGCGTCAATATGTTCCTCTTTTAAGTCCGCAATGAGTAACGGGCGTTTTATTGCAGATGCTTTCAGGTAAAGTGAATAGGCCTTCAGCGTGCGTGCCGCGTTTTTTTTGGGGTCTGTGTTCCCTAAAAAGAACAGAAAACCTTCCTGTGGGATATACTTTTGAATGATATTCTCGTCAAGTGTTTCATTCTTACGGAAATGTGTACTATATCCATTATAGACAGCGGTTATCTGTCTATTAGGCAGGTGCAGTGCTTCGCGGATGCGTGTACATTCAAAATGTGAAACAGTGATGATTTTCTTGCATTTCTTTAAGATACGCGGAACAACCAATCGTCGGTAATGCCATCCCATTTCTTGATATAGCGAGGGGCTTCGGTGTTGGCGTGGTTCCAAGTAAATAATATCATGCAACGTAAGTACCAGCGGTATGGGGCACCACAATGGAGCCGTATTTGAGGTACAATGCAATATATCTACTTTTAAGTGGCGTACAGCTCGTGGTAATGCAATCTGTTCCCATAGGGGATAGGTGGGGCAACGCAGTTCGATGATGTGGAGATTGTCTGATTCTTTGAGGCAGCAATCTTCACCGGGAGCAACAAGTACATAGTACTCATTGCCATCTTTCCGTTTCTGAAGTTCCCTTAAGACTTCAAGAACAACAAAATCCATTCCGTGTTTGTCGCGGCGGAAGATACGTTGGGCCTCGATTGCTATTTTCATTTATTCTTTTTTGTACTTCTGAAAATACGTCCGAAATGGCTGAAAATGGAAGCGAAAATCAGTATAGGCAATGCCCATACAGCGTGTTTGAAACGCTTGTTTATTTCACCTTCCGGTAAAGCCATTAAGAATGTAATTATGATGAGTAAAAGTAGTATGTACCATTTGAAGGATAAGGTCCAATCAAGTATGGTGAAGATTACTGCCGCAATGGTGATGCAGGCAATGAGTAAAAAACGTGATGGTAACAACCACTGGAATAGTTTGTTGCAATAATCCCACTTTCCTTGAAGAAACGCCAATGGCAGACGTCTCAGTGCCAAGAAAGTACTATTATATTGTGCAGAGAGCCAGCGTTGACGTTCTCGGCTATATCCTTGGGCGCTGTCCTGCTTTTTACTATAGCAGATGATTTCCTGCATATATTCAGTGTATATATTCTCTTCCAGCAGCTTTATTTCTACAGCTTTGGCAAGGTCAGAGCCCTCCAGTGTCGGGCTGATGCGGTGAAACATTTCGAAATCAAAAGCCATTCCGGAACCAAGTAATGCAGACGAAAAACCTAGTTTAGTATGTCCTTTACGGAAAATATTGTTGTTGATTTCTTCGCCGGCGGCTGCTAAGACAGCTGTACTGGTTGTTAAGTTTTCCGTCATGCGGTGTGCTTGTATGGAGTCACAACCGGAATAGTAGGCATTGTTCAATAAGTGCAACGCATTGGGAACTACACGATTGTCCGAGTTGAAAATCACTATCATATCATACTCGTTAGGGGAATACCGTTCCATAACTTGCTGAATAGCATATACTTTAGTACAATGCTCTCTGTCAGGAACAACAATGCTGACTGGCATTTGTAGCAGAGCTGTTAAATCTTCTTCTGAAAGTTGGGTAGCAGCTACTGCTATATCATATTTCTCTCGTGGGTATACTTGTGTATCAAGGAAATAATTGATGGATTCTATTACTTCCTTTCCGTTACGGAGTACGCTGAAGAGCACCAAGAATTTATGTTGTTTCTTGGCTTCAGGGTAAGGATTCTTGTATTTCATCAATGACGCAATTGCGTAAATGAAGAGATAGGCTACTGGGATTAAAAAGAGCAGATATAAAATAGCATCTGTCATTTGTAACGCATTGTTGTTCTCGTCTGCCCACCAGTCGGGATTGAATATGGAAAAGAATTCGTTCATTTTTTATTTTATTTTATTTCTTAATAAAATTAATGTTTTGTATTCAATATTTCACTTTTAGATTCTCTTAACAATCTGTCTATATAAGGACCGTTCATAATAAAGGCCAATGAAGCAGCAACCATAAAGAATGAAGGAGTCATACCCATTCCACGTCCTACATACCCATTGAGCCATATTCCGAATACACCACATATAAAAGCTGCTAATATATTTCGAAGCCCTGAGTTACGGACGCGAAACATTATAATATAACAAGAATATATTATAATGGCTATACACATGCTGATATAAATAAGAAGTCCTATAGTACCGGTTTGTATCCAAATATCCACATAAAACGCATCAGGTGGAATCGTATCTTCCACAACTCCGTCACTGTTTACATTAACCCGGGCTACCCCTTTTCCCAGTCCAGCTCCCCAAGGATGTGTTCGCATATATTCGGCAATAAGCTTTTGATTCTCTATACGGACATTGAATGAAGTGTCCTCTTGAGGTCTAAAAGCAGTTCTCATACGCCGTATTAGCACATTACCATCACCAATTTCAGTAAATGCGAAGAATGCATATAGCATGATAACAGCCAAAGCTGAAATTACCATTATTTTTATGTTCTTGCAGATTAGGCAGTAAAGTGCCAGTCCTCCTAGAGGAACAATCATTGCACCTCGGGTACCGGACATAATCATTCCTGCTATTCCCATAAGTGCAATACAAGAAAAGAATATACGTAGCCATTTTTCGGAAGTATGAAATGCAATGATTCCATAAACAATCGAAATCATTCCCATGTTAGAGCCGAAATTACCAGCGTCGCTATAAATGGAAAAATAGCGGATTCCGGAGGATAAAATATGGGTATACCAACTACCTCCCATCAGCCATTCTGTTTCAGCAGCATCAAACCATCGGTACTTTTGATATAATAATTTCAGAAAAGCTGTTATAGTAAATATCCCGATAATAATCAGACTGCGTTTTAGAGTTTTAGGATTGTCTAGTAAAATGCAGGAGACAAAATAAAGTATAGGAGTTGATAATAGCCAGCCTCGAATGCCTGCGATATAACTAGTGCTATCACTTGCCGGATTAATGAATTGGATTAAAATATACAGAAACCATGCTATATAAGTAACAGTGAAAAAATTAATAGCATTAGAAAGACGAATGTCATTTTTGTTTTTTACATAATAAAATAAAATGGAGATAGTCATGTATATGAGCAATCCGTCAGATATGACGCTTAGTCCATCTTGTCGGCTATAACGCATGATGGCTGTCAGGTAGAAAGTATAGGCACCATATAACAAATAGCTCATTCTAGGCCTTTGTATACTATAAGTAAGAATGATAACTCCCAATGGCAGACCTACTATAATGGCAAATAGTAAAATCTTTTGAAAAATAAGTGCATATACCATGAACATTAGTCCAAAAGCTAATAACAAGAAAGTTATTACTTTGGGAGATATGTTCCGTATCTGTTGAGTCGTATGTGCCATTATGAACTTTATTACTTTTTATAAATAGCTATTTCACAGCAGCCTTTTTGGACGTAAGGCCTAATTGTGCTAATTGACTGAATAGTGAATGTACGGGAGTTTGAGGAGGCAGTTCTCCGGTAAATGACTCTACGACCTCCCGTTCAGCATTATTCAGGTATAGGAATATGGGGACATTTCCCATTCCTTCCATGATATGCGCTAGAGTAACGCTGTCACTGTTACGCCACAAACGACATGCATTGGCAATCAATAAATTAACATCTGCTTTTTGAAGTACGGGAAGAGGAATACTGGCAGTATTTACAGCGGGGTATTCTACTAATATAATATTAGGTGTTTCTTCTGCTTCATTGAGGGCCCAGAAATCTGAAAGTTGCTGTGCATTGACATATTGCTGGGTGTCCGGTTCAAAATCAATATGATGTGTTACGATACGTACCCGTAAACCTTCAGTTTCCCAATATTCAGCAAAATATTTGGATAGGAAACTTTTGCCTTCTCTTGCTTCCATACTGAGTAAATTGATAACAGTGGGGGCGTCTTTTTGTAAATAATTATTTAATTGACGACAACTGTAAGCAGCTGCTAAACGATTACACGCTTTCAAAAAGCCACGGAATTTTAAGTTACTAGTGCCATTGAATGCTGCAATTACAGGCAACTTGGTCAAGCGTCTACTACGAGTTGCATCGCGTAGTGTACGGTCTAGCAATTCAATCAATAGGAAATATGTGATTATGAATACTATACTTCCAACAAAAGCAATTAAGATATAAAGAATACGTTTACGTCCATTGTCTGTGAGGGGGTAGGACGGGTCTGCTATGTTTTGCAGATTGCTGGTATTCATTTCAATGTCTTTGAGACGTAGATTGGCATTTGCCAAACCTCCCAACTGAGTACGATAGTTATCTTCTGCGATGCCAATTGCACGCTGTTTTCTGGTGATTTGTGTACCTACTGGTGACATTTGACTGTATTGATCAAAAATATCTTGTTGGCGTTCTTTTAAAACATCCAATTCTGCTTTAGCCTTGGCTTCACTTACTAATGCGGTCAACCATTCAGAAACCATGTCTTTGAGTCCAACACCCTCTTTTGAAAAATTAAGTTCATTCAGATTATCGCTGATATGGGTAATCTTGTCTTCTGCTTTACGTAAATCTTCCTTATTCTTTTTAAGTTCTTTATTAGTGTCTCTAGCTTTATCTGATATGAAAATTTCTTGTTCCATAATATTTTGGTTTAAGCTACTGACTTTTTCTAACTCTTTGAGTAAATTGGTGTTATTACGAATGATAGTTGCACGGATGTCCATCTTTTCATCCAACATTTTTCTTAAGGCTGAAGCTGCAGCATAATTGCGGCGAGCCTCTTCCAAACGGTCGTCAACAGCATAGCGGGTATGTGATAAAGCTTCACTTTCTTGTCCGTAATTAATGACCCGTTCTTGGACACAATATTGCATCAAATCATCTTCTTGCTTGTTTAATTCTATTTTTGCTAAACGGACTTGTTCTTCAAAATAAGCGATAACATCATTTGTCGCTTTAAAACGGAGAATTTCATATGCTTTTTTCAGTTCATCTATAAGAATGATTATGGTTTGCTGAGTGATACCCGGGTCAGCAGATGTATAAATAAGCTGAAGAACATCACTGGCACCTTTACGTTTTACAATTACGGTTTCTAAAGCTGAAGCACTATAAAATGGTATAGGGCGATTGAACATGGAGTATACGAAATTATCACCGTATTCCTTTCGATAATTAGCAAGTGCGTCTGCCGTCTTATTGACATCTTTCCTATCAACTAAAACCAATACTTCTTTGGGAGTCATGCTCAGTAATTGGCGATAGTGCTTAGCCTGGATATAATGATTGTCTTTCCACTCTTCACCATATGTCAGTGCATTCGCTAATAAACGGATAGAAACCTTTTCCAATGTACCACGGGATTGCGCAAGGTTGATGAGGTTATCGAAGGTACTTGTAACAGCTGAGTAATTTACGCTGCTCCCAGTAATGGAAGTCGCTGTTGTAACTCCGGCAAATAAACTACCTTCTACTGTGTAACTGTAAGGCAGAAACTGGGTGAAATAGATTACTAGGCCAGTTACAAATAAAGTTCCCCATAAAAGCCAATAGCGAATACGGTATAGAAATTGTGATATAAATAAAGAGGTATCTTTCATCACGATTTATTTTTCTTTGATAATTTTTATATTAGTGAGCATTTCCAATAAAATAACTGAATTATGCAGGGTAACACGTGCTTGCTCATAGCTTGTAACGGCTCCGGTTCTTCGTGCACGTTCTATGGACAATGTACTAATTTCAATTTTTCCTTGTATGAAATCATTTTCTAATATTTTAGTTTGGGCATTATATAAGGCAGCAGTTTCTGCTTTTGCCTTAATTGTTGACATTTGTTCTGTAACCGCATTATATGCTTCTAATACCCTTAATCTCCTTTCTTCCATTACTTCTTCTTGAGTATATTGCAGCTGTTCAATATCGTATTTATATTTTTTGAGTTTAAGCTGGCGGTTTATTAAATCTCCAAAACTAATACCTACACTTGCGCCTACACTAAAACTATGTTGTGCATTCGACATTGTAGTTTGATACATTGGGGTATACTCGTCACTAGCGTTGCTTAGCACATTGTATTTTCCGTATGAATAATTACCGTTTAGTTTAAAATAATTCCACCAATCACGTTTTTGTAAACGATATTCATTTTTCACTTGTTCAACTTCTGATTGTGCCCGTTTCACAGTCGCATTTTCTGTTACTGCGTCCAGAAAAACAGAAAGTGGGGGTAGCTCAAAGGTTTGAAGTTCTAATGGCATATCGGCAGATAGTTTTCCTATTGTATTTTCTTCCCATAACTTGTCTTCCATTTTTAATTTTTCAAGTGCTTTGATTCGCTCTTCACGTGTCATTTCTTGTGCTGATGCAGACAATGGGACGATGAGCAATCCTAAAAGGATAGCATTACAAACTATGAAAGTGATATGTTTTATTGCCATTTTCTAATATCCTTAATTATTATTTTATACATTCTCTTTCTGCACAAACGCCGTCAGCGTCTTGCACAATATCTTCATGTCCAGCCAGAATGAAAATTCTTTGGTATATTTAATGTCCAGTTGCTTGCGCTCCTCGGCAGACATTTTTCCGGCGCCGCCTCGTTTCTCCACTTGCCACAGCCCTGTCAGTCCGGCGGGGGCCATGAAGCGCTCGATATATGCGTCGCTGGTCAGCAGTTCTGCTTCGTAGAGGGGCAGGGGGCGGTTGCCTACAATACTCATATCGCCCTTGAGGACGTTGAACAGTTGCGGCAGCTCGTCAATACTGTATTTCCGGATGAAACGGCCTACGCGGGTGACGCGGGGATCGTTTTCTATTTTTATAAATGTATTTTGCTTCTCTTGAGCTTTCTTTTTTAGAAAATCTTCTTCGGTGATGACAAAATCATCCGAAATGAGCAATGAAGCCTCTTCTTCAGAAGTGCCTGTCAGGTCGTCGAAACGAATGTCCGGTTGTTCGTCCGTCAACGTTTCTTCTATCCTATACTGATTGAGGGCATTCAACTCTTTCAGGCGCTTGTCTGCATTGGTGTACATGGAACGGAACTTCAGAAAATTGAATATCTGATAGTTGCTTCCCACGCGCTGGGATTTGTAAATCACTTTACCTTTACTCTCCATGCGGATAGCTATTGCTGTGGCAATGAGTAGCGGAGAAAGCACAATGAGTACTGCACACGCAAACAGTATATCGAAGATACGTTTCCACATAGGCAGGTGGAAGGTATTGAATATCTTGCGGTGCGACTGGCTGAACTCTTGTAGCTTATGTTCTTTGCGCAGTTGGAGAAATTTTGTCATCTGCCGGATGCTCTCTTCATCAGCTTGGGGGGGGAGGGTATTGTTGACCCCTGCCTGCAAATAAACCTTGCGGCTTTCTGTCTGCAGCCCCGGAGTGATGAGGATGATATAGACGCGCGGGAAACGTTTGTGCAGGAAGCTAATGTCTTGGCTGTCTTTTAGAGGTTCGTTCTGCTCGTAAAGAATGGAAGTGTTATATCGCTCGCGTATGCTGTCGATGACCTTTGCTGCCTTGTTGCTGGAGGAAACAGCCATGAACATGCCTCCTGTCACTTTGCTCAAGTGATTGATGGTGGACCGGTCATTACCTATGTAAATATAATATAACATATCCATTTGTTGTGTGTGTTAGAGGTATTTCTTGATACGGGCTTTCAGTTCCATAGGGTTGAAGGGTTTCAGAATGAAGTCTTCAGCTCCGGCTTCAAGCAGGTTGATGCGTTCGGTGGTACTCTCTTCGCTGGAAAGCATAACGACCGGGATGTGTCTGAAAAGTGCGTTTCCCTTCAGGTAGTGCAGGAATTCACTGCCGTTCATTCTGGGCATGCGGATGTCTGAAATGATGAGAGCAGGTTCATTCCCTTCATTCAACCATTCTATCGCCCGGAGGGGATCTTCAAAATATACCAGTTCGTTTTCTTTACCTAAATACACCGAGAGTACCTTGCCTATGGCAGGTTTGTCATCTACAAATAATATTTTCTTCATTGTTTATGCTAATTGTTTGCTGTTTTTCATATTATCTATATACATTTGCTTTCACCGGATTTGTGTACCAATCCTGATGGCTGCTGCGATTCTTTGCCCAATAAATGAAATCCGGATAGGCGCTGGCCGTAGGGTTGTCTGTACGTGAAATGTTGATAGTCTCTATCGGATAACGGAATCCGTAAGGTACGCAGATAGCCCATGTGTTGTTACCTGCCAAATCAAGATTTTCCTGTTGTACGGTTCCGGCAGCGGTGGCTCCATATCCCCAGAACTCGTAGAGGTGGACTTCCATGCGCTGCTGCATACTTTTATATTGGTAACAGATGAAGAAATCGAGGTTGTCTTTGGAAAACAGGGGTTCGGTCTTCGTCTGGTCTGCCAGTTCAATGATTATTTCATAGGTATACATATTGGCTGTGATACTGGTTCCTCCGGTATTAATCATAGTTCCGGGGCTTCTACCGAATACGTTGTGTACTTCACCCGCAATAGGGATAACGACACTGGGATCCCCATCTTCCATGTGTGTGCCACTGTTGTAGTTAAACAGACTGTACGGGTCGTCGAACGATGTCTGGAATCGTCTGTCGGCTCCTCCGGTGGTAATTTCTTTAATGTCGGATTTGCTGATACCTACTATACGAAGGCCTACACCAAGAGCTTTGGACGCTCCGGCAGCAGCAAGGGTCACATCGAGCTGGATGCGCTTGATGTGGTTTGTCTTTCCCTCAGTATGAAGAATTGTTTCTACGTCTAAAACCACGTCGTTGAAGTCATAGTCGCCTACCAACGGAAAATTATCCTCGAACACGTATGTATAAGGGATAGGGTCGGTAGGTGTTTCTGAGCCGGAGTCGCTGGGAGTGTTGCCTTCACCGGTACAGTCTCCGGCAGGAATGGTGATGGGGGATTCTCCCCATTTGGATATGGTTCCTTCGGTGTTCTTGATGGCATCAAGGAATTTGGCTTCCCACCAGATGTCCTCGGTGATATCATCGTCAATTTCTTTCACTTCATAATGAATGTTTCCCTGGCTGGAGAAATTCCCTATATCTTCAATTTTATTGATTTTTACCAGTGCATATTCATTGTTTGGACCCATAAATTGTGCTTGTGACAATTCTGCTTCATCAAGTACGGTTATCATGGAGTTGTCACCCATCGTGATTTGGGTATTGTAATTGTTGCTATGGTCCCCGAAATCCTCTATCTCTGCAGAAGAGGTGTCTCCCATGTTCAGTGTGCCTACAAATTCTTCCGCATATAGATAGCATCCGTTGTCTATAGTGATGTTGCTGTCGGTTTTCCCGATATAGGCTTTGCCCTGGTTGATGAATTTGCATCCGCTGTCGAAATTCATTTCATCGACACGTACGGTACCGCAATTATAGAATGCTCCTCCCTGGCTGACATGGAAATCATCTATTTCCATAGTGCCGGCATTGTAGTTGTAGCTGCCTCCGGATGCATTGGTCAATTCGATGTCGTTCCCTTTGATGGTTCCACCCGCGTAGACGATAAACCGGCTGGATTGTACTAAAGTGAAGGTGTGCTCGTCCGGTATCACGATTTCCCCTCCGTCAATCACATAGAATTCGAAGCCTCGTTCAACGGTCATGTTGTTTCCATTGGGTTCCCAGCTGCCTTCAATGATGATGATGGCCGGATTGTCACTTCCCATGCCGTCCTTGCTGATTTTATTCCTATATATATTGTCTTTGGAGATTTTGTAGGCTTTTCCGTTTTGAAAATCGGTATTCGGCCTTATTTCTTCGGCACTTGATAGCATTGCGGTGATTTCTGCCTCAGACTTTTCCGGTGAATAGGTCTCGATGCTGACACTGCGTGTCCATGCGGCACGTGTAGTTGTGGGGGAACTGCCGAAAGCGGCATGGAGCTGACCGTTTTGGATGGATACGTATTTTACTATGTTGCGGCTGTGTGCATCGGTGCGGCACACAAAAGCGCTCGTCAGCACAGAAGGGCAGTCCATGACGGTAGTAAATACTGTTGTATTATTGGCGGTGCCTTCTGCCAGCAGTTTGGCAGATGACCGGCTGATTAAGGGGTTCTTGTCGTAAATACGTATGGTGTAGTCGATGCCGGTATCTTCGGATACAGAAACATTGACCCGGACCTGCTGAGTCATTTTCCAATCCATAGCCGGGTCTATGTTCTTGACCGGAAACCTATCCTGATAGGCTGCTTTCACTTTTTCGGGGTTAAAAACATCGTCTTTACAACCCTGCAGCAGTATGCCTACTGTAAGAATAACAAGCGGCAGAAAGCGTTTGTATAGGGTATTTTCTCCCATATTTTACATTTGTTTTGCTTGATTGTAAGCAAAAGTACGTTTATTTAAACTAATAAGCTTTATTAATGGGGGATAAAAGCGTGTTGGTTAACGCTTTTTAACGATTTTGTATGGATAGATAATGCAAGTTTGTCTTGAAAATTATCAATATTACTAAATGCCCTCTGTATTGCCGCTTTACTAAATCTTGGTGATTTCTCCTGCCAGGTCGGAATTCATGCGGTGGCGGATTTCGGCTTGGTCCAGTCCATGCCCCAGGAGGAACATGAGTTTGGTGACGGCACATTCGGGGGTACTGTCATAGCCGCTGATGACACCTGCCTGGAGAAGTTGCAGACCGGTTTCGTAACGTCCCATCTCGACGGCGCCACTTTGGCATTGGGTGATGTTGACGATGACAATGCCACGTTCGCTGGCTTCTTTCAGCTGGCGGATGAACCATTCTTTCTGGGGGGCATTGCCGGAACCGAAAGTCTTGAGGACAACGGCTTTCAGGCCGGGAACATGAAGCACGGAGTTGATAATGCTTTCCTGGATGCCGGGAAAGAGGGTGAGCACTACGACATTGGTGTCGAAAAGGTAGTGCGGCTTCATGGGGCGCGACGGGTCGGGGCGTCGGATGAGGTGCTCGTTATAGCGGATATGGATGCCTGCCTTTGCCAGTGGGGGATAGTTGAAGGAGCGGAAAGCGTTGAAATTCTCGGCATTGATTTTGGTGGTACGGTTGCCCCGCATCAGCTCGTTCTCGAAGAAGATGCACACTTCAGGGACGATAGGAGTACCGTCCGGATGCTTGGCGGCGGCTATTTCAATGGCGGTGATGAGGTTCTCTTTCCCGTCGGTGCGCAGGGTGCCGATGGGAAGCTGGGAACCGGTGAGGATGACCGGCTTGGAAAGGTTCTCGAGCATGAAACTGAGGGCGGAGGCTGTATAGGCCATGGTGTCGGTACCGTGCAGGATGACGAAGCCGTCGAAGTTGTCGTAGTTGTAGTTGATGATTTTTACAATCTTTGCCCAGAGGGAAGGCTCCATGTCGGAAGAGTCGATCGGTGGGTCGAACTGATAGGAAGAGATGCGGTAGTTGAAGCGCTTCAGTTCGGGAACATGCTGTAGCAGTTGGTCGAAGTTGAAGTTCTCAAGCGCACCGGTCTCGGGATTTTCTATCATTCCGATAGTTCCGCCAGTGTAAATCAATAGTACGGAAGGGCAATCGACTTTCATGATATTCGTATTAGAGCTTTTTTCGGGCACAAAGATAGTGAAATATGAGATGGGGAGAAAATAAAAGAGACAAGTCTTTGCAGATTTTGTCTCTTTTATTATTTCATTGCGAAAAATATATTGTATGAAATTTGAATAAGCTCACTGTTTCAAATCTTCCTTCAACTGCCTGATAGCCTTTTCCGCATCTCCTTCCTTCTCGTTGAGCAGCGTGACGAAGCGGCTGCCGATGATGGCACCGGATGAGTGGGCGCAAGCGGCATCGAATGTCTGCTTGTTGCTGATGCCGAAGCCTACCATGCGTGGATTGCGCAGGTTCATATCCTCTATCTTCTTGAAGTAGGCTTGCTTCCGGGTGTCGAAGTCTTTCTGGGCACCGGTGGTAGCGGCACTGGACACCAGATAGATGAAGCCGTCGGTGTGGGCGTCTATTTCGCGGACGCGGGCTTCGCTGGTTTCGGGGGTAATGAGCATGATGACACGGATGTCATACTTCGAGGCGATGGCTTTGTAACTCTCTTCGTAATCGCGGAAAGGGAGGTCGGGAATGATGACGCCATCGATGCCGCATTCCACGCACTTCTGGCAGAAGGCTTCGAAGCCGAACTGCATGATGGGATTGAGGTACCCCATAAGGATGAGGGGGATGCGGACATCGCGACGGATGTCGCGCAATTGTTCGAAAAGCAGGCGGAGGGACATGCCGTTGTGCAGGGCGCGGGTGGCGGCGTTCTGAATGACAATGCCGTCGGCCATGGGGTCACTGAACGGAATTCCGATTTCAATCATGCTGACTCCGTTTCTTTCGAGGGCACGGATAACGTCGGCAGTACCGTCGAGGTTGGGACAGCCTGCACAAAAGTAAATGGACAGCAGATTCTTGGGGCTGTCCTGGAAAAGTTGGTTAATGCGGTTCAACATACTATTTCTATTTACTATTTTACAATTTACTATTTACTATTTGGCTGCGCAATATATGCTGCATGGTACGATTTACAATTTTACGATTTACAATTTTACAATTTACAATTTACTATTTACCATGTACAATGTACAATTTGCCATGTGGCGTATATTGCGCAGCCAAATAGTAAATAGTAAATCGTCAAATCGTACCTCCCTTGAGTTCTTTCAGGAAGTTTGCGATGCGTTCCACATCCTTTATTCCCGGTGCCGTCTCGAAACGGCTGTTGATGTCGATACCTGCGAAATAGGGATGGCGGAACTCCCGGAGGGCTTTTACGCTGTAGGGGTTGATGCCACCGCTGAGCAGGAACGGGGTGGGACCGTTGTAGCGGTGCAGGAGGTTCCAGTCGAACTGGTTGCCGGAACCGCCGTACTGTGGGGTCTTGGTGTCGAAGAGGTAGTAGTCGCACAGACCATTGTAGGCAGATACGGAAAGCAGGTCCTTGGGCAGCAAGATGGAGAAAGCCTTGATGAGGTGCAGGCCTGCATTGCGCAGGGAACGGCAGTACTCGGGAGCCTCATTGCCATGCAGCTGGATGTAGTCCAGGCCGAAACGGTCGGTATACATCAGGATGTTTTCCTTACTTTCGTTGACAAAGACGCCGACGCGCTTGGCGCAGGCTGGCAGATACCCGGGCATTTGGCACAGACAACGGGGAGATTTGGGGTAGAAGATAAAACCAATCATATCTACACCTTGCAGTTCTACATTGCGGATGTTTTCTGCTTCGGTCATTCCGCATACTTTGATGAGAGGAGACATTTTATTTACGATTTACAATTTACTATTTACTATTTACAATTTGGCTGCGCGATGTAACGCTGTATGAGAGACTTATGTATTTACAATTATTGACTTTCAATTATCAACTTTCAGCTTTCAATTATTAATTAAGAGACTGTCTTGGATGAACTTTTTCAGGGTTTCGCCCGGGGTGGCTGTTTTCATGAAGGTTTCGCCGATGAGGAAACCGCGGAAGCCGGCGGCACGTAGACGGCAGATGGTTTCGGGGTCGGAGATGCCGCTTTCGGAGACAAGGAGCGGGGATGCCGGTCCGTGGGTGGCTTCGCGCAGTTGCCGGGCTATCCGGAAGGAGTTCTCCACATCGGTGACGAAAGAGCCGAGGTTGCGGTTGTTGACACCCACCATGTCGACTTCCTTATTTATATAGGAGAGTTCCGAAGGGCTGTGGATTTCGAGCAATACCTCCAGCCCGAGTTCGTGGGCTTGGGTGGTGAGGGTGCTGCACTGCTCCGGACTGAGGCAGGCGGCAATGAGCAGTACGGCGTCGGCACCTACGATGCAGGCTTGCAGAAGCTGGTACTCGTCGATGATGAAGTCCTTGCGCAGAATGGGAATGCGGACGAGCGGACGGGCCGTGCGGATGTCGCGCAGCGTACCGCCGAAGAACTTCTCATCCGTCAGGATGGAGAGGGCGGCGGCGCCGGCGGCTTCGTAGGAGGCGGGTATTTCCTCTGCTTGGGCAGCCTCGTTTATCCAGCCTTTAGAGGGTGAACGGCGTTTGAACTCGGAGATGATTCCTGTAGAAGAAGCGGCAAGGGCCTGCTTCATGCTGCGGCGGTGGGCCGCATTCTCCCGGATGATGACTCCGGCTTGCTCCTGCAACTGTTCCAGAGAGACGGTTTGCTTTTGCAGTTCAATCTCTGTTTGCTTATGGGCGATGATTTCGGACAGTATATCTTTCATTGCTTCATTTATTAATCTCGATAAATTTTTTCAGTGTCGCCAGCGCCCGTCCGCTATCCAGCGATTCGCGTGCGATGGCGATGCACTCTTCAATCTCTTTCTGCGGCTCCATCACCTGGATGGCAAAGGCGGCGTTGACAATGACGCATTGCGTTTGTGCAGGTGTGGCATGCCCCGTAAGGATATTGTCGAAGATGCGGGCGGCATCTTCCTTGCATGCGCCGCCGAAGAGTTCTTCGGGACGGGCATCCTTGAAGCCGAGAGCCTGCGGACGGTAGATGCGCTCGTAGTTGCGGGTCATCACCTTGAACTCGTCCGTCAGGGAGATTTCGTCGTAGCTGTCGAGGCTGTTGACCACGGCAAAGTCAATGCCGAGTTTATAGAATACGTTGGTGTATAGGCGCATCTGCGAGAGGTCTGCCACACCGAGCAGCTGGTATGCCGGACAGCATGGATTCACCAACGGGCCGAGCAGATTGAACAAGGTGCGTACTCCCAGCGTCTTGCGTACGGGACCGACAAACTTCATCGCCGGATTGAAAAGCTGGGCATGAAGGTAGGCGATGTTGCACTCCTCCATGCTGCGTTTCAGTGTGTCGGGGTTGTTGGTGAAGCGTACGCCGTGCTGCTCGATGACATTGCTGGCTCCGCTCACGGAAGTGGCTCCGTAGTTGCCGTGCTTGGCAACCTTGTAGCCGGCTCCCGCCACCACGAAGCAAGCGCAGGTGGAGATGTTGAAGGTGTTCTTTCCGTCGCCTCCCGTACCCACAATGTCGATGGGGCGATAGGGGGCGAAGTCGATGGGAAGGCGTGTCTCCATCAGTGCTTCGCGGAAACCGATAAGCTCGTCCACAGTGATGCTTCGCATCTGGAAGGCAGTGAGCAAGGCTGCTATCTGCGCCTCAGGATACATTTCCTTGGTGATGTTGAGGAGGATTTGTTTGGTCTCCTCCGACGTAAGCTCTTCGTGGTTGAAGAGACGGGTGAGTATTGCTTTCATCTTTTTATTTACGATTTGACGATTTACGATTTGACGATTGAATTTACTCTTTTTCTGAAGTGCCTCATTTGAAAAGCCAGTTTTTTACGATTGTTTTTCCGTCGGGTGTCAGTACCGATTCAGGATGGAACTGGATGCCGTGTATGTCATACTCCCGATGTTTCAGCGCCATGATTTGTCCTTCGGGGCTGATGGCGGTAACGGCCAGCGCTTCGGGAAAGTCCTCCGTATCGACCACCCAGGAGTGGTATCGTCCGACGGGAATCCTATCGGGTAAACCGCAGAAGATATAGTCTTCTTCGAGAGAAATACCTTCATAATCCTTCCCCCCTAATCCTTCATCCCTAATCCTTAATCCTTCCCCCTTCATTCTTATCTCCGTCTGTACCCCATGGAACACCTCTTCCAGATTGACCAGCTTTCCGCCGAACACTTGTCCGATGGCTTGTTCGCCCAGACAGACACCGAGTATGGGTTTCCGTCCGGCATAGGTGCGGATGACATCCAGCAACAGTCCGGCTTCCTCGGGGACACCGGGGCCGGGTGAGAGGATGATTTTATCGTATGGCTCCAATTCTTCGAGCCGGAATTTATCGTTGCGCAGCACATCCACTTCTGCGCCAAGCTCTTTCACCAGATGGGCAAGGTTGTAGGTGAAGGAGTCGTAATTGTCTATGATAACTGTTTTCATCTTTTGTATTTACAATCTATTTTATTTACTATTTGACGATTTACGATGTACGATTGAAGTTACTTTATTTACGATGTACGATTGGGCTGCGCAATGTACGCCGCATGGCAAATCGTACATCGTAAATCGTCAAATCGTACATAAACTCACATTTTTTCCGCCATCTCAATCGCTTTTTTCAGTGCGCCGAGCTTGTTGTTCACTTCTTGCAGTTCGTACTCGTCGTTGCTCTTGGCTACGATGCCGCCGCCTGCCTGGAACCAGAGGACACCATTGCGGCTGACAAAAGTACGAATCGTAATCGCCTGGTTCAGCGAGCCGTTCAGTCCGATGAAACCGATGCAGCCTCCGTAGGCTCCACGGTTGTGCGGTTCCAGCTGGCTGATGAGCTGCATGGCGCGTACTTTCGGGGCGCCGCTCAGGGTACCGGCAGGGAAGGTGTCGATGAAGGCCTTGACGGGGTCGGCCTCTTCGCGGAGCGTTCCGCTGACACGGCTGACGAGGTGGATAACATGGCTGTAATACTGCATCTCCTTATAGAAGTCCACCTTTACATCGTGGCAGTTGCGGGAGAGGTCGTTGCGGGCAAGGTCCACCAGCATCACGTGTTCGGCGTTCTCTTTGGGGTCGTCGTGCAGGTACCGGGCATTGAGGGCGTCCTGCTCTGCATCGCCGGTGCGCTTCGTGGTTCCGGCAATGGGGTCGATATAGGCATGGCGGCCTTCGATGCGGCAATGGGTTTCGGGAGACGAGCCGAAAATGCGGAAGCCCCCGAAGTCGAAATAGAACAGATAGGGAGAAGGGTTGATGCTGCGCAGGGCACGGTAGAGCTTGAAGTCATCGCCTGTGAAACGCTGCTCGAACCGGCGGGAGAGGACTATCTGGAAAACGTCGCCGCGCAGACAGTGGGCGATGCCGCGGCGGATATTCGCCTTGTGCTCCTCGTCCGTAAGCGGAGAGGTGGTGGGGCCGATGGCGCGGAAATCGTAGGCGGTGTAGTTACGGTTATGGATGGCCTTCTGTACCTGGTCCAGTTCGCTGGTCTCGCCGGGCGCCAGCATCTCGAGGAGCAGCATCTCATTCTTGAAGTCGTTGAAGACGATGAGGTACTTATATAATATGTACAGCATGTCCGGCGCATCGTTGGTAGCTTCGCGGCTGTCCTTCACGGGGATATTCTCGAAGTAGCGGACAGCATTGAAGGAGGTGTATCCGTAGAGTCCGCAGTAATTGCTGTATTCGTCCTCCACGCGGAAGCGGCCGAGGAAGTCGTTCAGTGCATTTTCCACCCGGTATTCTTCGGTTATGGGATGCTCTTCGCGGCTGTCGTCGGGCAGGCGGAAGATAGCCGTGCCGTGGTCTATGCTGACACTTGCCAGCGGACACAGAGCGATGAATGAGCGGTTGTTCTCGCTACCATGATAGTCGGAACTCTCCATAAGTGCGCTCTGCGGAAAGATGTCGCGCACCTTCAGATACGTGCTCACCGGCGTATGCAAGTCACCGAGCATGGTGCGGCTGACTGTTTTATAATCATATTGTTTCATTGTATCTTGTATTTTATTTCATTGTATCTCGTATTTTCAAATAGCTCATCACTTATAACTCATCACTCAAATACGTTTCTATATCCTTATCCCCCCGTCCCGACACCGTCAGCACCACCACGTCCGTCGGCTTGAACCTCATCTTCTCCAGCGCACCCAGTGCGTGGGCGCTTTCCAGGGCGGGGATGATGCCTTCGAGCCGGGTCAGTTCGTAGGCGGCGCGGATGGCTTCATCGTCGTTGACGGCGAGGACGATGGCACGTTTCTGCTTGGCAAGGTTGGCGTGCATGGGGCCGATGCCCGGATAGTCCAGTCCGGCAGAGATGGAATAGGGCTCTTCTATCTGTCCGTCCTCGTTCTGGATGACGTAGGTGCGCGAGCCGTGGATGATGCCCATCTTGCCGAGGGCAATGGTGGCGGCTGTCATTCCCGTTTCAATGCCTTTTCCGCCGGCTTCGGCGAGGACGATTTGCACGTGCGGGTCGTTGACGTAGTGATAGATGGTGCCGGCTGCATTGCTTCCTCCACCTACGCAGGCGATGAGGTAATCGGGGCATTCGCGTCCCTCGTGTTCAAGGAGCTGCTTCCTTATTTCTTTGCTGATGACAGACTGCAGGCGTGCCACCATGTCGGGGTAGGGATGCGGGCCGACGGTGGAACCTATCACGTAGTAGGTGTCCGACGGATGGCAGCACCAGTCGCGGATGGCTTCGTTGGTGGCGTCCTTCAACGTCATATTGCCGCTGGTGACGGGAACGACGGTGGCGCCGAGCATCTTCATCTTCTCCACATTGACGCGCTGGCGCTCTACGTCGGTCTTACCCATGTAGACGATGCATTCCATATTCATCAGGGCGCAGACGGTGGCTGTGGCAACGCCGTGCTGTCCGGCTCCGGTTTCGGCGATGATGCGGCGCTTGCCCATGCGGCGTGCCAGCAATACCTGCCCGATGCTGTTGTTGATTTTGTGGGCACCGGTGTGGTTCAGGTCTTCACGCTTGAGGTAAATCCGGCAGCCGTACTTCTCGGACAAGCGGTGCGCCAGGTAGAGTGGGGAAGGGCGTCCCACATAGTCGCGCAGCAACTGGTCGTATTCACGCTTGAAGTCCTCACTTTGCAGCACCTTGAGGTAGGTGTTCTGCAACTCTTCTACACATTTGTGGAGGATTTCGGGAACGTATGCCCCGCCGAACTCTCCGTAATAACCTTCTTTGTCAACTAAGAAATTCATCATGTTATTTACTATTTGACGATTTACTATTTACTATTTCAGAAATCAAAACGCATTATTGCTTAAACGAAAAAAGCCCCGTCGCTTGGTGCGACAGGGCTCTTTTTGTTTTTTACTATATATTACATATATACATACGAGCGCTGCTCCCTTACGACTGTCGGAGTTGTAACGGGTGCCACCACCAATATGTATTTACGAACATTGTTTTCATTGACTTTTTTTGTTTTATCAGCGGCAAAGACAGTGCAAACCGAATGTATAATAAAATGAACTTGTTCATTTTTTATGCTGAGGTGCAGCCTGTCTTCGTTTTCGCGACAAATATAAGCACTTTGTTTTAACTGCCAAAATAAATATGACTTTTTTCCCGGATTAAAACATTTTTCTTGAAATATTGTTCTTATAGGTGTAGTAAAAACGAATATTCATTCAAAAAAAGAAAGGAACAGACTATGAATAGAAAACATTTAGTTGCCATAGGCGTGGTTATTGCTGTACTATTGTTATTATACTGGCTCTTTGTGGCCGAAGATATGAATGCCTGGCTGAATGTAAACTGATTTTTCGGGATTTTCATGTGGAGTTATTCGGATAAAGATGTATCTTCGCAAAAAAACATAGACTCATGAAAGGATTAAGTTACTCATTTTTGCGTGCAATATGTGCACTGGTTATCGGTTTGGTGCTGGTGATGTTTCCCGACCAAGCCGGTGATTATTTTGTGATTACGATAGGTGTCATCTTCCTGGTGCCTTCGCTCATCAGCATCATAGGCTACTTTGCACAGAGCACGGAGATGCGCCGCCGCTTCCCTATCGAGGGAGTAGGCAGCCTGCTGTTTGGCTTGTGGCTGATTATTATGCCCGGTTTCTTTGCCGATTTGCTGACATTTGTATTGGGATTTATCTTGGTGATGGGAGGAGTGCAACAGATTGCTTCGCTTTCCGCTGCCCGTCGCTGGATGCCGGTACCGGGAGGTTTTTATGTGGTTCCGGTATTGATTCTGCTTGCCGGCTTGGTTGCGCTGTTTAATCCTACGGGAGTACGTTCCACGGCATTTATCATTATCGGTATCAGCAGTCTGGTCTATGCGGCTTCGGAACTGCTGAACTGGTTCAAGTTTACGCGTCGCCGTCCCAAAGCACCGGGTACAAAGGACTCCTCTTCAAGAGAAATCAATAACATTGAAGATGCTGAAATCGTAGAATAAAAAACAGACCATGCGTTGGTTGTAAACAGATGGTCTGTTTGCCCTGAACGCATGGTCTGTTTGCATTGAATAGATGGCCTGTTTCAATCAAGCGGACCATCTGTTCTTTTTATTCTTGCAGCCACTTGTTTATCAGTGAAATGGCTTCTTGCTTTTGAACGTCGGGCAGTGTGCCGATGCGTGCCCGATGGCTTCCGCCGGGCTCTACGAATACATGGATGTTTTTCTTTCCTTTCAGCCAGGTCACTCCGGCAGCCGTCCACGGGTCGTTCTGTCCGTAGATGAATATCATTTTCGGGTCATTCTCTTTCAGGAACTTCGTGATTTTCTTGCTTAGGGTCTTGTCGAAGGGCATGTCTTTCAGCTCTTCGGGAAGCATCAGGCGATGCAGGTAACCCTTGCTCGATTGGATGGAAAGATACTTCTTGAAAGGCTTCGTATCGTAGCCATAATAGCCCAGCTCGCGGGCGGCCTGTACGAAGAACGAGGCTGTGGGACTGTCGGCAATGAAGTAGTCGGGATTACTGATGTCGAGCAGATGGGCAAATATCTCATCGTCCGAGGCCGTGGTGGCAGGGATGCTGCTGACGGGAGTTCCCCACTGCCAAAGGGCAAAAGAATACTCCAGCACGCAATAGTCGTATATCTCTTCAACGGGCGTATGGAACTTGAGTCCTTTTTCATCGCAATATTTCTCAAAGCGGGGGAGCAGTGCGGCTTTCCGTTTCAACACTTCCAACTGGAAGTCCTCAATCCGTTTGCGGTCCTCCGGAGTAGACACTTTCCTGAGGAAAGGCTCGTGGCGTCCGTCTTCCACCCCGTAGCAGAGCGGAGCTACATAAGGCACGGAAATATCCACGTCGTCCGGATAGAACGTGCGGTAGAGCAGGGTAGTCTGTCCGCCCTTGCTGATGCCGGTCGCAATCCATTTGCCGGGATAGATGCTTTTAAAGGCGTTGCGGACGGCGTGCAGGTCGTCGGCAGAATTCTCGGCGGTGAGGTATTGCCAATCTTTAGGTTCAGGCGTAGATTCCAGGAAATAACGGTATTCCACAAAAATCATGTTGGCATCGAGCAGTTCGGAAAGTTCCTCGCGATACTTGGGATTGAGGGCATAGGCGGCTCCATAGCCTTCGGTTACAATCACCGTGGGACGGTCGAAGCCGACGTGGGAGACAATCACACGCTGGCGGAAACTGCCTTTTTCGGGATGACGGTGGTCCAACGGCTGGGTGAAATAGGTTACATACTTCTCGGAGAACCGGGTGGACTCCAACGGACGGGTTTCCGTAATGGCGGAAATCCGACCCAGTTTTTGCTGCAAATCGGTTTGTGCCGGGGCAGCAGCCGAAACGAACAGCAAGGCAAACAGCAGGAACGCTGCATAGTAGTTACGTAAATTCTTCATGATGACAGGATTGTTTTATCTGACGGGCAAAGATAGGTTATTTCCCGCTTACCGCCAACAGTTGGCATGGACGAAAAAAAGAGAGAGAACTGCCTCGCGGCACCTCTCCCCCCTGCAAACTTAAAACAACCAACAAAAGAATGAGATAGGGATTAAGGATTCATCCTTCATCCTTCATCCTTCATTTTTCATCTTATAAACAGTAACTCGCGATATTTGGGCAACGTCCACATCTGATTGTCGACGATGAGTTCCAGCTTGTCGATGTGGTAACGGATTTCCTCCATCATCGGTACGATGTTGTCGTGGTAGGCGATGGCTTTTTCACGTTCACTCTCAATTTTGTTGGCCACTTTGCGCGCCTCGATCATGGCATCCACATGCTCCTTGATGAAGGCGGTACGGTCGGCAATCTCTTCGATGAGTTCCAGATTCTTGGCAGACAGTTTTGCAGCCTTCTCTGCGGGGAACAGGTCTTTCATCTTGTAGACGTTGTCAATCAAATCCGACTGATACTGTGTAGCTACGGGGATAATGTGGTTCATGGCCAAATCTCCGAGCACGCGGGCTTCAATCTGTATTTTCTTGGTGTACATTTCCCATTTCACCTCGTTACGGGCTTCCAGTTCCTTTTTCGTCATGACACCGATGGACTCGAACATCCGGATGCTCTCCGGTTTCAGGTAGTTGTCGAAAATGACGGGAACACTTGTCTCGCAGTCCAGACCGCGGCGGGCTGCTTCGGCTTTCCATTCATCGCTGTAACCGTTGCCGTCAAAGTGGATAGGTTTGCAGACTTTGATGTACCGGCGGATGACTTCGAGGATGGCGGAGATTTTCGGCTCACCCTTTTCAATCAGTTCGTCCACATCTTTCTTGAATTCCGTTAACTGCTCGGCAAGGGCGGAGTTCAGCGCAATCATGGCACTGGCGCAGTTGGCCTCGGAACCCACGGCGCGGAACTCGAAGCGGTTGCCGGTGAAGGCGAACGGGCTGGTGCGGTTGCGGTCGGTATTGTCTATCATCAGTTCCGGAATCTGCGGGATGTCCAGCTTCATGCCTTGCTTGCCGCTGAGGCTGACGAGGTCGTCCTTGGTGCTCTCTTCGATGTGTTCCAGCACCTGGCTCAACTGCTTGCCCAGGAAGGAAGAGATGATGGCCGGAGGCGCTTCGTTGGCACCCAGCCGGTGGGCGTTCGTCGCACTGGAGATGGAGGCTTTCAGCAATCCGTTGTGACGGTATACGGCCATCAGCGTATTCACTACGAAGGTGATGAAACGCAGGTTCTCTTCGGGCAGTTTGCCGGGTGCGTGGAGCAGGATACCGGTGTCCGTACCCAGCGACCAGTTATTATGCTTGCCGCTACCGTTGACACCCTTGAAGGGCTTTTCGTGCAGCAGTACGCGGAAACCGTGGTTACGTGCCACTTTACGCATCAAGGCCATGATGAGCATGTTGTGGTCTACCGCCAGGTTGCATTCCTCGAAGACGGGAGCCAGCTCGAACTGGTTGGGAGCCACTTCGTTGTGACGGGTCTTGACGGGGATGCCGAGTTTCAGCGCTTCGATTTCCAGTTCCTTCATGAAAGCGGCCACACGGCTGGGGATGGCCCCGAAGTAGTGGTCTTCCAACTGCTGGTTTTTGGCGCTGTCATGGCCCATCAGCGTGCGTCCGGTCATCAGCAGGTCGGGGCGTGCGGCGTACAACCCTTCGTCAACCAGAAAATATTCCTGCTCCCAGCCCAGATAGGCAACCACTTTCTTTACTTCCGGATTGAAATAGTGGCATACGTCGACGGCAGCCTTGTCTACGGCACGCAGGGCTTTCAGCAACGGTGCCTTGTAGTCCAGAGACTCACCGGTATAGGCGATGAAAATAGTCGGGATGCAGAGCGTGTCGTCTACGATGAATGCCGGGGAGGAGGGATCCCATGCCGAGTAGCCACGTGCCTCGAACGTATTGCGGATACCGCCGTTCGGGAAACTGGAAGCGTCCGGTTCCTGCTGCACGAGCAGTTTGCCGGTGAATTCCTCCATCACGCCGCCTTTGCCGTCGTGTTCCACAAAAGCATCGTGCTTTTCGGCAGTACCTTCGGTCAGCGGATGAAACCAGTGCGTATAGTGGGTCGCCCCCATTTCAACCGCCCATTTCTTCATACCTGCGGCAACCTCGTCGGCTATGCTGCGGTCCAGCGGAGCTCCGTTGTCAATCACATCCGTCAGTTTGGCATACACCTTGCTCGGCAGATAGCGGAACATCTTCTCCTTGTTGAATACATACTTGGCAAAATACTCTGACGGACGTTCCGCCGGGACTGCCACTGCAACGGGTTTCTTCTTGAACGCCGTCTCTACTACTCTGAATCTCAATTTTGACATAATACCTTAGAGTTGTAATTGTTGGTTTAATAAAATATAAAATCATTATGCACCGTAGGCAGACTCGCCGTGTTCGTAAATGTCGAGTCCTTCTTCCTCCACACGTTTGGAAACGCGGAGGCCGTGGATTTTGTCGAGTCCTTTGAAGATGATGAATCCCATGCCTGCTGCCCATGCGCCTACTACGAGTGCACCGAATACCTGCGCTCCGAGAAAGCTCCAGCCTGCACCGTAAAACAGTCCCTCACTGGTGGAAAACAGTCCGGTGAGGATGGTTCCCGTGAAACCGCAGACGCCGTGTACGGAACTGGCCCCTACGGGGTCGTCAATTTTCAGTGTCCGGTCGATGAATTCCACCGAATAAATCATCAGGATGCCGCAGATGGTGCCGATGATTACCGCCCCGAAGGGAGAAACCATGTCACAACCGGCCGTGATGCCTACCAATCCGGCCAGAATGCCATTCAGCGTCAGAGACAAGGAAGGTTTGCCATATTTCATCCAGCTTACTGCCAATGCAAAGAAACCGCCTGCGCAGGCTGCCAGATTGGTGGTGAGGAATACATGCGAGATGGCCTTTGCATCGTCCGTAGTGGCTGCTGCCAACTGTGAACCGGGGTTGAAGCCGAACCATCCGAACCAAAGGATGAATACACCCAGTGCCGCAATCGTGAGGTTATGTCCCGGAATGGCTCTTGACTTGCCGTCTTTGCCGTATTTCCCGATGCGCGGGCCGAGGATGGCCGCACCTACCAGGGCAATCCAGCCGCCTACGGAGTGGACGATGGTGGAACCTGCGAAGTCATGGAAAGTTGTTCCGAATGTTTCCATCATGAAGGAACCTGCCTCACCGTTCATCAGCCAGCCGCCGCCCCAAGTCCAGTGACCGGAAACGGGATAAATCAGCACACTGATGAAGATGGTGTAAACCAGGTACATGGAGAATTTGGTACGTTCTGCCATAGCGCCGGACACGATGGTGGCAGCCGTTGCGCAGAATACAGTCTGGAATACCAGGAAACCTTCCGTGGGAAGCCCGCCTCCGTCGTAGAACGAGAGGTCGAAGAAATGGGGCATTCCTATGAATCCGCCTGCACCGAACATCAGTCCGAAACCGATGAACCAGTAGAGCAGGCTGCCAAACATGAAGTCAACGAAGTTCTTCATCAGGATATTGGCCGTATTTTTTACTCTGGTGAAACCGGCTTCGACCAGTGCAAAGCCCGGTTGCATGAAGAATACCAGCATGGCTGCAAGCAACATCCATACAGTGTTCAGTCCGTTGGTCAGTTCACTTAAAATAAGTTTATCCATAATTTCTTGTTGCTTTTAGTTGTATTGTATTTTCTTAGTTGTGGTTTGTAGCTGCCCGTTATCTTTCTTGTTCGGCATTGTAGAGTGCGATGTCGCCTCTCTCTGCAGTACGTATGCGTATGGCATCCTCAATGGGGATGACGAAGATACGTCCGTCGCCGATTTCACCGGTTTGTGCAGATTTGATGATGGCTTGTACGGTCTTTTCCGCATTCTTGTCGCGCACCACGATGGAGATAAGGATGCGCTCGATGGAACTGGTGTCGTACATGACACCACGGTAGATACGGGCTTGTCTGGATTTCCCGATGCCCCGTACATCATAATAGGAGAACCATTCGATGTCCGCTTCGAGCAGCGCGTCCTTCACGTCCTCGAACTTGGTCTTTCGGATAATAGCTTCAATCTTTTTCATACCTTAAATAATTTACGATTAGACAATTTACGATTTACTATTTGCCTTTCGGTGTGTGTAAATCATAGGTTTTTCATCTTAGAAACTTAGTCCGACTACGAAATAGGCACCTTCAGACCTTGGATTCCAGGTTGCTTTGGCAAACAACGGGAGGGAGAAGGAATCGGTGATTTTGATGTCTTTTGATACTCCCAGGCTGACGTCGCATACGGCAAATCCGTTGGCTCCATAGAAGTCCGTGGCCCAAGGGGTAGCGCCTATCTCGGCCGTCCAGTCCAGACCGCCCAGTGTGAAGGGGGCTGCCACGGAGATGTAGGATGAATAAGCACGGTCACCGTCTTTGTCAACACCGTCGTCGCCTGCAAAGTTGGTGTACCAGTTTACGGCTACGGGGCCGAAATCATAGCCGATTTGCGCCTCGAACAGATGTGAGTTGGCAGCATTGTGTGCACCGTACTGGAAGTATTTGGCTGTCACCCCATCTCCGGTCACATTGTACCAGTAGTCCGTCACCGATACGCTGAAGCCTCCGGTTGAATATCCCAGTATGAGGTCGAACTCTTTCGTGTCCGAACTCTCGATGCCTACGGAGCCCCAAGCTCCCAGAGAGAAACCTTTGTAGGCGATGGATGCGCTCGGCTGGAGGCTTACCCCTCCCAAATCCTGGCCACGCCACACGTAACCGCTTACGAGGTCGACGCCTGCCGACGCTTCCACTTTATCCTGAGCCTTTGCCGTGAAAGGCATTGCCATTGATAACAGCGCCATTGCCATTATTCCCCATTTTACACTTCTTGTTTTCATACCTTTTTACCTTTAAGTTTAGAAAAATTCCGGATGATCAGTCCGACTCGATTATAGCAAGTACCTCGCTAATTCAATTGTTTTTTTATTTCAGCCACTTCCGGATGCGCTTCATGGCTTCCACGCAGTCTTCGTGCTTGCCGAAGGCCGTCAGCCGGATATATCCTTCACCGCTGGGGCCGAAACCTACACCCGGTGTGCCCACTACATTGGCTTCGTACAGCATCTGTTCGAAGAACCGCCAGGAACTTGTTCCGTCGGGTGTTTTCAGCCAGATGTAAGGAGCGTTCACACCGCCGTAGACTTTCAGCCCGGCCGCTTCAAGGCCCTGCTTCATGGTCCGGGCATTGTCCATATAATAATCTATCGTTTCCTTTATCTGCCGCTGTCCCTCCGGTGTGTAGATGGCTTCCGCCGCTCGCTGGGTGATGTAGCTGGTGCCGTTGAACTTGGTAGATTGGCGGCGGTTCCAGAGCTTGTTCAGCGGGATGCGTTCGCCTTCCAGCGTGGCGGCAGTGAGTTCTTTCGGCACAACGGTGTAGCCACAGCGTACTCCCGTGAATCCGGCAGTCTTCGAGAAGCTGCGGAACTCGATGGCGCATTTCTTCGCTCCCTTTATCTCATAGATGGAGTGGGGCACGTCGTCTTCGCGGATGAAGGCTTCGTAGGCGGCATCGAACAGAATCAGCGTGTCGTTGGCGAGCGCATAGTCCACCCATTTCTTCAGCTCGGGCTTGGTCAGGGTGGTGCCCGTGGGGTTGTTGGGGTAGCAGAGGTAGACGATGTCGATGCGCTTGTCCGGAATCTCCGGGATGAAGTCGTTCTCGGCGGTACAAGGCATGTAGGTGACGTTGCTCCACTGGCCGTTTTCCTCCAGTACTCCGGCACGTCCGCACATCACGTTACTGTCTATATAGACCGGATAAATCGGGTCGGTCACTCCCACGCTGTTGTCGTGGCGGAGAATGTCGCCGATGTTTCCCGTGTCGCTCTTTGCTCCGTCGTTCACGAAGATTTCCGTAGGACCGAAGTGGATGCCTCGCGGAAGGTAATCGTGCTTGATGATGGCTTCTATCAGGAAGTCGTATCCCTGCTCGGGACCATATCCACGGAATGTCCGTGCGTCAGCCATCTCCTCCACTGCCTTGTGCATCGCTTCGATGCAGACCGGTGGCAGTGGCCGGGTAACGTCTCCGATACCCAGACGGATGACCTCTTGCTTGGGATGTGTTATCCTGAAAGTATTTACCTTCTTGGCTATGTCTGAAAACAGATAACTGCCCGGTAGCTTTAAAAAATGTTCGTTTACTAATGCCATAATCTTTTCTTGGTTGATAGTTGGTGGTTAGTCAATTAATTCAATTTTGCCGTCGAATACTTTGGTGGCTTCTCCCGTCATCAGTACATGCCTGGTGGCGATGTCCCATCGGATGGTGAGTGAGCCTCCGTCCATGATGATGATGGATTCCCTTCCTGCGCGTCCGGTGAGGAAGGCTGCCACGGCGGTGGCACAAGCTCCGGTTCCGCAGGCTTGGGTGATGCCCGAGCCTCGTTCCCAGACACGCATCCTTATTTTTCCTTCTCCCAATATCTGGGCAAATTCTACATTGATGCGTCCGGGGAAGAGAGGGTGATTCTCCAGTTTGGGACCGATGACTGTAAGGTCGATGGCTTCAATATCATTGACAAAGATTACCAGATGCGGGTTTCCCATGGATACGGTGGTCCCTACATATCGTTCTCCGTCCATTTCGATGGGCTGTTCTTTCATCGGTTTGGCTCCTTTGCCGTCGTAGTCTGCCGGTTCGTCGGCAGGTATGCCCATGTCTACGGTTACAGAGTTGACCTTTCCGTCTGCCAAGTGCAGGTTTAGCATCCTTATACCTGACAGTGTATCGAGTGCGATTTCTGTTTTGGAGGTCAGTCCGTAGTCAAAAAGATATTTTCCGATGCAGCGGCTTGCATTGCCGCACATCCGGGCCTCCGAGCCGTCGGCATTGAATATCCGCATGCTGAAATCGGCCTTGTCCGAAGAACCGATAAGTACCAGACCGTCACTTCCAATTCCCGTATGCGGTGCACTCCATGCCCTCGCAAGTTCTTCCGGATGGCTGATAGGATATTGGGTCGTATCTACATAAATGTAGTCGTTTCCGGCACCGTGCATCTTGGTGAATTTTATAGCACTTGTCATTTTGTCCTTTATCGGTTGGTTAATATATCCTTTTGTTTTATTTCGATACAAATATACGACGTTTTGTTTTATAATTAACTGTAAAGCATATCTATTTTCTATTATTTTTTAGCGAAACTTTCATTCAATGAGAATATCTACTGTCAGGCTTTCAATTTAAAAGCATATGGCTTTGTTTTTATATAAATTGTAATCCATGTGAAAGTTTAGTTTGACTCAAAATAAGAAAAAAGATTTTTTATAAGACTAATTGCTATCTTTTTGAAAACAAGAAACCGCTCCATTGCGGACATAATGAAGCGGTTTGTTTGGTTTTTGTTTCTAAATGTATAAGGAGCGGCTATTTTTTCTTTAAAATTTCTTCCAGCACTACCGGCTCATTGGTTGTGATGAAATCTACTCCTTGGCTGATGAGCCATTCCATGTCTTTGGCTTCGTTTACGGTCCAGGCGTTTACTTTCATGCCGAGGTCGTGGCATTCCTTTATCCATTCAGGATGTTTTTGGAAGACACTGAAGTGATAGTCGGGACCGGCACAACCCCATGCTTTCAACTCCTTGGGGGTAAGGTCACCGGTCAGGTAGTAGACGGGGGTGCCTTTGGGTGCCAGACGGATAAACTCCTTGGTGGCATGTTGGGAGAAGGTGATATATTCCGTACGGTCCTCCAGCCCTTTGTCCTTTATCATTTTTACGATGCCCTCTACGGCTCGTGTTTCCTGTTCGGGGGTCTTGTGGGCTTTCAGTTCGAGGATAAGGCGGGTTTTCAGGCTTTTCGCCTTGTCCAGATACTGTTGCAGGGTAGGGAGTTGTTCGCCGTTGTCCAGTTGTACGGCGGTGCATACCTTGGCTGTGGCATCTTGCATAGTCACGCCTTTAAAGGTGGCGTCATGATTGACAACCAGCTGATTGTCTGTGGTGAGCCAAACGTCGAACTCGGAGCCGTAGCAGTGGATAGAATCAGCCTTTACAAGTGCGGCAAGGGAGTTCTGAGCCGAACCGTCTGTAGTCCAGAAACCACGGTGGGCAATGACTTCCTGGGCCTGGATAGTGCCGCATGCAGCAAAGAGCAGGGCAGAAGCAAAAAATAGTTTTTTCAGATTCATAATGATTAGGGTGTTTTGTTTTGAACACAAAGATAAGTATTATATTTCTTTTATTAAATCTAACCCCTGAGTAATTTCAGTATGTACTTTCCGGGCATCACGATGCGGGCTTTCAGTTGGGGTGAGCTGTTCAACTCGTATAGGATTTTCCAGATTTTCCCTCCCAGTTTTCCAAAATCTGTCAGTCTCAGGATGGCATTCAAATCGTGGATGTCGGTTACTTTCTGCCTTGCCAGCTCTTCCATCAGGCCTTGGTAATTATGCGTCTGTCTGTTGAGCGTGTACTCCGGTGGAGTCAGAAGAATCTCCTCCTTCCTTCTTCCCGTCTCCCCTTGGGGAGATAGAGAGGGGGTTTCTTTATTCTCTTTATTTAGTTTATTTGCTAAAGCGCTGCTTGTCTTGGCATCCCTGATTCTCTGCTGGTTAACCAGTCCACCGCGACGTCCGGCCTCCTTTTTAGCTTCTTGTTGGGCGTCCCATGGCTCCATGCGGCGGCTTAGTCCGGGGGATGAGAAGCTTGTCTCGTTCACCTCGAACAGCGCATAGTCATAGATGATTCGCTTCAGTGTGGCGGTTGTCACCCTTGCTTTTTGTGCCAGTATGGGAATCACTTTCAGGCTGGCTTTATATTCGTTCTGCAATCTGAGGAATTCGAGCACTGTCCAGTAAATGCCATATCCTTTCATACCTTCTTCTTGTATCATAATCATTAATTTTAGGTTGCTGCCGGCATTGGCATCATGTAGTAAATAAGCCTCCATAGCTTTTGATATTGGTGTTTTTTGTTAGTTTACTATCGGTCTCCATTCCATAAAGTTCTCAATCAGAAAAGTCCGCCAGCCTTGTTGTTCCGCGTCCCAATAGGCTACGTGAGCTTTAATGCTTGTCATGTCATGTTTCTTTTTGAAGTCGCTTTCGTAGGAAACAAGGGTTCCTCTTCCCATGTAGAAGCTGCCGTCCTGCTTTCGGTAGGCTATCAATGCATATCCGTATCGCATGTATTCCAATAGGGAATTTATGCGTTGTGCCATCCATTGTACAGACTCCATGCTCAATGTCGTGTTTTCCGTAATCCGTTTTTCCCATAGCTTTTTTGTTTTTTCTGTTTTGGATACAAATTTCTCCTCAAATTCAGTTTTTTCTTTTCCCATTTTTTATGTTTTTAGGGTTAGTAAATGTATGATAATCAGCAATGAAAAAAGGCTACTCCTTTCAGTACGGATGGCTACGCCCTTGCCTTGTTGAGGCTACACCATCCGACGAGAAAGGTGTAGCCCTTCTGTCCGGTTGCTGACGGCGGCAAAATTACCGCCTTTCCAGGTACTGAACTATCAGTGATTTATCCTTACATCATATCCGTATGGGTCAATCAGTGTGGTGTCTTCCCGTTTTATGATGGCCCATACCTTCTCCAATTCGGTGATTATGGTGCTGTAAGTCAAAGGCTTTTGCTCTCCTCTGGCTCTCTTTGTGAAGTTTTCGGATGCTACGAGCAATTTGGCTATATCCGTTATTTTTCTAATTTTTGTGCCTTCAAAATAGCCTGATTTAAAGGCTCTTAAGTAACCTACATAAACATGGGTCTGGTCTCCGTAGTAAACCCGTTCTGACAATAGCTTTTCATCCACTATGGAACTGTGTTCTTTTACTTTTTTTGTTTTTAGTTTCTGTGTATCAGATTGATACGACATGCTTCTCTGTTCGTTACTGTTGAGATGCTTCTTTTTTTGAGTTCTTTCATTTGTGTAATTCTTCGTTCGTTTAACTGTTTTTTATTCTGGTTAAAAAATGCGAAAGTATAAAAAGTGAGGGAGAAATAAGGGGATTTTGGAGGGAAATGTGAAGGGTGAGTTGTAAATGGTTGATATATAAGATGATATGCTGTTTTAAAAACGTACGTTAAAAAAACACCTATTTCGAACTTATACAAGACATACTCAAAGAGCTAAAAATAAGAAGATTTTAACTGATTACATATATTGCATATACTGCTGAAATTCAATGTAATATACTTATCATTATTTATTATTAGGAACATTTTTCTATCAAACATTTTGCCATTACAAAAAACGTCTCTATCTTTGTGTTCATTAAACGTACGATTAAAAAACGCTTTTTTGTTTCTAATACGTTCGTTTATAGTCTCTTACCAAAAGGTAATGAACAACCGCAGAGAATCTGTTGACAAGAAGGGCATAGTGCTTGTCAAACTTCCCATAAAATGCTCGCAAGTGATTGAACTACAGTTCTGTAATAGTAGTTCAAAGCCCCCAAGGAATACCTTTTTCTAAGTAAAATTAGCAAGAATAGAAATGGATAAAGAGACCGAAGTTTGGTTTGCTATGCGTGCCACATACCGCAGGGAGCTTGAAGCTATGCATCTTCTCGAAAAGGCAAATATTGGCTGTTTCATTCCCATGCAATATAAGATAAGTATCTGTAGGGGCAGGAAAGTCCGTGCTTTGGTTCCCGTCATCCGTAATCTGGTTTTTGTCCACGCACGTCCTTCCGAAGTGCAGCGATTTAAGTCTCAAATTACTTATTTGCAATATATTACTGATACCCGTAGCGGTCAGAAAATAATCATTCCCGACCATGATATGCAGCGTTTCATAGCCGTCGCCGGTACCTACAATGACCATCTTCTCTATTTCCAACCCGAAGAACTGAATCTTTCCAAAGGTACGAAAGTCCGTATCACCGGTGGCGACTTCGAGGGTCAAGAAGGTGTTTTTCTAAAGGTAAAAGGTGCCCGTGATCGTCGTGTAGTAATTGCGATACAAGGTATCATTGCCGTTGCTATGGCGACCATCCATCCAGACCTCATCGAAGTAATCCGCTAGTCTTTAATTGTTAATTTATAATTTTTAATTAATCATGTCTCTTTTAGAAGAAGCACTCCTCCTTCAGCGTGCTGCGCACGATCTGATGTATTTGGGTATGGACGGGAGTCCTATCTATAGTGATGACTTGTCCCGTCGTAACAGCGAAGTCTATCGCTTGACCACAACTTTGTATAATTCCAGTATCTGGGGCACTACGGTGGAGGAGCAGGCAAATGTCTGTCTTGCTCTCTTGAAAGGGTATAGTGCCTCGTTCATTGACCATGGTGAAAAACAGCAGCATGTGCAGGAGGTATTGAGGCGTTGCTGGGATACCCTTGATACCCTTCCTTCCTCTTTGTTGAAACTCCGTTTGCTTACGGCTTGTTATGGAGAGGTTTTCGATGAGCCTTTGGCCGACGAGGGCCGTTCTATCATTGCTTCCTGGAATTCCGCATCGCTCACGGCAGAACAGCAAGAAGCGGTTAACGAGTTTTGGAATGTGGTGGATAATCCTTATCCGTGGGAAGAACTGGAGGAGTGAAAGCATAAGGTTGAAGAAAGACAGAAATATGAGAAACTTTGAAGATTTGCAAATAGCAGTTGCTGGTACCGGTTATGTAGGTTTGAGCATTGCTACTTTGTTGTCACAGCATCACAAGGTGACAGCCGTTGATGTAATACCTGAAAAGGTGGAAAAGATTAACAATCGTATATCTCCAATTCAGGATGAATATATAGAGAAGTATTTTGCGGAGAAGGAACTGAACCTCACTGCAACTCTTGATGGGGCATCTGCTTATAAGGATGCAGACTTTGTGGTTATTGCAGCTCCTACAAACTACGATCCGGCTAAGAACTTCTTCGATACACATCATATAGAAGACGTTATTGACCTTGTACTATCAGTGAATCCTGAAGCAACAATGGTTATCAAGTCAACCATTCCAGTTGGTTACTGTCGTTCCCTCTATGTGAAGTATGCTCAGAAGTTTGCTCAGATGGTACCATTACCAGATGGAAAACGTCGTAAGTTCCACCTTTTGTTCTCTCCTGAGTTCCTTCGTGAATCGAAAGCTCTTGAAGACAATCTCTATCCTTCACGTATTATCGTGGGTTATCCAAAGATGATGTCTGTTGAATGGGAGGAGGAGAACGAAGCAATCCGCAAGATTCAAGGTAATCACATGAAAGAGTCTGCTGAGATATTCGCTAAGCTTCTTCAGGAAGGTGCCATTAAAGAAAACATTGATACTCTCTTTATGGGACTGAAAGAAGCCGAAGCAGTCAAACTCTTTGCCAATACTTATCTTGCCCTTCGTGTAAGTTACTTCAATGAGCTTGATACCTATGCTGAAGTAAAAGGTTTGGATTCAGCTGCCATCATTCAGGGAATTGGTCTCGATCCTCGTATTGGCACTCACTACAATAACCCATCATTTGGTTATGGTGGTTACTGTTTACCAAAAGATACTAAGCAACTCCTTGCAAATTATGAGAGTGTACCCCAAAATATGATGACAGCGATTGTAGAGTCAAATCGCACTCGTAAGGATTATATAGCAGATGCTGTTCTTCGCAAGGCTGGCTACTACAATGAGAATGCCGTATGGGATGCGAACAAAGAGCATGAGTGTGTAGTAGGTGTTTATCGCCTAACTATGAAGTCAAATTCAGATAATTTTCGTCAATCTGCGATTCAGGGCATCATGAAACGTATCAAGGCAAAAGGTGCAGAGGTGATTGTTTACGAGCCTACTCTTGAGAACGGCACCAGTTTCTTCGGCAGTCAGGTAGTCAACAACCTCGATGAGTTCAAACAAAAATCGAAAGCTATCATTGCCAACCGTTATGACTCTTGCCTCGATGATGTGGTAGGGAAAGTATATACTCGCGACATTTTTAAGCGCGATTAATCTATGGTAACATATAATGTAAATTTGGAGGGCAAAACAGTCCTCGTGACAGGTGCTGCCGGTTTTATAGGTTCTAATCTTGTGAAGCGCCTTTTTAAGGATATAAATAACATCAAAGTAATCGGCATTGATAGCATTACCGATTATTACGATGTGAATATTAAGTATGAACGCCTAAAAGAGATTGAGGCTTTAGGTTGCGACTGGCAGTTCTATCAGACTTCGATTGCTGATAGAACATCATTAGAGAATATTTTTACGGAGAACAAGATATCCGTTGTTGTAAATCTCGCGGCTCAGGCAGGTGTGCGTTATAGTATCACCAATCCCGATGCCTATATTGAGAGTAATCTCATTGGTTTTTACAATATTCTTGAGGCATGCCGTCATCATGAAGTGGAGCATCTGGTATACGCTTCTTCGAGTTCGGTTTATGGCTCGAACAAGAAAGTACCGTATTCTACCGATGATAAGGTGGATAATCCTGTGTCGCTCTATGCAGCTACGAAGAAGAGTAATGAACTGATGGCGCATGCTTATTCAAAACTGTATAACATTCCAAGTACGGGTTTGCGATTTTTTACGGTCTATGGTCCCGCAGGGCGTCCTGATATGGCATACTTTAGCTTTACAAATAAGTTGTGTGAAGGCAAGACGATTCAGATATTCAACTACGGAAACTGCAAGCGTGACTTTACGTATGTGGATGATATTGTGGAGGGTGTAGTTCGTGTGATGCAACATGCTCCTGAAAAGCAGAATGGCGAAGACGGACTTCCAATTCCTCCATACAAAGTATATAACATCGGAAACAATCATCCGGAGAATCTTTTGGATTTTATGACTATTCTTCAGGAAGAATTGATTCGTGCGGGTGTGCTGCCTGCGGATTATGATTTTAAGTCACATAAGGAATTGGTACCTATGCAGGCGGGTGATGTGCCTGTGACTTTTGCAGATACTACTCCGCTGGAGGAAGATTTTGGGTTTAAACCATCGACTTCGCTTCGAGTTGGTTTGAGGGCGTTTGCTGAATGGTACGCTAAGTATTACGGTACGTGTCAAACTAATAATTGAAAATAGAGTGTAATTTTTATTTAAGAAAATAGCAGCAATAAGTATAATGAAAAAAGTAATGTTAGTCTTTGGAACCCGTCCTGAAGCTATCAAGATGTGCCCATTGGTCAAAGAGTTCCAAAAGCGCCCAAAAGAGTTTGAAACCATCGTGTGCGTCACGGGTCAGCATCGCGAAATGCTTGACCAAGTATTGCAGATTTTCGATGTCCATCCCGACTTCGACCTCAATATAATGAAGCAAGGACAAGACCTCACCGACGTAACTGCACGTGTTCTCGCCGGTCTTCGTGACATCTTTAAGGAGTGCCGACCTGACGTTGTTCTTGTTCATGGCGATACTACCACTTCTACTGCAGGAGCTCTTGCTGCTTTCTACGCACAGATCCCTGTAGGTCATGTAGAGGCTGGTCTCCGAACTCATAATATCTATAGCCCATGGCCGGAGGAGATGAATCGCCAAATTACCGGTCGCATTGCTACCTATAACTTCTCGCCAACTCCACTCTCAGAGAAGAACCTCCTTGAAGAGAAAGTACATGGTAACATCTATGTCACCGGAAATACAGTTATTGATGCCCTCTATATGGTAGTTGATAAGTTAAAGGCTGATTCTGCTCTTGCCGAGGAGCAGAATCAAGTGCTTGCAGCAGCTGGTTATGACATTACTCGTCTTAACAACGGCAAGAAACTTGTCCTTATCACCGGTCACCGTCGTGAAAATTTTGGAGATGGTTTTATCCGAATGGTGACAGCAATGAAGGCTCTCTCCGAGAAATATCCAAAGGTGGATTTCGTGTACCCTATGCACCTCAATCCCAATGTTCGTAAACCAATCCACGAAGTCTTTGGCGAAGACCTCACTCGTTCAAATTTCTTTTTCATCGAGCCTCTCCAGTACCTTGAGTTCGTTCACCTTATGTCAAAGGCCACTATCATTCTTACCGACTCAGGTGGTATTCAGGAGGAGGCTCCAGGTCTTGGCAAGCCCGTTCTCGTGATGCGCGACACCACCGAGCGTCCTGAAGCCCTCACTTCAGGTACCGTTCACCTCGTGGGAACCGACTACGACAAGATTATGAATGAGGTCAGCATCCTCCTTGACGATGCTGCAGCCCATGAGAAGATGTCCAAGGCTGTCAATCCTTATGGTGATGGACAAGCTTGCCGCCGCATAGCCGATGTCCTTGCAGATAAGGTGACTGATCATTATGATATAAAGTAACTTGGATAGCAGGACAATTGTCTGCTATTATGTAATAGAAATAAAGAATGAAATAGTCTTAGTATACAATTATGGAAAAACCGAAAACCGTCTATGTCGGCATGTCTGCTGATATTATCCACACAGGGCATTTGAACATCATTCACGAGGCTAACAAGCTTGGTCGCGTAGTGGTAGGTGTACTCACTGATGAAGCTATAGCAAGCTACAAGCGTTTGCCTTACCTCACTTACGAGCAGCGAAGTGAGATTGTTGCTAACCTTAAGGGCGTTGATGAGGTGATTCCTCAGAGTACTCTTGATTATGTCCCAAATCTTGAAAAAATACGTCCTGATTATGTGCTTCATGGTGATGACTGGAAACAGGGAGTACAGCAGAAAACCCGCCAGCGTGTTATTGACTGCATCTCGCAGTGGGGGGGTAAGGTAATTGACATTCCTTACACTCAGGGTATTTCAAGCTCTATGCTCAACCAACGTCTGAAAGAGATTGGTACTACTCCTGAGGTGCGTATGAAGCGCCTCCGCCGCCTTATTGCCTCTAAGCCTATCGTACGAATCCTTGAATCTCACTCCGGTCTCACCGGTCTTATCGCTGAGAACGCTTGCGTTGAGGTTAATAATGTGAAGCGTGAGTTTGATGGAATGTGGGCGTCTTCACTCACAGATTCTACCTCAAAGGGTAAGCCTGACATTGAGGCAGTTGATCTTACGACTCGTCTTCATGGCTTGAACGATGCACTTGAGGTAACCACCAAACCCTTCATCTATGATGGTGATACGGGTGGCAAGCTGGAGCACTTTGTGTTTACGGTTCGTACTCTTGAACGCTTGGGCGTCTCTGCCGTTATCATTGAGGATAAGGTCGGTTTGAAGCAGAACTCGCTCTTCGGTACTGATGCTGTTCAGACTCAGGACACTATCGAGAACTTTTGTGCAAAGATCAAGGCTGGTAAGAATGCTCAGATAACCGATGACTTTATGATTATTGCACGCTGCGAGTCCCTTATCGCTGGCAAGCCTATGTCTGATGCAATTGAGCGTTGCTTCGCATACGTTGAGGCAGGGGTTGACGGTATCATGATTCATTCAAAGGAAAAGTCCGGTGAGGATATAAAGGAATTCTGCCACCAGTTCCGAGCAAAGTATGCCGATGTGCCTATCGTTGTAGTTCCTACTACCTATAACCAGTTCACGGAGGAGGAGCTTGCCTCTTGGGGCATTAACGTAGTGATTTACGCAAACCATATGCTTCGCGCTTCTTATCCCGCAATGATGAATTGCGCCAAGTCCATTCTGATGCACTCTCGTTCGAAGGAGGCATCAGCTGAATACTGTATGCCTATCAAGGAGATTCTTGAACTTATCCCAGGAACCAAGAACTAAAAGACAATGGTAAGACCCGAATTTTTTGTAAATACACTCAAGGAGCACGGTATGGATTTCTATGCCGGTGTTCCTGACTCATTGCTTAAGAACATTTGTGCATATATTACCGACAACCTTCCTGCTGAGCAGAACATCATTGCTGCCAACGAAGGTGGTGCTATGGGCATCGCAGCCGGTTATCACTTGGCAACCGGTAAGGTACCTGTAGTCTATATGCAGAACTCCGGTGAGGGTAACATCATCAACCCACTTGCTTCTCTTACTGACAAGGAGGTTTATAACATTCCTGTACTCCTCGTGATTGGTTGGAGAGGTCGCCCCGGTGTTCATGATGAACCTCAGCACGTGAAGCAAGGCAAGGTGACAACCGGTTTGCTCAACACTATGGGCATCAACTATGCCATTCTGCCAAAGGACGAAGAGGGAGCAGCAAGGCAGATTAAGATTGCTGCTGACTTTATGAAATCTACCGATGAGTGTTATGCTCTTGTTATTGAAAAGGATACCTTCGATGCTTACAAACTTCAAAATGTGGAGGTGAACAACCTCACAATGTCACGCGAAGAAGCTATTCGGAAAGTAGCTTCAAGCATTGAGGACAATGCTTGTGTCGTGTCAACTACAGGTATGATTTCTCGTGAACTCTTTGAGGCTCGTACTGCTTGGAACCAAGGCCATGAACGTGACTTTCTCACTGTCGGTTCAATGGGACATGCGTCTCAGATTGCTCTTGGTATTGCGATTCAGAAACCGGAACGTCGAGTATATTGCTTCGATGGCGATGGTGCCAGCATCATGCATATGGGGAATATGGCCATTACCGCCAGTATGAAGTGTAAGAATTACGTGCACGTAGTGTTCAACAATGGTGCTCATGATTCTGTAGGTGGTCAGCCTACTGTGGGCCTCAAGATTGACCTTTGTGCTGTAGCTCAGGCTGTTGGCTATAAGGCTGCTTATAGCGTTGAGACTATGGAAACCCTTGAAGAAAGGCTTGATGAACTCAAGAATGCCGAAGGTCCGGTTCTCCTTCAGGTATGCGTAAAGAAGGGCAACCGCAAGGATCTTGGTCGTCCTACCACAACTCCTATTCAGAACAAAGAAGCTTTGATGAAGTTCTTGCTATGATTCTGTTAAACAATTTGCCCCCCCCTATATAACGCTGATAGTAAGCGTGTTAAGTGGATTGATGCTGCAAAATCTTTAGGCATTGTTTTAGTGTTTTGGGGACATATCCTTTACGGAGGAAGTAATATTGGAGGTTATATAAATCAGTTGATTTACTCCTTTCACATGCCTATGTATTTCATACTTTCTGGCATTGTTGCTAAGGATGAAAATTTACCGTTTGGACAATATGTATGCAATAAATTTAAAAGAGTTTTATTGCCTGCATTATGTTTTTATTTGATGACATTGCCTATTTACTTTCTTCAAGTTTTTAATAATCGAAAAACATTAGATTTTGAATCTTGTGTTTATGATATCTTTTATATAAAAGGTCACTGCGCATATAACGATCCTATTTGGTTCTTTATTTGTCTGTTCGAAGTGTTATGCTTTGGCAAGTTAATACACTTGACAAAACTGACAAAAAGATCCCAAATGTGGGTTTGCGTATGCTCTTTTACAATAGCAATACTCTTGAGTGTATTGAATTTGAGGTACTCGGCCTTGTTTGGTCTGAATTGTGCCATTCTCGCTCTTGGGTTTTATACTTTTGGTATTTGTTTACGAAGGTATCAAGATATGAATCCCAACTATTGTGAAAAGAAATTAAGCGCGTACATAATAATTCTGATTGTCCTTTGGCTTTTGGTGGGTTTGATACTTAATCCTAAAGTATCAATGTACGGCTTTATGTATGGAAACAGGTTGATACCTCTCTTCATCCTTTCAGGAATAATGGGGTCGATAGTTTTCTTCAGACTTGCATATAAATTGCGAGATTTGAAAATACTCAATTTTTTTGCAAAATACACTACGATTATCATTTGTAGCCATTATTTGTTTGTTAGTAGTTTCAATTTCCTTTCTACAAGATTTGGATTAAAAGGTACAATTTTCTTTGACATACTATCATTGTTGTATGTGATTGTAGTTCTATGGGTACTTTACAGACCTCTATGTGTTGCGATTGATAAGTATTTGCCATTTCTTAATGGAAAAAGATAATTATGAATCAAAAAATCATATTTGATATTAACTCTTTACCTCGGATATTGAAAGGGAGCGGTAGCAATAAACTTTTCATTGTTACTGGCTCTCATTCGTATCAATCACTCAATTTCAAGAATATGATTGAGTCGCTGGATATTGAGAGGGTTTATTTCACGGATTTTACTCCCAATCCATTGTATGAACAGATATGCAAGGGTATTGAATTGTTTAAGGCTAAGACTTGTGATGGTATTCTGGCCATTGGAGGTGGAAGTCCGATGGATGTGGCCAAATGTATCAAACTGGCTGTATTGTCTAAAGAGGGTAATGATGCCATCATTCCTCCTTTGGTGAATACACAGGTGGAAATTGACGGCACAAAGATTCCTTTCATAGCCATTCCTACAACGGCAGGAACAGGCAGTGAAAGCACCCACAATGCTGTTATGTATTACCAAGGCGCAAAGCAGACTGTCACAAATGATGGCATCTTGCCTGATTATGCCCTTTTGGAGCCTTCCGTATTGAAATCACTTCCTCTCTATCAAAAGAAGTGTACGATGATGGATGCTCTTTGTCAAGGCATCGAATCTTGGTGGTCGGTCAACTCAACCGAAGAAAGCTATGAATATAGTCGTAAGGCTATTGAACTGATTATGCAGAATTGGGAGCAATACATTTTCGAGAATGATGCCGAGGCAGCTGCCAATATTATGTTAGGAGCTAACTATAGTGGACGCGCCATCAATATCACTCAGACTACAGCAGCTCACGCTATGAGCTACAAAATAACCTCTCTCTATGGTATTCCTCATGGGCATGCTGTTGCCATTTGCCTTCCTGAACTTTGGAAGTATATGATTGACAATATGGATAAGTGTATTGATAAGAGAGGTGCAAAATACCTTGGCTCTATTTTTGATGAAATAGCTTATGCTATGGGAGCCAATACACCTATTGATGCTGTTAGACTATTCCGTAATATGATGAAGCAAATGGAACTACAGAATCCTACGTCGGAGAAAAAAGAGGAGGATTTGGAGATTCTCTCTTCATCTGTTAATCCTACGAGATTGAAGAACAATCCTATTGCTCTTGTTGGCAATATTACGTTATATTTATATAAGTTAATGATTTTGTAATAACGCATTCTATTTAATTCATAAAAAAGATCATATGATTAAGTGATGCAACCGAATGATTAGTTAGAAGTACTAGATAGAAAATATGTAAAATATGAACATAAGGAGAATTATTTCAGTCGTAATCAAATATTTTGGAGTCAAAAAATATCTTATAAAACGCTCTCGAAAAAAGGCAAGTATGAAATTGCAAACAGTAGGTGAGGAGGCTTTATCCGCTTATTACGATGTCGCAAAAAACTTAAGTATCAATTTTTCTCCAATGTTTGGTACCTTATTAGGAATATACCGTGATCATAATTTTATATCATATGATGATGATATTGATATGATATTGGATATAAAATCTTTATCGATTGATTTGCTCAATGAATTAAAAAACAAAGGTTTTGAAATAAATAAAATATATGTAGCTTCTAACTATAAAGGTTGTCAATTACCAATGAAGTTTAAGGGTTTGACTTGCGATATATATTTTTCATATATTGATGCTAATTCTAGATCACATGTTTTTCTTCCTTTAGCTATTCCTGGTTATAATTGGTCTTTTTCATGTGATTTGAATTTCTTTAGAATTAAGGATGTAGTTGTTCCATATAATAATACTTCAATGAATTGGAAATTCAGGAACAGCCAGGTTGAAATTCCAAGTAATACTGAAGAAATTCTTACTGCGTTATATGGTGATGACTTTATGACGCCTAAAAAAAATGCACATGCAGATCCTTGTATGCGTCAAATACCGCTTTATGAATGTAATTATAGATGTTTTCCTATAGATTTTTGTTTAGAAAGCAAAATTTGGAATGGGATAATTAGTGCTGGCAGAGACTTTAGATGATATGGTGGAAAATCTTAAGAAAGAGTCTGTAAATGGTGTGGTATGGTCGTTTTTAGAGACTGCGTCTACAAAAATGATTCAATTCACTATAGGCATCATTATGGCGCGACTTTTAATGCCTGAGGATTATGGCGCTATTGCCATAATATTCGTTTTTATTACTATATCACAAGTATTTATTGATGGTGGCTTTGCTACTACTTTGATTCAAGACAAGAATAAGACTGACCGTGACTATTCTACAGTGTATACATTTAATATTATGCTTTCAGTACTCTGCTATTTGATATTGTTTATAGCAGCTCCTTATATATCATCATTCTATAATACTAATATTACACAATACTTGAGAGTGCAAAGCGTGGGTATAATTATTTTTTCGCTATCTGCAATTCACAAAATTCGATTGATTGTTGAAGTAAATTTTAAATCAATAGCTAAAGTTACTATTATTTCGACGTTATTTTCGGGCGTAATAGGAATAATATTGGCATTACAAGGTTTCGGCGTTTGGGCGCTAGTTATCCAATATTTATCCTCTGCTACTTTGATGTCTGGTATGTACTTATTAACTCAAAGATGGCGGCCGATTTGTTTCTTTGATCTATCATCGTTTCGCCGGCTGTTCCCTTTTGGACTACGGTTGTTGTCTGCAACTATAATTGATCGAATCTATGCCAATCTTTACCCTATCATTATTGGAAAATTCTGCGCTCCTGTACAGTTAGGATGTTATTCCAGAGCGGAACACTTCACTTCTATACCAGCTTATACATGCATAGATGTATTTTCTCGTGTCACATTCCCGATTATGAGCAAAATATCTGATGATCGTCAACTTGTTTCTGTATACAGTAGATATATTTCTTTGTCAAGTTTTCTTATACATCCTGTGTTGTTCGCTCTTTTTGCTTTAGCTAGGCCTTTGGTCTTAATACTATTGACTGAAAAATGGGAGAAAATTATTATCTTAATGCAGATATTATGTTGTGGATATTTACTTGAACATATAAGTAGTATAAATCGTAATTTAATTTACGTTAAAGGCCGAGCTGATTTAGCCTTAAAACTAGAAGTAATTAAAAAAATTTTAGCTGTTACTATATTAATTGTATCTATACCATTTGGACTCATAGGTCTTTGTTTTGGAAAAGCCTGTTATGGTATATTGGCTATGTTGCTTAACTCTGCATATACAAAAAAATTGATAGGAGTAACAATATGGCAACAAATAGAATACTTTACTCCTAGTTTTGTCTTAGGAATGGTTAGTGCGCTTATTGCAATAATTTCTATTTATTTTAATAATAATAAGTATGGTCAGCTTATTATAGGAGGTGTTGCTTTTTTCTTGACATATTTTGGACTTTCATTCATAACATGTAATAATTCTTTTAAGGAGATTGTTAGAGTTGTAAAAGAAAAGTTTTTTTAATAGACATAATATAAGAAGATTTTGCCTTTTTAGAACCTTATTTATTGGTTCGGCATTTTTTCGTGTGTGCTATAGTATCACTCAAAATGTCAGATAAACTTTCTTTATCTATAATATTAACCTAGTGCTGCATAAAAACTTTTATTGGTTTATGAAGTTGATAATTATTTCTTTTGATTACGAACTTTTTTTTGGAATAAAGGCGGGATCTGTTTATAATACATTGATTTTACCCACAAATAAGATGATGGATTCCTTAGAGTCTATTGGTGCCAAAGGAACTTATTTTGTAGATTACTTAATGATAAAAAAATTGAGAGATATTGATGAGGAAAAAGCTCGTAAGGACCTTTTGTTGATAGAAAAGCAATTGGTTGATATTGTTAAAAGAGGACATCGCGTCGAACTTCATATTCACCCTCATTGGTTGGATGCAAAATATTTAGGAAATGGTGAGTGGGATTTTTCGGATTTTTCTCACTATTCATTAGCTGACCTTCCTTCAGAGCAAGTTAATCTGTTGTTTCGAGAAGGAGTTGGCCTTTTGACAAAAATTGTTCGGCAGGCAGATGCAAATTATCGAATTTTGGCATACAGAGCTGGCGGTTGGGCTATACAACCTTTCTATCGTATGAAAGAAGCTTTTTTAGAATGTGGTATTTTAATAGACTCTTCTGTCGCACCGGGAATGACTATTAATCGTCATAATGGAAAGGAACCTGATTTTTCAATGATTTCTTCTAATGAGATATATTCATTTTCAAACCAAATAGAGAAAAAAGAATGTGGTGGTGAGTTTTTAGAAGTACCAATAACCACTTGCAAAATGACAATATTTGATAAAATAGCTAACAGATTCTATATAAATAGGCACAATATGGAATTTATTCCATTTGCAGATGGTACGCATTCCAGAGTAGTAATGAGAAAGCAAAGTAGAATATATCGAATGTTGAATTTTATTAAGTATTGTCTTATTCCTAATAGGATAATGTTTAGTATGACACGCATATCTCCTAATATCATATTGCAAAAAGTTTTGTCTTCACAAGAAAAGATTCTTGTATTTATAGATCATCCAAAAGATATGTCTCTTTCAAATATCAAGGTGGTTCAGAAATTGAAAGGGCAAGGAACTTTTGTTACATATGAATATTTTTCAAATAGATAATTATGAATACAATTAAAGTGCTGTTGTTAAATTGGACAAACTCCAATGCTACGGATTTTTATATTCAAATTCTTGAAGAAGGTTTTAAATCCTTATTCGAGAATATAATCCGAGTTTATGATATTAATGAAATTCAAGATGGGGATACTGTACTTGTAATAAATCCGAGAATTTTTTGCGAAATACGAAAAAAGAATAAGAATACAAAAATATATACATGGTTTCAGGGGGTAGGACCGGAAGAGGCTTATTATATAAGTCATAATATTCGTGGTTTCTTAAGCAAGTTGCATTATGAGTATTATGAAAGACAGGCACTAAAATATTCTGTTGGTTGTGTTTTCGTTTCTAATGCGATGAAAGAACATTATAGAAAAAAATATGGTTACAACAGAGAAAACTATTTTATTATGCCTTGTTTTAATCAGGGTATAAATGCTGCTTGTTTTTCTGATGAAAAGTATTCAAAACCAACTTTTGTTTATTCTGGTAATCTTATAAAATGGCAGTGTTTTCCTCAAACACTAGACATTTTTAAGAGAATTCAAGAAGTTATTCCTACGGCTGAGTTGACAATATTAACTTATGATATAGAAGCTGTAAAAAGTATGGTTGATGAAAAAAACATTCGTTCTGTTTTTATTAATCCTGCTGTAAAATATACAGAACTACCAAATATGTTAGCAAGATTTAAATATGGATTCTTGATTAGAGAGGACATAACATTGAACAATGTAGCTACTCCTACAAAAATGAACACCTATTTAGGATGTGGCTTAATACCTGTTATAACAAATGCAGTTAAAGCCTTTAATGAAGCATTACATAATAGCGAGTTTAAAGTTATTGGTAATACTGGGACAGAACTAATAGAGCAAATTAGAAAACTTGAGAATAGGGAAATTTCTGCCTCACAAGTATTCAACGATTTTGAAAAAATTTTTGATGATTTTTATAATAAGGATAAATATGTATTGTCTTTTTCAGAATTTGTAAGTTTATATAGATAATTATGGAAGCTGTGGTTAGTGTAATTATGAGTGTTTTCAAAGAACCTCAAGAATATCTCAAACATTCCATAGATAGCATTCTGACTCAAAGCTTTAAGGATTTTGAATTTATAATTATTTGTGATAATCCTTCTGATAAAAACATATGCAATTTCCTTAAAGTATACAAAAGTATAGATTATAGAATTAAGTTAGTAATTAATCCTACTAACATGGGACTTACTAAAAGTCTAAATATTGGATTAAAGTTGGCTTCTGGGAAATATATCGCACGTATGGATGCTGATGATATCTGTATGCATGAACGATTATATAAGCAAGTAGCTTATTTGGAAAATAACCCTGAGATATCAGTTTGCGGAACCAATCGTTATTATATAGTCAACGATAAAGTTGTAAAGAAATATAATATTCTATTTGAAAAGAATGGGGATATAGTTTCAACGTTCCTTTTAAGAAGTCCATTTACGCATCCCTCTGTTATGTTTAGGACAATTCTTGTAAAAGAGGGGTGGAAGTATAATGAAAATTTTGAGTGTGCTCAGGATTATGAACTTTGGAGTAGAATGATTTTGAGCGGTTTGAAGATGGGAAATGTTTCTGAACCGCTAATATATTATCGTGTTAGTTCAGGGCAAATATCGTGTAAAAAGAATGCTATTCAAATTGAATGTGCAAAAAGAATAAAGAAAAATATTTTAAAAAGTTGGAACTATAGTATTTCTGATTCGGAATTAAGTTTACTGGTTTTGCCATATCAGGTGGATGCAATAATTACAACTTCAAGAATAAAAAAATTTGGAACTCTAGTTTCGAATCTTGGGATAGTTTTAGATAAAAATGAATTGATAGATAGAGATTCGTTTGATTTGGAAGTCCTTAGAACTCTTATGCTATTATGCTCTCGTAGTACTTCTCGAATATCTTCTTTTTTATATTGTTTAACCTATAAAAAACTATCGTATAATAACCTTAAAGAGATTTTTAGGTTTATTATTTCAAGAATTGTTTAAGATGCAAAACAATCTCGTCAATAAAACTTTTACAACTAAAAGAAAGAAATTATTGTTGCCTGTCTTGGCATTAGTTCTTTATATATTCAATATTACTCCAGTTGGTTTCCCTGACAAAATTGGAACTAGAGAATACCTTTCGTTATTAGTATTCTTTCCTTATTTTTGCAAATACATTAATAGATCAAGTGTATACAAAACAATAATTATTGCTAACTATTCGCAGATTCTGATTTCTATAATAAGTATAGTCATCAACCAGACTACAGATTTTTGGTATGTTCAATTTGCGATTAGAAATATACTATATATAAATGGCGCATTGCTTTGTGTGTCTCTTCTTCCCAAACGCTCAAGTATCGATTTATTAATGTTTTTAGTTTGCGTTGCAATTGTTATCAATAATCTTATCGCAGCATTAGGTTTTTTTGATTCTGGTATAATGGAAGCGATAACTAGCTTTCAAAATTTAGGCGATGAAGGTAGAATTGCGAATACTGTTGCTTTTGGAAATCGAATGCTCGGTTTGGGTAAGGGAAATTATTTTATGGGAGGAGTAATTAGTGGGTTTGCCATAATACTATTGTTTTATCTTTATGTAAGAAAAAAGATAACAGGATTTTTTGCATATCCATTGATTTTATTTGTCTTTATTACGGGGACGTATATTGCAAGAACTACAATCGTTGGATTAGGAATAGGTCTGTTCTTTTTTGTTAAGAATGTAAGGATAAGTAAGATTATTACATTATTATCTTTTACTTTACTGATGGTATTTGGAATAATAAAAATGGGATTTTTTGAAAACATAAATACTTCACATGCATTTGAAGTTTTTACATTATTTTTTAGTGATGGAGAGTCGAAAAGTTTGAATCATATGTTGTCAATGTATGAAAGAACTTTTGATTTGAAAACATTTTTTTTAGGTGATGGCCTTTCAAAACAAGATGGAGCATATTATATGGAAACAGATATTGGATATTTAAGGAATATTTTTTATTTTGGTATTATAGGAACTATATTTGGGTATTTCTATTATGAAACTAAGATTATCAATCTACTCCATAAAACAAAAATTATTTCTAAAAGATTTGCATTCTTGTTGTTTTCATATCTAATTATTTTGAATTTTAAGGGGGTACCTGACTATAATTTTCTCTTATTTATTTTCTTAGCATACTATATAAGGAACGAAAAAGTGATAAGAAATGAAACTGCTTCATGTCATTTCATCTCTTGAGATAGGGGGGGCTCAACGCTTGATTTCGGATCTTCTTCCCATTCAAAAGCAACAAGGTTTAGATGTAACACTTCTTGTATTGAGGAGTGAGGAAACAGACTTTACAAAGAAAGTTCGAGATGCAGGTATTCCTATCATATCGCTGAACGTAAAGAGTTTCCGCAATCCAATGATTGCACACAAAATGCGTAAGATTATGAAGCATTATGAAGTGGTGCATGCTCATTTGGTTCACTCGCTCTATCTTTGCTCTTTGGCTGCTAGAGGTTTGAAGGTGAAATTGGTTTATACAGAACACTCAACTTCAAATAATCGAAGAGGTAAATGGTTCATAAGACCTATAGAAAAAATAATCTATGCCCGTTATACAAAGTTGGTTGGTATTAGCCAACAGACTCAGGACGCGCTTCAGGAATGGCTTCAGTCAAAAGACGAACGTTTTGTGGTAATTAATAATGGAGTGGATACTAAGCATTTTGTTGCCATCAAGAGACCTGTTATCCCAAAGTCATTGATTATGGTGAGTCGTTTTGCTTCTTCCAAAGATCAGGAAACCGTTATTCGTGCTATGGAAACAATCGATAAAGATGTTATACTTCGGTTCGTAGGAGATGGTGAGAATCTTGAGCACTGTAAGCAAGTCGCTAATGATTGCAGTGTTGCAGATAGAGTACAATTTCTTGGATCTCGTTCGGATGTAGCTGAACTAATTGCAGAATCGTATATAGGTATACAGTCTTCAAACTGGGAAGGTTTTGGGTTGACAGCAGTGGAATTGATGGCTTGTGGTAAGCCGGTAATTGCTACTAATGTTGAGGGGCTAAAGCAGGTTGTTGAGGGGGCAGGTAAGGTGTTTTCTAAAGGAAATGCAAATGAACTTGCGGAAAAAGTTAATTTACTTTTAGCTGATGTAAATCTCTATTGCGACATATCAAGAAAATGCATTAGTCGAGCTGCTCAATATGATATTCATTTGATGGCAGACTCATATAAAAAATTGTATATCCATTTGATTAACTAACTAGTTGAGTAAGGGAAGGTGAAAGTCTCTCTCATTGCTTAACCAGAATATAGGGAAAACACGTGAACTCCAATAAACTCTTTATAGTAGTAAATGTAGATTGGTTCTTCCTGTCTCATCGACTGCCTGTGGCTTTAGCGGCTCAGGAGGCGGGATGGAATGTGACTATTATCACAGCTGATACAGGTAAGTTGAAAGACATTGAGGCAAAAGGTTTGAAGGTGATTAACCTGCCGATGAACCGCAGTGGTATGAATATCTTCGAAGAACTGAAAACGCTCAACTTCCTTCGTAAACTGTACAAACGTGAAAAACCGGATGTGGTGCATCATGTGGGTATGAAGACAATTCTTTGGGGTACGCTGGCGGCTAAGTTCTCGAAAGTGAATGGTGTGGTGAATGCTATAAGTGGACTTGGTGGGTTCTTTGCGGAGGAGAACCAAGGACTGATGTCTAAAGTTGTTCTGAATGTGCTCAAGTTCAGCCACAACCTTGGACAGATTAGGAGTGAGAAGGAAGAGGTTGGAAATCGCTTGCTTTGTATCTTCCAAAACGATGATGACTGGGAACTGTATGTGAAGCATGGGATTATTCGTCGTGAACAAGGACGTTTCATCAAAGGTTCCGGGGTCAGTCTGGATGAGTTTTGCTATACTCCAGAGCCAAAGGAAGGCAAGCTGAAGGTTGTCTTGACTGCACGTATGATTGTAGAGAAGGGAATTTTCCTATTGACTGAAGCTGCGGAGAGATTGCGCTCAAAGTATAAGGATAATGTGGAGTTTCTGTTAGTGGGTGGTTTGGATGATCATCCCGGAGCTATTACCCAAGAGCAATTGGATTCGGTTTGTGACGGTAAGTATATCCAGTGGTTGGGTTACAGAACGGATGTTTGTGAGCTCTTGAAGTCATGTCATATTGTGGCATTTCCTTCATACTATATGGAGGGACTTCCCAAGTCGCTTATTGAGGCAGATGCTATTGGACGTCCGGTAATTACAAGTAATTCTGTAGGCTGCAAGGAAACAGTGATTGATGGTGAAACAGGATTCCTGATTCAACCGAAGGATGTGGATGCGCTTACGGAGGAGCTGGATTTGTTGCTTTCGAATAAGGAACTTCGTGTGAAGATGGGTAAGGCTGCACGCAAATATTCGGAGGAGTACTTTGATATCAAAATTGTTATCCAAAGACATTTATCTATCTATGATGAACTTATGAAATAATTTCGACTACAGGCTTGAGGATAAGTGGATTTCTTTTCTGAACAGAAATATTTCGAATTGAACGAATGAAGAATATATTGATAACTGGCGCTGGTAGCTATGTGGGCGAAAGCGTTAGGAGGTATATATTAGCTAAAGATTCATCGTATCAGATTGATGCGGTGGACACGGTGGGCGACAACTGGAAGAAGGTTGATTATACAAAGTATGATGTAGTCTTCCATGTGGCGGGTATTGCACATGTAAATGCAGATCCGAAGATGGAGCCACTTTATTATAAGGTGAATCGTGACTTGACGATTGAAGTGGCGAAACATGCGAAAGCTGCGGGTGTGAAGCAGTTCATTTTCATGTCGAGCCAGATTGTATTTCACGAGAGCCGGTCGCTCAAGGCTGAAGTCTTGACAACAGAAACAAAACCGGCTCCGAATGGGTTCTATGGCGACTCGAAGTTGCAAGCTGAGAATGGACTGCATGAGTTGGAATCAGAAGAATTTAAGGTGTGTATATTGCGACCTTGTATGATTTATGGTCCGAATGCGAAGGGGAATTTTCCACGTTTGGCGAAGTTGGCTTGCAAGACTCCGGTGTTTCCTGAGTGGCACAATAAGCGTTCGATGCTCTATATTGACAATCTGGCTGAGTTCGTGAAGCAGGCGATTGAGCGCGAGTTGGAAGGTACGTTCTATCCGCAAAACCGGGAGTTAGCTGATACGGTAGAGATTATCCGTTTCTTTGCAAAAGAGGTAGGTCACAAGGTGTGGATTACTCGTTTGTTTAATCCTTTTATTTGGTTGGGAAGTTTTATCTTGCAGCCTATCAATAAAATGTTTGCAACATACTACTATGATCCCAAGATGAGTAAGATGGAGTTTGATTATCAGTTGGTGAGCTTTGAAGAGTCTTTGAAAAAGGTTGCAGACAGTTTGAAGTAGTAAAATAAAATTGTATTTATGTATTATCTGATAGTTTTAGTTCTGTTATTCGTAACAGAACTTTTTTATTTTAAGATAGCCGACAAATGTAACATCATCGACAAGCCAAACGAACGCAGCTCGCATACACGCATAACTTTGAGAGGTGGCGGCATCATCTTTTATTTCGGCGCGTTGGCTTATTTCTTGACGAGCGGTTGGGAATATCCCTGCTTTATGCTGGCTTTGACACTGGTAACTTTCATCAGCTTCGTAGATGATGTAAAATCCATTAGCCAGCTGACGCGGCTGTTCTTCCATTTTTCTGCAATGGCGTTGATGTTTTATCAGTGGGGATTGTTTTCTTTGTCTTGGTGGTGGCTTGTTTTGGCGTTGATAGTTTGTACGGGAATTATCAATGCGTATAATTTTATGGACGGGATAAACGGCATAACAGGAGGTTATTCTTTGGTGGTATTGGCTGCATTGGCTTATATCAATCAGGAAATCGTTCCTTTTGTTGAGAAGGATTTTATTTATACGGTTATCTGTTCCGTGCTTGTCTTTTGCTTTTTCAATTTCCGCAAGAAGGCGGAATGCTTTGCGGGCGATGTAGGTGCGGTAAGTATTGCCTTCATCGTTCTCTTCCTGATAGGGAAACTGGTCATCCGTACCGGAGATTTCAGTTGGATGGTTCTATTGGCTGTTTATGGAGTGGATAGTGTATTGACCATTATTCATCGCTTGATGCTTCATGAGAATATCGGCTTGCCGCATCGTAAGCATATGTATCAGATTATGGCGAATGAGCTTAAAGTTCCTCATGTGATAGTTTCTTCTATTTACATGGGGGTACAAACTGCTATAATCGTAGGATATATAATATGTTTGAATTATGGTTACTGGTATCTGCTATGCGTTATTCTTTTGCTTAGTCTTATTTATATCTGTTTCATGAAGAGATTCTTTGTTCAGCATCAATTATCTTATAATTAATACTTTATCACTTTTCTCAGAAAAACTACTCCCAAGCACCTTTTTTCTTTGGCTGCACAGTTTTTAATCCTCACCTTTGCATCGTTGATCAACGAAACGTGTGAATAAGAAAACGAATTTAAATCTCTAAAGAAAAAAAGTATGAGTGTAATTTTCAGGACGGTGGAGAGACCGTCGGACCCCAGGGTTGAAAACTCTCCCAAGAAGTATTATCCGCAGTTGGTAACATTGGGGCAAAGCGTGGATTTGGCGTTTATTGCACAGAAGATGCAGGACCGCTCTTCTCTGTCTATCGGTGACATCAAGAGTACGATGCAGAACTTTGTGGAAAAGCTGAAAGAGCAGTTGCTGGAAGGAAAGACGGTTAATATAGCCGGGCTGGGTGTCTTTATACTGGCAGCCAAGTCGAAAGGTGAGGAAAAGGCTGATGACGTGACAGCCAAGAGTGTGGAGAGCGTCCGTATCTGTTTTCAGGCGAATAGAGAACTGAAGATATCGAAGGCTGCTACCCGCGCTGGAGAAAGGCTGGATTTGGTGAGTTTGGATGATTATCTTAAAGGGAAGACTTCTACAGATGGCGGCTCCGGTTCGGAAGGAGGAGGCTCGGATTCGGATGGAGACCAAGGTGAGAATCCACTGGGATAACAGTAGCTATGAATTATTAATCAGATAATGGATAATCTTTATGAAGAAAACGTGGAATGTGATTTTGAAACTTATTATTGCCGTAGCGAGTGCTGTGGCAGGTGTGATTGGCGGACAGACAATGATGTTTTAGTCCGATAGGATTTGATAAATAAAAAATGAGAAGAGCTGCTGGCAGGAAATCTGTCGGCAGCTCTTTTTTTAATCCTTGTATGCTTCTTCGTGTACCCCCGCTACTGCTCGTCCGCTGGGGTCGTTCTTTCCTTGGAAAGAGGCGTCCCATGCCAGCGCTTCGGCGGTGGAGCATGCCACACTGGGTACGCTGGGAACACTCCGGGCTGCGCTTTCACTGGGGAAATGCTCTTCGAAGATGGTACGGTAGTAATACTCTTCCTTATTTTGCGGGGTATGTATCGGGAAACGTTCGGCTGCACGTGCCATCTGTTCGTCGCTGACGGCGGCGGCAGTGACGGCTTTCAGCGTATCAATCCAACTGTAGCCCACACCGTCGGAGAACTGTTCTTTCTGCCGCCAGGCAACGTTCTGAGGGAGCATGTCGGCAAAGGCTTCGCGGACTACTTTCTTTTCTATCTCCTTGCCGGGGCACATCTTGACTGCCGGATTGATGCGCATGGCAACATCCAGGAATTCTTTGTCGAGGAAGGGGACACGTCCTTCCACTCCCCAGGCTGCAAGGCTTTTGTTGGCACGGAGGCAGTCGTACAGATGCAGTTTGGAGAGCTTGCGCACGGTTTCTTCGTGAAAGGCTTGTGGGGTGGGCGCCTTGTGGAAGTAAAGGTAACCGCCGAACACCTCGTCTGCACCTTCGCCGCTGAGTACCATCTTGATGCCCATGCTTTTGATGACACGCGCCAGCAGATACATGGGGGTGGAGGCGCGGACAGTGGTTATGTCGTAAGTCTCAATGAAATAGATGACGTCGCGGACAGCATCGAGGCCTTCCTGAACGGTATAGTTTATCTCGTGATGCACGGTACCGATATGACGGGCCACTTCGCGGGCTTTAAGCAAGTCGGGAGCACCCTTCAAGCCGACGGCGAAGGAATGGAGCTGCGGCCACCAGGCATCTGCCTTGTTGTCTGTCTCGATGCGTTTGGCGGCATATTTCTTGGCGATGGCAGAGATGACGGAAGAATCGAGTCCGCCACTGAGCAGGACACCGTAGGGGACGTCGGACATCAACTGGCGCTGTACGGCGGCTTCAAGTGCGTCGTGCACAGCCGTGACTTGTGTGCTGTAGGCTGTCCGGCCTATCGAAGCCGGCGCGGCATTACGTTCGGCGGCAGGAGTGTAGTTGTCCTTCACAGCGGCATAGTCCATCCAGTCGCGGGTGTACCAGCGGTGCATCTTGCCCTCGCGCCCACGGTAGTAGTGGCCGGGAAGGAAAGGCTCATACTCGTCGCAGAAACCTTCAAGGGCTTTCAGCTCACTGCCGAAGTAGATGTGTCCATCCTTGTCGCGTCCTATATAAAGGGGGATTACGCCGATGGGGTCGCGAGCGATGAGGTAATCGTCCGTTTCTTCATCATAGAGGGCGAAGGCGAAGATGCCGTTCAGCTCTTCGAGGAAGCGGATGCCTTTGTCTTTGTAAAGGGCAAGGATGACTTCGCAGTCGGAACCTGTCTGGAAGGCGTATTTTCCGGCATAGCGGGCACGGATGTCGCGATGGTTGTAAATCTCGCCATTGACGGCAAGCACCTGTTTGCGGTCGGGTGAATATAAGGGTTGTCCGCCGGATTCCGGGTCGACAATGGAGAGGCGTTCGTGGGCGAGGATGGCGGAGCCGCCTACGTAGATACCACTCCAGTCCGGTCCGCGATGACGGATTTTCTGCGCCATCCGTAGCGCTTTGTTTCTCAACTCAGGAGTTTGAGACTGTATGTTGAAGATTCCTGCTATTCCACACATGAGAATTAAAAATTAAAGGTTAAAAATTAAAGGGAGGGAAATCATTTCTTGTTTTCTTTTAGAGGTCCGAGGTAACGGTCTATTTCTGTTGCCACTCGTCGTCCGTCGGCCAAGGCACGTACCACGAGGCTGGCGCCGTGGGCGGCATCGCCTGCCACGAATACGTTCTCTGCAAACTTCGGTTGCTCGGGCTTGAGGAAACCCATGGCAAGAAGCACCATATCGGCTTCGATGACCTCTTTCTTACCCGTAGATTTCATGGTAGGGCGGTTACCGTCTGTTGCCGGAAGCCACTCCACTTCTTCCACTTCCACACCGCATACCTTGCCATTCTTCCCGATGAACCGGGTAGAGGCGAGGGACCATCGACGGGTACAGCCTTCTTCGTGGCTGCTGGTGGTTTTCAGTACGACGGGCCATTGCGGCCAGGGAGTATCCGGGTTGTGTCCTATGGGCGGTTGGGGCATAATTTCAATCTGGGTTACGCTGACGGCTCCCTGGCGAATGCTGGTGCCTATACAGTCAGACCCGGTATCGCCGCCGCCGATGACGAGTACCCGTTTGCCGCGGGCGTTGACGAGCTGGTCTTTCGGGAAGGTATCTCCATCCAGAATATGGTTCTGCTGTGCCAGCATGTCGAGGGCAAAGTAGATGCCTTTCAGCTCCCTGCCCGGAATGGAGAGGTCGCGGGCGGTGGGCGTACCGGTACAAATGGCGTAGGCATCGAATCCGGCAGGCAGTTTCTGTACATCGACATGGACTCCCATCTTGAACAAGATTCCTTCGGCCTTGAGGATTTTCATGCGGCGGTCGATGACGGCTTTGTCCAGTTTGAAGTTGGGGATGCCGTAACGCAACAGTCCTCCCGGCATCGGTTTGCTGTCGAATAGGGTAACTTCGTAACCTTTGGCGTTCAGCCGTACGGCAACGCTCAATCCGGCAGGGCCGGCGCCGATGACGGCTACTTTCTTTCCGTTGCGTTCGGGCTGGAGGGGGGTGATGTAGCCCTCGCGAAAAGCAGCCTCGGCAATGGCGGCTTCGTTCTCGCGGATAGTGACCGGTTCGTTGCACGAGAGTTTCAGTACGCACGACTTCTCGCAAAGGGCAGGGCAGATGCGTCCCGTAAATTCCGGAAAATCATTCGTACTGTTCAGTATTTGATAGGCTTCGCGCCATTTGCCCCGGTAGAGCGCGTCTTGGAATTCCGGGTCTTTATTGCCCAGCGGACATGCCCAGTGGCAGAAGGGTACGCCGCAGTCCATACAGCGCGAGGCCTGGAGTTTGCGGTCGTGGCTGTTCAGTGTCTGTTCCACTTGGCTGAAGTCTGTGATACGTTCGTGTATCGGACGGTAACCCGCCTCTTGGCGGGGGATATTGAGGAATGCTTTTGGATCTCCCATGATGAACAAATTAAAAAGTTAAAAAGTAAAAGAATGAAAGGGGAATTTCCTCAGTCTTTCATTATTTCATTATTAATTCGCGATTCAATAATCGCGTTGCATTTCTGCAATCTTCTGTTGCAATTTCTGCATCTGCTCCTCTTGCAGCACTTTTTTGTATTCGATAGGGACTACCTGGATGAACTGGTCGGCATAGCGTGGCCAGTCATCGAGCATGGTGCGTGCCAGTTTGGAACCGGTGTACAGGTAGTGCTGGCGGATGAGCTCGTGCAGTTCCTTGCGGTAGGAGGCCTCTTCGATGAGGCTCAGTTCTACCATTTCCATGTTGCAGAAATAGTCGAAGTTGCCGTCCCGGTTCCATACGTAGGCCACACCGCCGGACATGCCTGCGGCAAAGTTGCGTCCCGTCTGTCCGAGTACTACCACGCGCCCGCCGGTCATATACTCGCAGCAGTGGTCGCCTACACCCTCCACTACGGCTGTGGCACCGGAGTTGCGGACGGCAAAGCGCTCGCCTGCACGGCCGTTGATGTAAACTTCACCGCTTGTGGCGCCGTAAAGCAGGGTGTTGCCTGCAATCGTGTTTTTCTCTGCCTCGAAGTTGCTCCGTACCGGAGGCAGGACAGCGATGCGTCCGCCACTCAGACCTTTGCCCAGATAATCGTTGGCCTCGCCTTCCAGCTTGAAGTTGACACCCGGGACAAGGAATGCCCCGAAACTCTGCCCGGCAGAGCCTTTGAACTTCACGTTCAGCGTATGTTCGGGCAGCCCTTTTTCTCCGTATTTTGCGGCAATGACACCAGAGAGCATGGCGCCGCAGGCACGGTCGGTATTGGCGATGGTGTACTCCAGCGAGATTTCTTTCTGGTTCTCTACGGCTTCGGCGGCGGCATGTAGCATCTCTACATCTTTCACATGGTCGATGCCATGCTGTTGGTCGGTGACGTGGCGGATGGCGGCTTCATTGTCTACGCGTGCCAGTAGTTTGTCGAAGCTTATCAACTGATGTTTCCTGATTCCGTCATCCGGCTTGCGGACGATAAGGTCTGTACGTCCAATGATGTCGTCCAGGCGTTCCACCCCGATTTCCGCCAGGTATTCGCGTACCTCTTGGGCCAGGAAAGTGAAGAAGTTCACCAGATACTCGCTGCGTCCGCGGAAGCGCTTGCGCAGTTCTTCGTTCTGTGTCGCCACCCCTACGGGGCAGGTGTTCTGGTGACATTTGCGCATCATTACGCAACCCAGTACAATCAGGGCACTGGTGGCGAAGCCGAATTCTTCGGCTCCGAGCATTGCCATCAGTATGATGTCGCGGCCTGTTTTGAGCTGTCCGTCCACTTGCAGCATCACTTGTCCGCGCAGGCCGTTCAGCACCAGTGTCTGTTGCGTTTCGCTCAAACCGAGTTCGGGCGAGATGCCGGCATAGCGGATGGATGATGCAGGAGAGGCTCCCGTACCGCCCTCTGCACCCGAGATGACTATCAAATCGGCCTTTGCCTTTGCCACACCGGCGGCAATGGTGCCCACACCGCTTTCTGCCACCAGCTTCACGCTGATTTTTGCCCGTGGGTTCACGTTCTTCAGGTCGAAGATGAGCTGTGCCAGGTCTTCGATGGAGTAAATGTCGTGGTGGGGCGGGGGGGAAATCAGCGAGATGCCCGGAATGGAGTGGCGTGTCTTGGCAATCACTTCATCCACTTTGAAGCCCGGCAGCTGTTCGCCTTCGCCCGGCTTGGCGCCTTGGGCAATCTTTATCTGTATTTCGTCCGCATTCACCAGATATTCTGCGGTGACACCGAAACGTCCTGAGGCCACCTGCTTGATGGCGCTGCGCAGACTGGTGCCGTCTTCGCGCGGCATGAAGCGTGCCCGGTCTTCGCCTCCTTCGCCCGTATTGCTCCGGCCATGCAGCTTGTTCATGGCAATAGCCATGGCTTCGTGGGCTTCGCGGCTGATGGAGCCGTAGGACATGGCGCCGGTGACAAAGCGCTGTACGATGTTCTCTACCGGTTCCACCCGGTCTATGCTGATAGGAACGCGGCGGAAGTCGAGGAAATCGCGTAGGAAGATGGGAGATTCCTTGCTGTCTACCATGGCAGTGAACTCCTTGAATTTCTTATAGCTTCCCAGGCGTGTGGCAAGTTGCAGTGTGCTGATGGTTTCCGGGTTCCAGGCGTGCTTCTCACCATCCTTGCGGAAGGCATACAGTCCGCGGTTCGGCAATAGCTCCGCTTCCCCCTTCTTTTTAAGAACCTCCATCCCTTCCTTGTGGAAGGCGATGGCGTCGCGTGCCACTTCATCCAGGCGTATGCCTCCGATGCGTGAACTCAGTCCGCCAAAGTAGGCATTGCTCAACTCCTCGCTCAGTCCTACGGCCTCGAAAATTTTCGCGCCCCGGTAAGAACGGATGGTGCTGATGCCCATCTTGCTCATAATCTTGAACAAGCCTTTGCAGACGGACTTGATATATTTCTTTTCGGCAGTGGCGTAGTCGAGCTGTATTTCCTTTTCGTTCACCAGTTTGTCGATGACGGCAAAAGCCATATACGGATTCAGTGCGCTGGCTCCGAAGCCCAGCAGCAGTGCGGCGTGCATCACTTCGCGGATTTCGCCGCTTTCTACAATCAGTGCCGTCTGCACCCGTTTACCCACGGAGATAAGATGGTGGTGTACCGCCGACACGGCAAGCAGTGACGGAATGGCGGCATGGGCGGCGTCTACGTCGCGGTCGGAAAGCACGATGTAGTTCACTCCTTCGTTGACGGATTCTTCCGCCTGCTTGCAGAGGGTTGCCAATGCTTCCTGCAATCCCTGGCACCCTTTTGCCACTTCGAAGAGCAGGGGCAGTTTCACGGTCTTGAAGCCTTTGTACCGGATGTTGCAGAGAATATCCAGCTGGGCGTTGTTCAGGATGGGATGGTTCAACCTCACCATCTTGCAATGGTTTTCGCTGGGTGTCAGTATGTTCATGCCTACGGCTCCGATGTATTCGGTCAGCGACATTACCAGTTCTTCGCGTATCGGGTCGATAGGAGGGTTGGTGACTTGGGCAAACTGCTGGCGGAAATAGTTGTACAGTAGTTGCGGCTTGTCCGAGAGTACTGCCAGCGGGGTGTCATTGCCCATGGAGTTGATGGGTTCGGCACCGGTGGTACACATCGGGACAATCAGCCGTTCCACGTCTTCTTTGGAGTAGCCGAAGATGCGCAGCATGCTGTCGTAGTTCTCCACGCTATGGGAGACTTTGCGACCGCTTTTCAGTTCGTCCAGCTCGATGCGGTTGCCGGCCAGCCAAGTGCGGTATGGTTTGGCTTCGGCAAGTTGTTTCTTCAGTTCGCCGTCATAATATATTTCGCCTTTCTCGGTGTCTATAAGCAGTATCTTGCCCGGTTGCAGGCGTCCTTTTTCCTTGATGTCTCCCGGCTCGAAATCCATCACGCCGACTTCGCTGGCCACTACCATCATGCCGCCCTGCGTAATCAGGTAGCGTGCAGGGCGCAGTCCGTTCCTGTCGAGCATGCCGCCTGCATAGCGCCCGTCGCTGAAAAGCAGTGCTGCCGGTCCGTCCCACGGCTCCATCAGGATGGAGTGGTATTCATAGAAAGCTTTCAGGTCTTCGCTGATGGGATTCTTTTCGTTGAAGGATTCCGGCACGAGCATGGCCATGGCGTGCGGCAGGCTCAGGCCCGACATGATGAGAAACTCGAGCACATTGTCCAGCGAGGCACTGTCGCTCATGCCCGGTTGCACGATGGGGCGTATCTCCCGGATGTCTCCCAGGGCGGGAGAGGAGAGTACACTCTCACGGGCTTCCATCCAGCCGCGGTTGCCGCGGATGGTATTGATTTCGCCGTTGTGTGCCAGCAGGCGGAAAGGTTGTGCCAGTCCCCAGGTGGGGAAAGTGTTGGTGCTGAAACGGGAGTGCACCAATGCCAGCCCGCTGGTGAAGTAGCTGTTGGTGAGGTCGGGGAAGTAGTTGCGCAACTGCAAGGAAGAGAGCATCCCCTTGTAGACGATGTTCTTCGTAGAGAGCGAGACGATGTAGAAATCCTCGCGGGTGGGGATGTCCGACTTGCGTATTCTGTTCTCTATCCTTTTCCTTATTATATAGAGTTTGCGGTCGGCGGTTTCGCTTTCCGTAAATCCGGTGATGAAAATTTGCTTGATGTCCGGTTCGTTGGCAAGAGCCGCTTCTCCCAATATTTCGGGGCAAGTGGGCACGTTGCGCAGATGCATCAGGGTCAATCCATCCTTTTCAATCTCTTCGATAATGACGCTCAAGATGACAGCCTGGTCTTTTCCGTCTTTGGGAAGGAAAAGCAGGCCGGTGCCGTATTTTCCTTTCTCGGGAACGGGAATGCCCTGCAACAGAATGAATTCGTGCGGTATCTGCAGCATGATGCCGGCACCGTCTCCGGTTTTGTTGTCCGCCCCTTCCGCTCCACGGTGGCGCATGTTTTCCAGTACCTTCAATGCCGATTCTACCAGTTCATGTGATTTTCCTCCCTGGATATTGACCAGCATGCCTACTCCGCAGGCATCGTGCTCATGGGATGCCTCATACAAGCCCAACTGTTTGGGCTGTCGCTGGTAATCCTCTGCTTTTGTTTTGTTGTTAAAAAGTTCTTGTTTCATGATTATAAGCTTTCTTTATTGCTGTATAATATTGTTTGTGGTTTCAAAATGTTCGGCAAATATATGGTATTAATTGCAAAATGCTAATATGTATTCCTGCCTTCTTTCTTGCAAAATTCCTGCGATAGAAGATGAAGTTATGAATTGATAGAAAACACCCTCTGTTTTCTTTTAATCCTAAATCAAAATCAGACGGTTTGATTTGAATTTATAAATTAAGCCTTTTGCTTTTAAAATAATACTTTCTTTAACTTTTTGATGTAAAAACAACTTTTTTCTATTCTTTTGATAAATAAATAGTGAAAAGATTAACTTTATGTTCTTAAGAATATGTATATTTGCAGCGCAAAATCAAATACTGATACATTATGTGTGGAATAGTAGGCTATATAGGTCAAAGGAAAGCCTACCCCATTCTTATCAAGGGTCTGAAGCGGTTGGAGTACCGTGGATATGATAGTGCAGGGGTAGCATTAATCAGTGATAACCGACAGTTGAACGTGTACAAAGCGAAAGGTAAGGTTTCGGAACTTGAAACTTTCGTTGCTCAAAAAGATATTTCCGGTAACATTGGTATTGCACATACACGTTGGGCTACTCATGGAGAACCTTGTTCCGTCAATGCCCATCCCCATTATTCCTCTTCCGAACGCCTCGCCCTCATCCATAACGGCATTATTGAAAACTACGCCGTCCTTAAAGAAAAACTTCAAGCCAAAGGTTATGTATTTAAAAGCAGCACTGATACCGAGGTGCTGGTACAGCTCATTGAATACATTCAGGTGACAAACCATATTGACCTGCTGACGGCGGTGCAACTTGCCTTGCAGGAAGTGATTGGGGCGTATGCCATTGCGGTGCTCGACAAGGACAATCCGGATGGGATAATCGCTGCACGCAAGAGCAGTCCGCTGGTGGTGGGCATCGGTGAAGGAGAGTTTTTCCTGGCTTCGGATGCCACGCCGATTGTGGAATATACGGATAAGGTGGTGTATCTGGAAGACGAAGAGATTGCCCTCATCCGCCGGGGAGAGAAGCTGAAGGTTGTTAACCTGAAGAATGTGGAATGTCCGCACGAGGTAAAGACGGTAGCGCTCAATCTCGGCCAGCTGGAGAAGGGAGGCTATCCGCACTTCATGCTGAAGGAAATCTTCGAACAGCCCGGCTGCATTCGCGACTGCATGCGCGGGCGTATCAATGTGGAGGGTACGAACGTGGTTCTTTCTGCAGTGATTGATTATAAGGAACGTCTGCTGGCGGCCAAACGCTTCGTCATCGTGGCATGCGGTACGTCATGGCATGCCGCCCTCATCGGCAAGCATTTGATTGAAAGCTTCTGCCGTATTCCGGTGGAGGTGGAGTATGCCAGTGAGTTCCGTTACCGCGACCCGGTGATTGACAGCAACGATGTGGTGATTGCCATCTCGCAAAGCGGTGAAACGGCCGATACGCTGGCTGCCGTGGAGCTTGCCAGAAACCGTGGGGCATTTATATACGGCATCTGCAATGCCGTCGGTTCCAGCATTCCCCGTGCCACGCACACGGGTTCCTATATCCACGTGGGACCGGAAATAGGGGTGGCATCCACCAAAGCCTTCACCGGGCAGGTAACGGTGCTTACCATGCTGGCCCTGACACTTGCCAAAGAGAAAAAGACGATGGACGAAGGGCAATACCTGGCAATTGTCAAGGAATTGGGACATATCCCCGACAAGATGAAGGAGGTCTTGAAACTGAACGACCGTATAGCGGAACTTTCCAAGATATTCACCTATGCACACAACTTTATCTATCTGGGACGCGGATACAGTTATCCCGTAGCCTTGGAAGGCGCCTTGAAGTTGAAGGAGATTTCGTATATCCATGCCGAGGGCTATCCTGCCGCCGAAATGAAGCACGGCCCCATTGCCCTGGTGGATGCCGAAATGCCGGTAGTGGTCATTGCCACCCGGAATGGGCTTTATGAAAAGGTGCTGAGCAATATCCAGGAAATAAAGGCGCGTAAAGGCAGGGTTATCGCCATTGTGACAAAGGGAGATACGGTCATCAGTAAAATAGCCGACACTTGCATCGAGCTTCCCGAAACAATGGAGTGCCTTGATCCGTTAATAACTACGGTACCTCTGCAATTACTTGCCTATCACATTGCCGTGTGCAAGGGAATGGATGTGGACCAGCCGAGGAATCTTGCGAAGTCGGTGACTGTAGAATGAGGACATGTACAATTTACCATTTACAATGTACAATGGGGCTGCGCTTGGGAGGGGTAAATGTAAATGGTAATTGTATGCTATAATAAGGAAAAGAAAATTGTACACTTAAAATTGTACATTGTAAATGGTAAATTGTAAATAGATAGATGGAACAACTGAAGCATGAATGCGGCGTCGCCATGATACGCCTGCTGAAACCGCTGGAGTACTATGAAGAGAAGTACGGAACATGGATGTACGGACTCAACAAGCTCTATCTCCTGATGGAGAAACAACACAACCGTGGGCAGGAAGGTGCCGGACTGGCCTGCGTGAAACTGGAAGCCAGTCCCGGCGAGGAATATATGTTCCGTGAGCGTGCTCTCGGCTCGGGCGCCATTACCGAAATTTTCGGTACGGTGCAGGGTCACTTCAAGGACTTGACCAAGGAACAGCTGCATGATGCGGACTATGCCAAGCGTGTGCTGCCCTTTGCAGGGGAGGTCTATATGGGACACCTGCGTTACTCCACTACCGGAAAGTCCGGCATCTCGTACGTGCACCCGTTCCTCCGGAGAAACAACTGGCGTGCCAAGAATCTTGCCCTCTGCGGCAACTTCAACATGACGAATGTGGATGAAATCTTCGCACGCATTACCGCCATCGGCCAGCATCCGCGCAAATATGCCGATACCTACATCATGCTGGAGCAGTTGGGACATCGCCTCGACCGCGAAGTGGAGCGCCTCTTCAACCTTGCCGAAGCGGAAGGGCTGGCAGGCATGGACATCACCCGTTATATAGAAAACCACATCGACCTTGCCAACGTGCTGCGTACTTCGAGCAAGGAGTGGGACGGGGGATACGTGATGTGCGGACTTACCGGCAGCGGAGAGACTTTCGCCGTACGCGACCCATGGGGCATCCGTACAGCCTTCTGGTATCAGGACGACGAGATAGCGGTGCTTGCCAGCGAACGTCCCGTGATACAGACAGCCCTTAATGTTCCTGTCGAATCCATCAAGGAGCTGCAACCCGGACAAGCCATGTTTATCAACAAGGCCGGCAAGGTGCGCACCGTGCAAATCAACAAGCCGCGCGAGGTGAAACCTTGTTCCTTCGAGCGCATCTACTTCAGCCGGGGCAGTGATGTGGACATTTACCGGGAACGTAAACTGCTGGGTGAGAAACTTGTACCCAACATATTGAAAGCCATCGACAACGATGTGGACCATACCGTCTTCTCCTTCATCCCCAATACGGCGGAAGTCGCCTTCTACGGTATGTTGCAGGGATTGGACGACTACCTCAACGAGGAGAAGGTGCAGCAGATTGCCGCCCTGGGGCATAGTCCCAGCCACGACGAGTTGGAGCATATCTTGTCGCGGCGCATACGGAGCGAGAAAGTGGCCATCAAGGACATCAAGCTGCGTACCTTCATTGCCGAAGGAAACAGCCGGAACGACCTTGCCGCCCATGTGTACGACATTACTTACGGAAGCCTTGTCCCGGGAGTGGATAATCTGGTCATCATCGACGACTCGATAGTGCGCGGAACCACCCTGAAGCAGAGCATCATCGGTATCCTTGACCGTCTGGAGCCGAAGAAGATAGTCATTGTAAGCTCTTCACCGCAGGTGCGCTATCCCGACTACTATGGCATCGATATGGCTAAGATGAGCGAATTCATCGCCTTCAAGGCTGCTGTGGAACTGCTGAAGGAGCGTGAGATGCGCGATGTGATTGCCGCCGCCTACCGCAAGTCCAAAGAGCAGGTAGGCCTGCCCAAAGAACAGATGGTGAATTACGTGAAGGAGATTTATGCTCCTTTCACTGATGAGGAAATCTCTGCCAAGATGGTGGAGCTTCTTACTCCGAAAGGGACGAAAGCCAAAGTGCAGATTGTCTACCAGCCTCTCGAGGGGCTGCATGAGGCCTGCCCCAAGCATCCGGGTGACTGGTACTTCAGCGGCGATTATCCTACGCCGGGCGGTGTGAAGCTGCTGAACAAGGCATTTATTGATTATATAGAACAAGTTTATCAATTTTAATTGAATCAATGAGAAATGTAACTCTAATCCTCGACGACGGGAGCCGCTTCCACGGCAAGTCGTTCGGCTTTGAAAAACCGGTAGCGGGAGAGGTGGTCTTCAACACAGCCATGACGGGTTATCCCGAAAGCCTGACCGACCCTTCGTATGCCGGACAGCTGATGACGCTCACCTATCCGTTGGTGGGCAATTACGGTGTGCCGCCTTTTACTCTCGAACCGAATGGGCTTGCCACTTTTATGGAGAGCGAGCATATCCATGCCGAAGCCATTATTGTAAGCGATTATAGCGAAAATTATAGCCATTGGAATGCGGTGGAAAGTCTCGGTGACTGGCTGAAACGCGAACAGATTCCGGGCATCACGGGCATCGATACCCGCGAACTGACAAAGGTGCTTCGCGAGCATGGGGTGATGATGGGACGTATCGCCTTTGATGATGAATCGGATGAAATGCCTGAGGCCTCTTATGCCGATGTGAATTATGTGGATAAAGTTAGCTGCAAGGAGGTTATCCGTTACAACGAAGGAACCGGTAAGAAGAAAGTGCTCCTTGTGGATTGCGGCGTCAAGCATAACATCATCCGCTGCCTGCTGAAACGTGACGTGGAAGTGATTCGCGTTCCCTGGGACTATGATTATACTGGGATGGAGTTCGACGGGTTGTTCATCTCCAACGGCCCTGGCGACCCCGATACCTGCGATGCTGCCGTGCAGCATATCCGCAAGACAATGCAGAACGAGAAACTGCCCATCTTCGGCATCTGTATGGGAAACCAGTTGCTTTCCAAAGCTGGGGGCGCCAAGATATACAAATTGAAATACGGCCACCGCAGCCATAACCAACCGGTGCGTATGGTGGGTACGGAACGTTGCTTCATCACCTCACAGAATCATGGGTATGCCGTAGACAACAACACGCTGACAGAAGACTGGGAACCGCTTTTCATCAATATGAACGATGGTTCTAATGAAGGAATCCGCCACAAACGCAATCCCTGGTTCTCCGCACAGTTTCATCCCGAAGCTGCCAGCGGGCCGACGGATACGGAGTTTCTTTTTGATGACTTTGTGAAGTTGCTTTAGTAAGAGAATTTTATCAAGAATGGTTGCGTTCGTAATCTCTTGATAATCAGTATGTAAAAGACGGTATAATGAGTCCCGTACTGAATGTCATTCAGTCCCAGAGTGAATACCTTTCAGTCCTATACTGAATGCCATTCAATTAGTGACTGATTGTGTAAGGTAAGAGAAAGATAAGGTTTTATTACTACTATTACATTTTTAATAAACAGATATGCAAATGAAAGAAAACAATATAAAGAAAGTCTTGCTGCTTGGTTCCGGCGCACTGAAAATCGGTGAAGCAGGAGAATTTGATTACTCCGGTTCGCAGGCGCTCAAGGCATTGAAGGAGGAAGGCATCTACACGGTTCTCATCAATCCGAACATTGCCACGGTACAGACCTCGGAAGGAGTTGCCGACCAGATTTACTTCCTGCCCGTCACTCCTTACTTCGTGGAGAAGGTGATAGAGAAGGAGCGCCCGGACGGCATCATGCTTGCTTTTGGCGGACAGACGGCACTGAACTGCGGTGTCTCCCTCTATAAAGACAAGATTTTCGAGAAGTACGGCGTGACGGTTCTCGGCACTCCCGTGCAGGCCATCATTGACACGGAGGACCGTGAAATCTTTGTGCAGAAACTGAATGAGATTGATGTGAAGACCATCAAGAGCGAAGCCGTGGAGAATGCGGCGGATGCCCGTCGCGCAGCCCGGGAACTGGGATACCCGGTCATTGTCCGTGCCGCATATGCGCTTGGCGGACTGGGTTCGGGCTTCTGCGACAATGAAGAAGAGCTGAATGTGCTGGTGGAGAAAGCCTTCTCCTTCTCCCCACAGGTGCTGGTGGAGAAATCGCTGAAGGGATGGAAGGAAGTGGAATACGAGGTGGTGCGCGACCGCTTCGACAACTGCATCACGGTCTGCAACATGGAGAACTTCGACCCCCTGGGCATCCATACAGGTGAGTCCATCGTTATTGCCCCGTCACAGACGTTGAGCAATACGGACTATCATAAATTGCGTGAACTTGCTATCCGCATTATCCGTCACATCGGCATTGTGGGAGAGTGTAACGTGCAGTATGCCTACGACCCGATGAGCGAGGACTACCGGGTAATCGAGGTAAATGCACGCTTGAGCCGTTCGTCTGCACTTGCCTCTAAAGCAACGGGTTATCCGTTGGCGTTTGTAGCGGCAAAACTCGGCTTGGGCTATGGCTTGTTCGACTTGAACAACTCTGTGACAAAGACTACAAGCGCTTTCTTCGAACCCGCCCTGGACTATGTGGTCTGCAAGATACCGCGTTGGGATTTGGGCAAGTTCCACGGGGTGGACAAAGAGCTGGGTTCAAGCATGAAGTCGGTAGGCGAGGTGATGGCTATCGGCCGTACTTTCGAGGAAGCCATCCAGAAGGGGCTTCGCATGATAGGCCAGGGCATGCACGGCTTCGTAGAGAACAAGGAACTGGTGATTGCCGATTTGGACAAGGCTCTGCGCGAACCTACCGACAAACGTATCTTTGTCATCTCCAAAGCCTTCCGTGCCGGGTATACGGTGGACCAGGTGCACGAATTGACCAAGATAGACCGTTGGTTCCTGGAGAAGTTGATGAACATCATGGATACCAGCAGGGAACTGCACTCTTTTATGGCTGATGGAGAGTTGCCAATGATTCCCGTGGACTTGTTGCGTAAAGCCAAAGTACAAGGCTTCTCTGATTTCCAGATAGCCCGTGCCCTCGGCTTGGAACAAGCAATGGACGGCGAAGAAGCCATCCTTGCCGTCCGCAATTTCCGCAAGAGTGCAGGCATTCTGCCCGTAGTGAAGCAGATAGATACCCTTGCCGCCGAATATCCCGCACAGACCAACTATCTCTACCTAACGTATAGCGGCACGGCAAATGATGTCCGTTACCTCGGCGACCACAAGTCCATCGTCGTATTGGGCTCCGGCGCCTACCGCATCGGTTCTTCCGTAGAGTTCGACTGGTGCGGCGTGCAGGCCCTGAACACCATCCGCCAGGAAGGCTACCGCAGTGTCATGATAAACTACAACCCCGAAACCGTGTCTACGGACTATGACATGTGCGACCGTCTTTACTTCGACGAGCTCACCTTCGAGCGCGTGATGGATATTCTCGAACTGGAGAATCCCCACGGGGTGATTGTCTCTACCGGTGGTCAGATACCGAATAACCTTGCCCTGCGCCTCGATGCGCAGAAGGTACCTATTCTCGGCACAAGCGCCAGGAGCATCGACAATGCCGAAGACCGTGACAAGTTCTCCGCCATGCTCGACCGCATTGGTGTAGACCAACCCGAATGGCGGGCGCTGACCTCCCTGGAGGACATCAACGCCTTTGTGGATAAGGTGGGCTTCCCGGTATTGGTCCGTCCTTCCTACGTATTGTCCGGCGCTGCGATGAACGTCTGTTCCAACCGGGAGGAGCTGGAACGCTTCCTGAAGCTGGCGGCGAATGTCAGCAAGAAACATCCCGTAGTGGTGAGCCAGTTCATTGAGCATGCCAAGGAGGTGGAGATGGATGCTGTGGCGCAAGATGGAGAGATTATCGCGTACGCCATCAGTGAGCATATCGAGTTTGCCGGAGTGCATTCCGGTGACGCCACTATCCAGTTCCCGCCACAAAAGTTGTATGTGGAGACGGTGCGCCGCATCAAGCGCATCAGCCGCGAGATTGCCCGTGAGCTGAACATCTCCGGTCCGTTCAATATCCAGTATCTGGCACGCGAGAACGACATCAAGGTGATTGAGTGCAACCTCCGTGCCAGCCGTTCGTTCCCGTTTGTCAGCAAGGTGCTGAAGATAAACCTTATTGAACTTGCCACGAAGGTGATGCTCGGCATTCCGGTACAGAAGCCGGACAAGAATCTGTTCGATTTGGATTACGTAGGCATCAAGGCGAGCCAGTTCTCCTTCAACCGTCTGCAGAAGGCCGACCCGGTACTGGGTGTGGATATGGCAAGCACGGGCGAGGTGGGTTGCATCGGCAGCGATACTTCCTGCGCCATTCTCAAGGCGATGCTCTCCGTGGGATATCGTATTCCAGAGAAAAATATCCTGCTTTCTACCGGTACTCCGAAGCAGAAAGTGGACATGCTTTCTGCCGCGCGTATGCTTCAGAAGAAGGGGTATAAGATATTTGCCACGGGTGGTTCCAGCAACTTCCTTACGGAGAACGGTGTGGAGAATACGCGCGTCTACTGGCCCAGCGAACCCGAACGCCAGCCGCAGGCACTCGACATGCTGCACCGCAAGGAGATAGACATGGTGGTCAATATTCCGAAGAACCTCACCGCAGGCGAGTTGGATAACGGCTACAAGATACGCCGTGCCGCCATCGACCTCAATATTCCGTTGATAACGAATGCCCGTCTGGCAAGTGCGTTCATCAATGCATTCTGCACGATGATGCCGGATGATTTGGCTATCAAGTCGTGGGCGGAGTACAAATGATGATTTAATTTGCTATCTTTGCTGAAAACTAAGTTCGATGGAAACAATTTTGACCCAATACTATCAATCTCCTTATGGCGAGTTGCTCCTCGGCTCTTTCGGCGATAAACTCTGCCTATGCGACTGGATGCTGAACGAGAAACGTAGAGTACCCGTTGATAAGCGTATACGGCAGGCGCTGCATGCCGATTATGAGGAAGGCACTTCGGAAGTGATTGCAAGGGCAATCATTCAGTTGGATGAGTATTTTGCCTGTAAGCGGACCATATTCGATGTTCCACTGCTTGCAGTCGGAACAGAATTCCAGCGGACGGTGTGGCAGGAGTTGCAGAACATCCCTTACGGAAAAACAGTGTCCTACGGCGAGCTTTCACGAAAGCTGGGCAATCCGAAAGCCGTACGTGCGGTGGCGGCTGCCAATGGGGCAAATGCCCTCTCCATACTCATCCCCTGCCATCGTGTGGTGGGCAGCAACCATACGCTGATAGGCTATGCCGGTGGACTGGCAGCCAAACAAGGGATGCTGGCATTGGAAGCGGACTCTTGCGACGGACCGTCAGGCTCCCGTATAGGACAGCTGTTTTGAGGTCAGGTTTGTTTCTGGTATTCCGCCGGTGTCATCCCCGTCATACGTTTGAAGAACTTCGAGAAGAACGACGGATTGGGAAAGTTCAGTTCGTCTGATATTTGAAACACCAGTAGATTACTGTGTTTCAGCAATACTTTGGCTTCGAGGATAACTGCTTGATTAATCCATTGCATCACGGTTTGTCCGCTTGTTTCACGTATCACCGAGCTCAGATAGTGCGGTGTCAGGCATAGTTTGTCGGCATAGAAGTTGACGCTGCGTTCGTGCTTGCTGTGTTGGTTCACCAAAGCGATGAAGCGGCGGAATAGCTCTTCCTGGCGTGAAAGGCGTGCCGGAGTTGACTTGCATGTGTGCTCGTGGATATACTTAAGGTTATAGAGAAGTGAGACAATCAAGTGCTGTACAGCTCCGCGGCGGTAGGGCAAACAATGTAGTATATTCCACAATAAAGAGAAGAAGCTGCTGATGTGTGCCCATTCCTCGTTGTTGCATGAAAGGCGGATTCCGTTTCGTGTATAAGCTTCCGAAAGAATGGAATTCTGTAGTACGGGCAGAAAATTGGCAGTGGGCATGATGACTTGGAATTCGTAGTCGGGACTGACTTCCGATATTTCTATCAGCGAATTGTCAGGGATGATAATAATATCGTGGGCTGTAGCTTCATATTCGATAAGATTGATGGAGATTCGGCCCTTACCTTGCATGATGCGTACAATCCTTCCTTCTTTGGCACGATAAGGTTGCTGGGTGCGGAATAGCCTGAATCCCATTGCTTGAAAACTGATGACCATTCCCAAATCGTCGTTTATAAATCTGTATTCGGAATGTTCTATAAAATCCGGATTGTTGCGGATGTCCTCGAATGCGACGCTTATCGGTTTGTTCTTTTCCATATCTTTCCCTTTATGAATAATGTATATTTCCACCGCAAAGATAATAAAGTGTTCCTATTATTTGTCTTTTTCTACGAAATGTCGTACTATTAGAACATCTTTGCGCACAAATGGATTGTAAGGTTATAGGGTTATGCCTTTATCTTTGCATGTGTATAGAACAAAACCATGTAGAATAAACAAGAAACAGAATGGATATGAAACGAACCGTTTTCTTTTTTACCCTTTCTCTTGCCGCCATGCTGGCACATGCCCAGCTCACGTTGGAAGAGTGCCAGCGCCGGGCGCAAGACAATTATCCGTTGGTCAGGCAATACGGACTGATAGAAAAGGCACGCGGGTACGACCTCTCCAATGCCGGAAAAGGTTACTTGCCCCAGTTTTCCCTATCCGGCAAGGCCACGTACCAGAGTGACATCACCCGGCTACCGGTCGAAATCCCTAATCTCGACATCAAGACTGCTTCGAAAGACCAGTACCAGGTGATGCTCGAAGTGCAGCAGACCCTCTGGGATGGTGGGGATATACGTTCCAGAAAACGATTGACGCGTGCCGCCTCGGAAGTGGAACTGGAAAAACAGCATGTAGACATGTATGCCTTGACTGACCGGGTGAACCAGCTCTTTTTCGGCATCCTGCTGTTGGACGAACAGCTGAAACAGAACAGCCTCTTGCAAGAAGATTTAGGAAGAACCCACAAGCAGGTAGCCGACTATATAGCCAATGGCATCGCCACCCTGAGCGACCTGGATGCAGTCAGCGTAGAGCAACTGAACACCAGGCAGCACCGTGTGGAATTGGAGACCACCCGCCGTGCATACCTCAGCATGCTTGCTGCCTTTACGGGCAAGGATCTCTCTTCCGAAACGGTTTTATTGAAACCGGCTGCCGAAGAAAACATAGACCGGCAGATGAACAACCGCCCCGAACTTCGTTGGTACGATGCGCAGGGAGAGCAACTCCGCCAGCAGGAGGCAGCTTTGAACACCCGGTTGATGCCGCGTTTCGGCCTTTTTGTACAAGGGGCATACGGCAATCCAGGGTTGAATATGCTGAAGGATGAATTCAACGCCTATTACATGGCGGGGGTGCGCATGTCCTGGAATTTCGGCAGTCTGTATACATTGAAGAACGACCGCCGCAGGATAGACAATACCCGCCAACAGATAGAAACCGGCCGGGATGTGTTCCTTTTCAACATTCGCCTGCAGGCTACGCAGCAGGATGCGGGCATTGTATCCATGCGCCGCCAGATGGCGGATGATGACGAGATTATCCGTCTGCGTGGGAATATCCGCCGTGCAGCCGAGGCCAAGGTGCAGAACGGGACAATGACCGTGACCGATATGCTGCGGGAGATTACCAATGAAAGTATGGCACGACAGACCAAGGCATTGCATGAGGTGCAGTTGCTGATGAACATCTGGCAGCTGAAATATACGCTGAACAATTAATGACTATAATCCGTAATTTATAACTTGAAATAGTATGAAATCATTGAAATTATTTCCTTTTTTATTTCTCCTTGCCGCCTGTACCGGCGGTACTCCGAAATATGATGCGACGGGAACGTTCGAGGCTACCGAAGTCATCGTTTCTGCCGAGGCGTCCGGAAAACTGCTGAGTTTCGACATCGAGGAAGGTACGACACTGATAGACGGGCAGGAAGTAGGCATTATAGATACCGTCCAACTCTATCTGAAGAAACTCCAGTTGGAGGCCAGTGTCAAGTCCGTGGAAGGCCAGCGGCCTGATATCCTGAAGCAAGTAGCCGCCACTCAGGAACAGATTGTGCAGGCACGGCGCGAGCGCGACCGTGTGTCCAACCTGCTCCGTGTGGGTGCCGCCAACCAGAAGCAACTGGATGATGCCGAGTCCCTTCTCGAAGTCCTCCGCAAGCAGCTCGACGCACAGAACTCCACCCTGCGCAACAGTGACCGGAGCCTGACGTGGCAAAGTTCCTCTGTCGGCATCCAGGTGGCGCAGATAGAAGACCAGTTGCGCAAATGCCACATCACCTCTCCGCTGACGGGAACCGTCCTTGCCCAATATGCCGAAGCCGGAGAACTGGCTGCTCCCGGCACCCCTCTTTTCAAAGTGGCGGATATGGAGCAGATTTACCTCCGTGCCTACATCACCTCCGAGCAGCTTGCCGAAATCAAGCTGGGGCAGCAAGTGAAGGTTTATGCGGATTATGGAAAGGAAGTGCGGAAAGAATACCCCGGCATCGTCACCTGGATTTCCGATACGTCCGAATTCACTCCAAAAACTATCCTGACGAAAGACGAGCGCGCCAATCTGGTCTATGCCGTAAAGATTGCCGTGAAGAATGACGGGATGCTGAAAATAGGAATGTATGGAGGCTGTAACTTTAACTAATATCTCCAAACGTTACGGCAGCGTGGAAGCCCTGCGGGGTGTCTCTCTGTCAGTGGCTCCCGGTGAGCTTTTCGGCATCATCGGGCCGGACGGTGCGGGCAAGACATCGCTTTTCCGCATCCTCACCACTTTGCTGCTTGCCGACGGAGGCTCGGCTTCGGTCTGCGGTCTGGATGTGGTGAAGGACTACAAAGCCATCCGCAGGCGGGTGGGGTATATGCCCGGACGCTTCTCCCTCTATCCGGACTTGACGGTGGAGGAGAATCTCAATTTCTTCGCCACCGTCTTCCACACCACCATCGAGGAGAATTATGATTTGGTGCGCGACATTTACCGGCAGATAGAACCTTTCCGCAAGCGCCGCGCCGGAGCGTTGTCCGGCGGCATGAAGCAGAAACTCGCCCTTAGCTGTGCCCTTATCCATAAACCGGATGTCCTCTTTCTGGACGAACCCACTACGGGCGTCGACCCCGTGTCCCGCAAGGAATTCTGGGGAATGCTTCGCCGACTGAAGGAGCGGGGTATCACCATCATTGCTTCCACCCCCATCATCGACGAAGCGCGCCAATGCGACCGCATCGCCTTCATCAACGAAGGAGAGATAAAAGGCATCGATACCCCCGACCGTATCCTGACACGCTTTGCGGGCATCCTCTGCCCTCCGGGCTTGCAGCACGAACGGGTGGAAAACCACGAAAACAAGGTGATTGAAGTGGAAGGGTTGACCAAGCGGTTCGGTAATTTCACCGCTGTAGACCACATCTCCTTCCAAGTCCATCGGGGCGAGATTTTCGGTTTCCTGGGAGCCAACGGGGCAGGCAAGACCACCGCCATGCGCATGCTTACGGGACTTAGCCGCCCCACCGGCGGCAAGGCATGTGTGGCAGGTTTCGATGTGGCTTCCCAACCCGAAGAAGTGAAGAAGAACATCGGCTACATGAGCCAGAAATTTTCCCTTTACGAAGACCTCAAGGTGTGGGAGAATATCCGCCTCTTTGCCGGTATCTACGGCATCCCCGAAGCGGAGATTGCCCCCAAGACGGATGAGCTGCTCCTCCGCCTCGGGCTGGAAAAGGAACGGGATACACTGGTGAAAAGCCTTCCGCTGGGCTGGAAGCAGAAGCTGGCCTTCTCCGTCTCCATCTTCCACCGTCCCAAGATTGTCTTTCTGGATGAGCCTACGGGTGGGGTGGACCCTGCCACGCGCCGCCAGTTCTGGGAGCTGATTTACCAGGCTGCCGACGAGGGCATCACCGTCTTTGTCACCACCCACTTTATGGACGAGGCGGAGTATTGCGACCGCATCTCCATCATGGTAGACGGCGTCATCCGTGCACTCGACACTCCCGGGGAGCTGAAACGGCAGTTCAATGCCACTACGATGGACGATGTATTCCAACAACTGGCTCGTCAAGCTGTGCGAACCGCCGACTGAAAATCCGTGAAATCCGCATTATCCGAGCCTAAATATAAATATAGACAATGAAACAATTCATATCTTTCATCCGAAAAGAGTTCTTCCATATCTTCCGCGACCGGCGCACGATGCTGATTCTGCTGGGCATGCCCATCGTGCAGATAATCCTTTTCGGTTTTGCCATCACCACCGAGGTGAAGAACGTGCGTGTGGCGGTGCTCGACCCGTCGAATGACGTAGTTACCCGCCGTATCATCGACCGCATGGATGCAAGCGAATACTTCACCGTCATCCGCCGCCTGCATTCTCCCGCCGATATGGAGGCTTCTTTCGGAAGAGGGGAGATTGACATGGCGCTTGTTTTCAGCGAGCGTTTCTCGGACAAGCTTTATACCGGCGAGGCGCGCGTGCAGCTTGTCTCCGACGCCACAGACCCCAATATGGCGACTATGCAGGCAGGCTATGCCGCAAACATCATCTCCTCTGCCGGGCAGGAGATGCTTCCGCCGGGAGTGCATGCCGCTGCCATTGTACCCCAGCTCAAGCTGCTGTACAATCCGCAGATGAAGAGTGCCTACAACTTCGTGCCGGGTGTCATGGGGCTTATTCTGATGCTGATTTGCGCCATGATGACCTCCATCTCCATTGTGCGCGAGAAGGAGAAGGGGACGATGGAGGTCCTGCTGGTTTCTCCCGTCAAACCGCTTTTCATCATTCTGGCAAAGGCGGTGCCCTATTTTGTGCTGTCGTTTGTCAACTTGACCACCATTCTTCTGCTTTCGGTCTATGTGCTCAATGTTCCCGTGGCGGGCAGCTTGTTCTGGCTGGTGGTGGTGTCGCTGCTATTCATCTTTGTCTCCCTGGCGCTGGGGCTGCTGATTTCCACGGTCACCCGGACGCAGGTTGCCGCCATGCTGGTGTCCGGACTGATGCTGATGATGCCCACCATGTTGCTTTCGGGCATGATATTCCCCATTGAGAGTATGCCCGTTATCCTGCAGGCCATTTCAGCTGTGCTTCCTGCACGCTGGTATATCCAGGCGGTGCGTAAGCTGATGATTGAGGGAGTGGATGTTTCGCTTGTGCTGATGGAGGTCGGCATACTTGCCACGATGGCGGTATTGCTGATAACGGTGAGTTTCAAGAAATTCAAGCATCGGCTTGAGTAAAGAGCGGATATGAATTTTATATTAATTATTCAGGCAGAAGAACATAAGGACAAAAGGATACGGGAAATCTGTTCTTTTGTTCTTATGTCTAAAATCTTTAAAATATCGTCTTATGATAAAGTTTCTCATTGAAAAGGAATTCAAGCAGTTGTTCCGCAACTCCTTCCTGCCCAAGCTGATTTTCATTTTCCCGTGCATGATTATGATACTGATGCCCTGGGCCGCCAATCTGGAGATAAAGAACATCAATCTGAATATAGTGGACAATGACCACAGCGTCTTGTCTCGCCGTCTGGTAGATAAAATCGGTGCATCCACTTATTTCTGCCTGACAGCGCTTCCCGATACATACGATGAGGCTTTGCTGGCCATTGAAGCAGGTTCGGCAGATGTCGTGCTGGAGATTCCCCGTGATTTCGAAAAGGATTGGGTGAAGGGAGAGGCGCCTCGTCTGCTGGTGGCGGCCAATGCCGTGAACGGCACGAAGGGCAGTCTGGGAGGATCCTACTTGTCTTCCATCATCAGTGACTATACCCGTGAACTGGGTTCGGAGTCGTCTTCGCAAGGGCTTGCCGGGAAGCCGCTTCCCCGGGTGGACATCACTACGCAGAATCTTTACAACCCCACGCTGAACTACAAGCTTTTCATGATTCCTGCCCTCATGGTAATGCTGCTGACGCTGATTTGCGGTTTTCTCCCTGCCCTCAATGTGGTGGGCGAGAAGGAGGCGGGCACCATCGAGCAGATAAATGTCACCCCCGTCGGCAAGTTCACTTTCATTGCCGCCAAGCTGATACCTTACTGGCTGATAGGTTTTGTGGTGCTGACCATCTGTTTCGTTCTGGCATGGGTACTTTACGGCATTCTGCCGGCGGGACATTTCCTCACTATCTACGGCATGGCGCTGTTTTTTCTACCGGTGGTGTCGGGGTTCGGGCTGGTCATATCCAATCATTCGACCACGTTGCAGCAGGCCATGTTTGTCATGTGGTTCTTCATGCTTATCCTTATTCTGATAAGTGGTCTTTTCACCCCTATCCACAGTATGCCTGAGTGGGCGCAATGGATTACGCGCATCAATCCGCTACGCTATTTTGTGGAGGTGATGCGTACCATCTATCTCCGTGGTGGCGGATTTGCCGAACTGCTTCCGCAACTGGGAGCCGTGTTGGTCTTTGCATTGGTCTTCAATCTGTGGGCGGTAAAAAGTTATAAGAAAAGTAGTTAACTGATTTTTCTTTATTATTATCCTATTTGGCTCTCTTTTTTGAAGAAGGGCTACACCATTTGCCTTGGATAGCTACACCCTTTTGTGTTTAAGGCTACACCATGAGGAGGAAAAGGTGTAGCCCTTTTATTATGGATAATAAAAGCTGTTTTTTGTGCGGAAAAAAAGGTGCAAGTAGTGATATGTATCTAATGATAAAGACAACTGTTATACTTGTCAATTAATTGATAGAGTTTATATGATATCTATCAGTTCCCTTATTGGAAAAAACTCTTATCTTTGTACGCGAATAAATAAATATCTTATACCAAAATGAATACACGAACTACTTATCTTGCCTCGAAACCGCATTATGAGATTCTTGACGGACTTCGTGGCGTGGCGGCTGTCATGGTTATTATCTTCCATCTTTTTGAAGCACATGCAGGTGGCAGCCATCTTACTCAAATTATCAATCATGGTTATCTGGCAGTGGATTTCTTCTTCATGCTTTCCGGTTTTGTTATCGGCTATGCTTATGATGACCGTTGGAACCGGATGACCGTGGGCACTTTCTTCAAACGCCGTATCATCCGCCTGCATCCTATGGTGATTATGGGAAGCATTGTGGGCGCTGCCTTTTTCTATTTTCAGGAGTCGCCTTGTTTTCCACCTATCGAGAATACGTCCATCGGAACAATGCTGCTGGTGATGTTGCTGGGCTGTACCTTGCTTCCTCTTCCGCTGAAGTTCGACATTCGCGGCTGGACGGAAATGCATCCGTTGAATGGCCCGGCATGGTCGCTCTATTATGAATATATCGGTAATATCCTGTATGCGTTGTTTGTACGCAAGTTCAATAAGGTGGCCCTGTCGGTGCTGGTATTTGTGGCAGGGTGTTTTACGGTGTACCGTTGTCTGACTGCTCCTGCCGGCGATATTGTGGGTGGTTGGGCCTTGAACTGGGAACAGCAGTATGTGGGTATGGTCCGGCTGATGTATCCGTTCTTCGGCGGATTGCTTCTGTCACGCCTCGGCTGGCTGATACGGCTTGAAAAGCGTGCTTTCTGGTGGTGCAGCCTGCTGATTGTGGTGGTTCTTTCCATTCCCCGTATCGGAGGTGAGGATGGTTACTGGATGAACGGGCTTTACGAGGCTTTCTGTATTATCTGCATCTTCCCGGTCATTGTTTCGATGGGAGCGGGCGGCAAGGTGACCGGTAAGCGCTCTACTGCCGTATGCAAGTTCCTGGGAGATATTTCCTATCCGATTTATATCACCCATTATCCGCTGGTATATACTTATACGGCTTGGGTATGCAACAATAACGCTACAATGGCGGAAGGTATCCCTTATATGATACTTACTTTCGTGGGAGCCGTTGTCCTTGCTTATGCTTGTTTGAAACTGTACGACGAACCGGTGCGCAAGTGGCTGACAGACCGTTTTCTGAAAGGGAAGAAGAAATAGTTCCGTATGGCTATGGATATAAAAAATCTCCCGTTGCATTATCTTGTGCAGCGGGAGATTTTCTTTTTAATGGCCGGGCGTTATTTTACGTCGATGAATTTCTTGGCCTTTTCTTTTTCTGCTTCTGTAAACTTAGGCAATGTAATGTTCAACACGCCGTTTTCTACATGGGCGCCAATCTTTTCCTTATCGACATCGTCCGGAAGAATCATGGTTTGCTGGAACTTGGTGTATGAGAATTCGCGGCGCAAGTAGCGGCCTTCCTTCTTTTCGTCCTTGTTGTTCTCTTCCTTGCTTTCTGTTTTCTTTTCCATGCTGATGACCAGATTGTTTTCTTCATCGATGTGAACGTTGAAGTCTTCTTTTGTCATACCGGGAGCAGCCAATTCAACTTTGTACTCTTTTGCTGTTTCGAATACGTTGATGGCAGGGGCGGTGGCATTTGCTTTTACCATCCAATCATTGTCAAAGAAATCATTAAAAATACTCGGTAACCAATTTTGGTTTCTTCTTACAGGCATCATAGTTATAGTCTCCTATTGTTTAAGTTAAACATGCTGTTTAGTTTTGAACTCCGGTTCTTTGTCTTCGGGTGTCTGCCTTTTGGGTTTTCACCATCCGTTTCTTGAACCGTCGTTCGCTAACAATATTGCAAACCTTATGCCAACCAGTTTTCACTGACTTTATTGACTATTTGTCATTGAAAAACTGACTTATTTGCTTGTTTAATGCCATTTTGCTATCTTATTTATTAAAAATTGATAGATTTTCAGACTAATTTAAAACGCATTCTCCAACGCTTGGCTTCTTCGTCCCAATCGTGACTGATGATTTTGAAGGTTCCGATTTCTGATGTATTCTCCACATGTACTCCGATGCAGAGGCATTCGTCGTAATCGCCTACTTTCACGACACGTACCGTTTCCGAAGCACCATCGGGCAGGCGTTCCAAGTCGAAACGTCCTTGCGCTTCCTCTTGCGTAATGAATTCTGTTGTGACGGGCAGCTGTCGGGTGATTACCTCGTTTACGGCCTCTTCCAGCTTCTTTATTTCTTCTTCTGTGGGGCAGGCGGCAAGGAGATAGTCCAGCTTGCTCTTCTTCCGTTCTATGTGTGCTGATATGGAGCGGCCGCAACCGAATAACCTTATCATGGTCTGGTTGATGATGTGCTCCGTGGTGTGCATAGGAGGGTACTCCTGCTTGTTGTGGTCATTGAGATGAGGTTGTTGTTCCATGTATAATTTCAATAGTTGATATATATTTGATATTTTATCGTTTGAGGTTGGCCAGCACTTCTTCTTTCAGGATGCTGTATATATGTATATCTGTATATTCTCCAGAAGCCAGCAGTTCTCCGCAACGTTCTGTTCCCTCATGGACGAAACCGAGGCGAACCGGTACGGCGTTACTGGCTGCATTGCCCACGGCACAGCGAATTTGTATCCGCTTTATCTCTTTTTCTTGTACGGCCCACAGACACAGCTTGCGGACACTTTCAGTAATGATGCCCCGATGCTGGTATTCCGGCAGTAGCCAATAGCCGAGTTCTGTACGGTGGTTGTCGAAATCGGAGAAATGGAAACCTATCAGTCCGCAGATTTCATGTTGTTGGTTCCAAATACCGAATATTGGCTCATTTCGTTCGGCAGGAGCAGATAATACCTGACGTAAAAAAGCTTCTTCATCAGCTATTGTGCGCATATTATCCACAAATGGCAGCCATGTTCTTAAGTAGTCCCGGTGTGTGTCGATGGCATGGTAGATGGCTGCGGCATCTTCTATTCTGATTTCCTGCAGATAAATGTCCGGAAGGATGGGGAAGGAAATGGGAGAGGGGAGGATATGTACGTCTCCTGATTGGGACAGCTGTATCCTTTCCTTGATTTTTCCCCAGGCATGTGTATCGAACAGACAGCTTTCGCGCATGGTGTGATACATTTCCTTGAATCGGGACATGGGGATAGTGAAGCTCAATAAGTCCGCTTCGAAGTATGGGCGGACGGAGGGGTCGAAGAATCCCAGGAAAGTACGTTTCCCTTGTTTCCGGTTTTCAATGATGGTTTGGGTAATGACGGAACAGCAGCCGGAGCCGAATGGGGCTGCTACGGCATCCGATGCATTGTTGTCGAAGAAGGTCCATGTCGCCAGTCCGGATAGAATGTCGGGAGTTGGCAGGAACAGCAGTCCTTCCACTTCATCAAAGGAAGGTATCTTGTCTATGCGGGCAAAATGCAGATAGGCTTTGTCAGTTCTGGAAATCTGTAGCTCATTGACAAAATCTACCACCATTTCGGGAGTCTTCTTGTATTTCTCTTTCAAAGAGACAAACCCCGGGACGCGCTCGGGCATTTCAGTAAATCCGGTATAGAACTTGCCTCCTCCGCAGGTAATTGTTTTGTTGCTGAGACTGACGATTTTGCCGTCTCTGACTTGTTTCATGCATTTGAAGAGACAACCGGTTACTTTCTCTGTAGATGCCCCCATTCGGTCTGAATACCAAAAGGCGATGGGGAGTTCGGCGTGTTGGCCGAAAGCTTCCTGATAATTGGCAATAAATGTGTGTATATCCATGATGCTCGGATGATATTTATGATATGGTCTTTCTTTGGATTTTCCGTAAAGGTAATTCAATATTTTGATTCTTTTGCTTGCAGTATGCCTTTTTATCACTCTGCTTTCGAGCTTTTAATGATAGTAGAATAGGTTTTTATGGTATTTTAATTACTTTTGCATGAGGATTCTCAAAAAGTATTGCCTTTAACTAATCGGAAAGCCGGATGAAAAATATAATCATATTCTTGTGTCTTTGTACCATCTGTATGTGCCGCCTTCATGCTGCAGACAGCAGCCGGGCGGATTCTTTGCTGCTGAAACTGGACCAGGCGATAAAGGAGCGTCCCATATACATGGAGCAGAAAGAGCTGAAACTGGTGGAACTGAAAAGACAGTTGCATCGGCAGATACCGGATGAAGAACGTTTTGCCATTCTTGGCACATTGCTGGATGAGTACCGTTCGTTCAATACGGATTCTGCATTGCACATGGCCGAGGAAAGGGAACAGATAGCCATACGTCTTGGAAACCGGGAATACATAGACAATGCCCGCATGAATAAAGCAGATGTTTTGGGAATGACCGGTATGTATAAGGAAGTTATGGATTTGATGCGGAATATCCATATAGACCGGTTACCGGTGGATATCCATCCATATTATTACCATATCTACCGTACGGTCTATGGCCTTATGGCCGATTATGCCGTGACGGCATATGAAAAGAAGCTTTATACGGAGCTTACGGACAAATATCGTGATTCGTTGCTGTTGGTCAATAAAGATAATCTTCTGATACATACCTTGATTCAGTCCGACCAGTATAATGTACGCAATGAATATGACAAGGCCATCCGTTTGCTGACGGATTATCTGGCGCTGCAGAAGGACTATGAACACGACGTTGCGATTTGTGCCTATACTTTATCAGAGTCTTACCGGCTGAAAGGGGACAAAGAGAAGGAAAAGGAATACCTGATTGTTTCTGCTATGGCGGATATGAAAACCGCTGTCCGTGAATATATCTCTTTACGCAAGCTCGCCGTACTGCTTTACCAGGAAGGAGACATCGAGCGTGCCTATTCTTATGTAAAGATATGTATGGAAGATGCAGCCGCCTGCAATGCCCGGTTGCGCAAGCTGGAGATTCTGGAAATCTTTCCCATCATTAATGATGCTTACCAGCAAAAGACGGAGAAGCAGCAGGAGCAGATGAAATGGGCACTGGTATCTATCAGCCTGCTTTCACTTTTTCTGTTGCTTGCCATATTTTATGTATACAAGCAGATGAAGAAAGTGGCTGCCGCCCGCAGGGAAGTGATTGACGCCAACAAACGGTTGAAGGAGCTGAATGATGAGCTTCACCTTTCCAATGCACAACTCAAGGAGGCCAACCACAGCATTGCCGAAAACTCCTATCTGAAGGAGGAGTATATCGGCCGTTATATGGACCAGTGCTCGGTCTATTTGGAAAAGATGGACAATTACCGCCGGTCGCTGGGAAAGATTGCCGCTACCGGAAATGTGGAGGAACTCTACAAGAACATCAAGTCTTCTAAATTCATAGAGGGGGAATTAAAGGAATTCTATACCAACTTTGATAATACCTTCCTGCAGCTGTTTCCTACTTTTGTAGAAGACTTCAATGCCCTGCTTGCCGATGATGAGCAAATATCCTTGAAAGCCGGCGAACGGATGAATACAGAGTTGCGCATCTTTGCATTGATACGTTTGGGTATTACTGACAGCGTGAAGATAGCCCAGTTCCTTCGGTATTCTGTTACCACCATTTATAACTATCGTACGAAGGTTCGCAACAAGGCTGCCGGTGACCGCGACTTGTTGGAACAGGAAGTGATGACAATTGGCAAGTCGAAGAACTGAGAATAGGGGTTTTGAAGCTTGGAAGTGTCTCTTTTACGCTTATATTTTCACTACTTTTTTAGTTGGGTAATAATTTTATATATTATTGGTATATAGTGGTTTAAGCCTTTTTGAATGATGTAAACCACTACTTTTTTACTCTTTCCTCCACTATTGGCTTCTCTTATCTGATACATTTGCATTGTTCCTCTTCGGAAAGAGTGACACATGTGATTTATGTTTTTATTATTAACTTTAAATTCTTATATTATGCAAAAGTACAAAATGCCAATCAGCAGGCTACGGATGATGGTTTGTCTGATAGGAATGTTACTTCCGATGTGCATGTTCGCACAGCAAATTACAGTACAAGGTGTAGTGAAAGACCAGACCGGTGAAACGGTTATTGGCGCCAGTGTAATGGAAAAAGGAACCACAAATGGGACAATAACCGGTATTGACGGTGATTTCTCTTTGAACATGTCTCCGAACGGTACTCTTGTCGTTTCATTTGTAGGCTATAAGACTCAAGAGGTGCAGGTGAAGGGACAGAAACAGCTTCAGGTAGTTTTGTCTGAAGATGCCGAAATGCTGGATGAAGTGGTGGTGATAGGGTATGGCACCATGAAGAAAAGCGACCTTACAGGAGCAGTGTCCTCCATCGGTAACAAGGATATCAAGGATTCCCCCGTATCCAATTTGGGACAAGCCATCCAGGGAAAAATCTCAGGTGTGCAGATTGTAGATGCCGGTAAACCGGGAGACAATGTATCCATCAAGATTCGTGGTTTGGGTTCTATCAACAACTGCGACCCGCTGGTCGTGATTGACGGAGTGCCTACCGACTTGGGCTTGTCTTCCTTAAATATGGCCGATGTGGAACGTTTGGATGTATTGAAGGATGCTTCGGCCACAGCCATCTACGGTTCCCGGGGAGCTAATGGAGTTGTGATGATTACCACCAAACGCGGTACGGAAGGAAAAGGAAAACTTGCTGTATCTGCCAATTACTCTTTCCAGAATGCTACGAACGTACCTTCTTTATTGAACGCGGCGCAGTATGCCGAGTTGAGTAATGACATGATGGTGAACAGTGGACGCAATCCTAATCCGGAATGGGCCAATCCTTCTGAATTGGGTGCAGGTACCGACTGGATGGATGAATTGCTCCGTACGGGTGTGATGCAGAACTATACGGTAAGTTATTCCGGCGGTAACGAGAAATCCCATTATTATGTGTCCGGTGGTTTTCTGGATCAGTCCGGTATCGTGAAGAGTGTGAATTACCGTCGCTTCACATTCCAGTCCAACAGTGATGCGCAAGTCTTGAAATGGTTGAAGTTCTCCAATAACATTACGTTCAGTGCCGATACGAAGAAGTCGGGCAGCTATAATATAGGTGATGCGCTGAAAGCGCTCCCCATTTATCCGGTGAAGAATGAAGATGGCAGTTGGAGTGGCCCTGATGGTAACTCGGAATGGTATGGCAGCACGCGCAACCCCATTGGACCGACGGAACTGAACAAGAGTCAGACTGATGGATATAACTTCCTGGCCAACTTGACGGCAGAACTTACTTTTACCAAATGGCTTAAGTTTAAAAGTACTTTCGGCTACGATGCCAAATTCTGGTTCATAGACAACTTTACCCCCAAGTATAACTGGAAACCCACTCCCACAGAGGAGACTTCACGTTATAAGAGCGATAACAAGTCGTTCACTTATTTGTGGGACAACTATTTCCTATTCGACCATACTTTTGCAGAAAAACATCGTGTGGGATTGATGGCCGGTATGTCTGCCCAATGGAACACCAACGACTACCTGAATGCGCAGAAGAATGTGTTTATGTTCGACAATGTGCACGAAATGGATAATGGCGAGGAAATGTATGCCATCGGTGGAAACGAGACAGAGTGGGCATTGCTCTCTTACATGGCACGTGTCAACTACTCTTACGAAGACCGCTATTTGCTGACTGCAACCATTCGTCGTGACGGTTCCAGCCGTTTCGGTAAGAAACATCGCTGGGGTACTTTCCCTTCCGTATCTGTGGCATGGCGTGCCTCTCAGGAAAAGTGGTTTCCAAAAAACGACTATATCAATGACCTGAAAGTGCGTGCGGGATACGGTGTGACCGGTAGCCAGGCAAGTGTTGGAAACTACAGCTATCTGGCATCCTACAATACTAGTGTATATCCTTTCGGCATTTCGAGCGGCAATCAGACAGCGCTGGTTTCTTCTACTCTCGCCAACCCGTATATCCATTGGGAAGAGGTGGCACAAACCAACATCGGTTTTGATGCCTCACTGTTCAATTCACGCGTTATGTTCTCGTTCGATGCTTATCTGAAGGAGACGAGAGACATGCTGGTAAAGGCGTCTATCCCCATCACATCGGGATTTGAAGATACTACAACCACGTATACCAATGCCGGAAAAGTACGTAATCAAGGTATTGAAATGAGTCTGCATACCATCAATCTTACCGGTGAACTGGGATGGGAAACGAACCTGACCGCCACTTACAATAAGAATAAAATTAAGGATTTGAACAGCGACGTTCCTTATTACATTAACCAAATCAATAACTCCTATGTAACGATGCTGGCAAAGGACTATCCCATTAATGTCTTCTACGGCTATGTTACGGACGGAATCTTCCAGAACCAGTCTGAAGTGAATACACATGCCGTGCAGCCGGGAGCTGAGCCGGGTGATATCCGTTTCAGGGATTTGAACAACGATGGTGTCATCAATGATAGTGACCGTACCGTCATCGGTAACCCGAACCCAAGTTGGCTGTTCTCCATGAACAATAGCCTTTCCTATAAGGGTTTCGAACTTTCTGTTTTCTTACAAGGTATAGCCGGAAATAAGATATACAATGCCAACAATATCGACAATACCGGTATGGCAGCTGCCTATAACCAGACTACCGACGTACTGAAGCGTTGGCAAGGAGAGGGGACCAGCAATTCGATGCCGCGTGCCGTGTTCGGCGACCCCAATCAGAATACACGCGTGTCAGACCGCTTTGTGGAGAATGGTTCTTATCTGCGTTTGAAGAATATCACACTCTCATACACTTTCCCGAAGCAGTGGTTACAGAAAGCCCAGATTGAGAATGCACGCCTTTCCCTATCTTGTGAGAATGTGGCTACCATCACCGGATATTCCGGTTTCGACCCTGAAGTGGGTATTAACGGAATAGACCAGAACCGTTACCCCATTTCCCGTACGTTCAGCTTAGGATTAAACTTTAACTTTTAATGATTGACTCGGATATGAAAAAGATAACAAATTTACTATATATGCTGGCAGTATTGCTGCTGGCTTCCTGCAACGACTTTCTGGACAAGTCTCCTAAAAATACGGTTGACCCGGAAACGACGGTGACCGATGATGTGGCCATTGCTCTGACCAATGCCTGCTATCGCACCCTTCAGTCTTCCAATATGTACAACCAGCGTATCTGGACACTGGATATTGTGGCGGGTAACAGTTTGGTGGGTGCCGGTGGCGGTACCGACGGCCTTGAAACGATACAAGCTTCTAACTTCATAACGCAGAGCGACAATGGCATGGCATTGTACATGTGGCGTTCTCCCTGGGTGGGGATAGGACAATGCAACATTGTGTTGAATAGTCTTCTGGAGGCTGAAGCCGTGTCAGAGAGAATCAAGAACCGCTGTCTGGGAGAGGCTTATTTTCTCCGTGCACATTATTACTATGTATTGGTACGTCTGTACGGTGGTGTTCCACTGCGTTTGGCTCCTTATAATCCGGGAGAACCGACAGACATTGCACGCGCTACAGTCGAAGAGACTTATGCCCAGATAATTTCCGATTGTAAGAATGCGGTTGACCTGCTTCCTGCCAAGTCTTCTTACGACGACGAGAACGTGGGACGTGCCTGCAAAGATGCAGCTTTAGCCATGTTGGCAGATATTTATCTGACGCTGGCTCCTAATCATACGGAATATTATCAGGAGGTGTCTGATTTGTGTGATGAGATAACAAATTTGGGGTATGACCTTTCTTCCTGCAAGTATGAGGATAATTTCGATGCATTGGTCAATAACGGGCCGGAATCTTTGTTCGAGGTCCAGTATTCGGGCAATACGGAATATGATTTTTGGGGAAACAATCCGCAGTCTTCCTGGCTTTCTACTTTCATGGGTCCCCGTAATTCGGACTTTGTTGCCGGCAGTTATGGCTGGAACCAGCCTACAAAAGAATTTGTGGGTCAATATGAGAGCGGTGACAAACGTAAGGATTTGACCGTGCTTTATGCCGGATGTCCGGATTTTGACGGTAAGGCTTACAAAAGCTCTTATTCCAATACGGGATACAATGTACGCAAGTTTCTGGTGTCGAAAACGGTTTCTCCGGAATACAATACCAATCCTGCCAACTTCGTGATTTATCGTTATGCGGACGTCCTGCTGAAGAAGGCCGAAGCTTTGAATGAAATGGGACGCCCTGACCAGGCTGCCGTGCCTTTGAATATTGTACGTAAGCGTGCCGGACTGCCGGAGGTTTCGGGCTTGTCACAGGAAACCATGCGTGAAAAGATTATCCATGAGCGCCGCATGGAACTAGCTTTCGAAGGGCATCGCTGGTTCGACATGATTCGTGTCAACAATGGAGAGTATGCCATTAAATTCCTGCATTCCATTGGAAAGAGCAACGTGAACAAGAACCGCTTGCTGTTCCCTATTCCGCAGACGGAGATGGATGCTAATACCTTAATGGTGCAGAACCCGGGTTATTAATTAATTTAATCAGAAGAATATGAAGAAATATATTTCACACCTTGTATTTGCCTTACTGGGCTGTGCAGCCTTATCTGCTTGTGTAGATGATGATTACATGGAATTGGATAAAGGACAGAATGAACTTGTACTGACGGCCAGCAAGACGGAAGTTGTTTTGAATGAGCAGGCACATGCCGATGATGCCCTGGAGCTTTCCTGGACTACGGGAACCAATTATGGGACGGGTAATAAAATTTCCTATACGCTGGAATTGACCAAGACCGGCAGTGATTTTGCAGATTCTTATGTAGCTGTGGAGAATGCCGTACAAGAATACTCATGGAAAAAGAGCGTGGAGGAATTGAATGACATCCTGCGCAACCATTTTGGGGCAACTGCCGGGGAGAACATTTCGTTGGAAGCGCGCTTGACAGCTACTGTAACAGAACGGGACGAAAAACAGGTGTCTACCACTGCTTTCAGTGTTACAGCCTATAAACCGCTCACATCCACCCTTTATCTGATAGGTAGTGCCACTCCGGGCGGCTGGAGTGCCGATGATGCGACAGAGATGACCCGCAAGGACAATGGTATCTTTACATGGACGGGCCGGCTTGTGGCCGGTGAATTTAAGTTCATCACGACCTTAGGCTCATTCCTGCCCTCTTACAACAAAGGAACAGATGGATTGCTGGTTCTTCGTAGCAGTGATGACCAGCCGGATGAACCTTTTGTTGTCGAAGAAGACCATAATTACATCGTCGAAGCCAATCTGTTTACCGGTGTTCTTACATTGACCCAGACAGAGACGTTGGCACCTGCCTACGACCAGCTTTATTTTGTGGGTAACGCTACGGATTGGGGATTCGTGAAGATGAAACAAGATGTGCTCGATCCATACTTGTTCCGCTTCGGCAAGTTCTTTGAAGTGGGCAAAGGAGGGGAATTCAAGTTCGGAACCTCCGATGGAAGTTGGGAGAACATGTATAAGGCCAAGAATGCCGATGCTGCTTATACCGATACAGAAGTGGTGTTTGTGAAAGGGTTCGACCCGGACAATAAATGGGTGCTGAAAGATGGGGAATGCGGCAAGGCCTACAAGATTTGCATGGATATCCGTAGTGGTAAGGAACGCATGATGATGAGCGAATTTACTCCGTATGAGATGATTTATATGGTAGGTGATGCTACTCCGGCCGGTTGGACGATTGGTGATGCTACGCCGATGCAGACAACGGATAATCCGTATGTGTTTACTTGGAAAGGTACGCTGAATGCCGGTGAGTTGAAATTTACTTGTGATAAGCAGGAAGATTGGAATGGAGCTTGGTTCATGCCGGCTGTAGCAGACAAACAGCCTGCAGGAGAAACAGAACCGATGCTTTTCCTTGATAAATCAGACGAAGCGTTCAAAGCGCAATATCTGGACGTGATGGTAGGCGGCATCGACCAGAAGTGGAAGATTACGACAGCAGGTTCCTATCTGATTACTTTGAATCAGCTGGAAGAGACAATTTCAATCGTGAAACAATAGGTATCTACAATAGATGAAGAAGATAGTTTATACAACAATGGTAGCCTTGCTGCTGGTTGCATGCAGCAAGGAGAGTGATGATACCGGTAGCGGTACCGGTGGAGGCGGAGAGAGTGGAGGGGTTACGGAAGTAACCCCAGTCACCTCGGACTTGACGGTCAATCTCACTACCGACAAGGCATGTTACCGGCCGGGCGAGAGTGTTTCTTTTACAGCTGACGCCCTTCCTGCCGGAGCTAAAATCCGCTACCGGACAATGGACAAGGTTGTATCGGAGCAGGCTGCTGTCGGTACTACTTGGACTTGGACTGCTCCGGCAACCGATTATACCGGTTATCTGGTGGATGTATACCGTACAAAAGAGAATGGAACAGAGGTTATTCTTGGTACTATTGCCGTAGATGTATCCAGTGACTGGACACGTTTTCCACGTTATGGTTTCGTTGCCACTTTTGATGCTTCGAAAAAGGTGGATGGAGTGATAGAGAAGGAGATGGCTTTCCTGAACCGTTGCCACATTAACGGGGTACAGTTTCAGGATTGGCACAACAAGCATCATTGGCCGTTGGGCGGTACGCGTGAGCATCTGGACGAGGTCTATAAGGACATTGCCAACCGGGAGGTCTATACCGAGGTAGTGAAGAAGTATATCTCTACACAACACAGCCTGGGCATGAAGTCCATGTTTTACAATCTATGTTTCGGAGCTTTGGACGATGCCGTTTCCGACGGAGTAAAGGAAGAATGGTACATATTCAAGAACACGGGACGCATGGATAAGGATTCGCATGACTTGCCTTCCAGTTGGAAAAGTAATATCTTCCTGCTCAATCCCACCAATACGGAATGGCAGGCATATATTGCCCAGAAAAACGATGATGTTTATGCCAATCTGGACTTTGACGGTTATCAGATAGACCAACTGGGAAACCAGGGTGACCGCTATGACTATGATGGCAATAAGGTAAATCTGCCTAAGGGATATGCCTCGTTCATCGAAGCCATGAAACAGAAGCATCCGGACAAGCGTTTGGTGATGAATGCCGTCTCCAGCTATGGAGCTTCCCAGATAGCTGGTACGGGTAAAGTGGATTTCCTTTATAATGAAGTATGGGGCGATGAGGCAGGCTTCAAGGATCTGCACACCATTATCAAAGCGAACGACCAGTATGGCAACCATGCCTTGAAAACGGTGTTTGCCGCATATATGAACTATGACAAGGCAGGTAGCAGTACCGGTGAGTTCAATACACCGGGTGTGCTGCTGACGGATGCTGTGATATTTGCTTTGGGAGGCTCTCATTTGGAATTGGGTGACCACATGCTATGCCGCGAGTACTTTCCAAGCACGGCTTTGCAGATGAACGATGTACTGAAAACAGCCATGATTCGTTATTATGACTTTATGACGGCTTATCAGAACCTGCTTCGTGATAAAGATACGGAGGCGGAGATTTCCGTTTCTCTGAACTGTACGGATGCTGCGCGGAATCTTTCTCTGAATGCATGGCCGCCGCAGAAGTCTGCCATCACTGTATATGCCAAGAATGTAAATGGCAGGCAAGTCATTCATCTGCTCAACTTCCTCAATGCGGATAACTTAAGCTGGAGGGATTTGAACGGAACAATGCCCGAACCGCGTCTGGTGTCCGACGTGCCGTTGAAGATGAATGTTTCCGGTAAAGTGAACAAGATATGGGTTGCATCGCCCGATTTCCATGCCGGTGCTTCGCAGGAACTGTCATTCGAACAGAAGGACGGCACGGTTACCTTTACCTTGCCCTTGCTGAAGTACTGGAGCATGCTTGTGATGGAATAAGAATATCCAATAAAGGAACAAACAGATTATAGTAATGAAGAAATATATATTTTTATTTTTTGCCGTCTGTGCATTTTCAGTATATGCGAATGCACAGAACCGCACCGGAGACTGCACTTCCTATACCAGTGACGACCGCAGTGTGACCTTCTATTTAAATGACAGTTCTGCCATACAATTACGTCTGTGTAGCCAGTCTACGGTACGTATATGGTTTTCTCCCGACGGTAGTTTCCAGCGGAGTAATCCTTCCTTTGCCGTCGTCAATGAGGACCTGGAGGATGTCGGTACCGTCCATGTGGACGAACAGAATGCCTGCTACGAGATTTTTACCCCTAAACTCCGTATCCGGGTAAACAAGTCTCCGTTTAACTTACAGATATTCGACAAGTATCAGAAACTGCTGTTCAGTGATTATGCCGATAAGGGGCATATCAGTAACGGGCAGCGCAAATTGGAATACAAGACCCTCCGTCGTGACGAACACTTCTTCGGCTTGGGAGAAAAGACCGGCAAGCTGGACCGTCGCGGCGAAGCCTACAAGATGTGGAACAGTGACAAGCCTTGTTATAGTACCGTTGAGGACCCGCTCTACAAGAGTATTCCGTTCTTTATGAGCAGTTATCGTTATGGTATTTTCCTGGACAATACGTATAAGACCGAATTTAAGTTTGGTACGGAAAGCCGCGATTACTACAGTTTCGAGGCTCCTGGGGGAGAGATGATTTATTATTTCATCTTCGGGAAGGATTATAAGGAAATCATGAAACAATATGTCGACCTGACGGGAAAACCCATAATGCCTCCTAAATGGGCATTGGGCTTTGCACAATGCCGGGGACTGCTGACGAGCGAGAAATTGTCTTATGAAATAGCTGAAGGCTATCGTAAGCGCGGAATTCCTTGTGATGTTATTTACCAGGACATAGGCTGGACACAGTATTTGCAGGATTTTGAGTGGCGGAAAGGGAACTACGAGAATCCGAAAAAGATGCTTGCAGACCTCAAGGATATGGGCTTCAAGGTGGTGGTTTCGCAAGATCCGGTCATTTCACAAGCCAATAAGCGGCAATGGGAGGAAGCTGATAGGTTAGGGTATCTGGTAAAGGACTCCACCAACGGCAGGAGTTATGACATGCCCTGGCCCTGGGGTGGTAATTGTGGCGTAGTGGACTTCACCCTTCCTGCTGTGGCAGACTGGTGGGGAGCTTATCAGCAGAAGCCCATTGATGATGGCATTGCCGGTTTCTGGACTGATATGGGTGAACCTGCCTGGAGCAATGAGGAGCAGACGGAACGCCTGGTGATGAAACACCATTTGGGCATGCATGATGAGATTCACAATGTTTATGGTCTTACGTGGGATAAGGTGGTGAAGGAGCAGTTTGAAAAACGGAATCCTAACCGTCGCGTATTTCAGATGACACGTGCCGCTTTTGCGGGCTTGCAACGCTATACCTTCGGCTGGACCGGTGACTGTGGAAACGGTGATGACGTGACGCAGGGTTGGGGACAGATGGCCAATCAGATTCCGGTACTGTTGTCTGCCGGTTTGGGAATTATTCCTTTTACTACTTGTGACATTACCGGTTATTGCGGAGATATAGAGGATTATCCTGCGATGGCTGAACTTTATACGCGGTGGATACAGATGGGCGCTTTCAATCCCCTGAGCCGCATTCATCATGAGGGCAACGTGGCTGTGGAGCCGTGGCTGTTCGGCGAAGAGGCCGAGAAGAATGCCAAGGCGGCCATCGAATTGAAGTATCGCCTTTTGCCTTATATCTATACGTATGCCCGCGAAGCACACGAAACGGGGTTGCCTCTCATGCGACCGATGTTTCTGGAATATCCGGCAGATATGGAAACGTTCTCTACGGATGCCCAGTTCATGTTTGGCAGCGAACTGCTGGTTGCTCCGGTGGTAAAGAAAGGAGCGCGAAACAAGAATGTGTATCTTCCTGAAGGAACTTGGATTGACTACAACAACAAACACACAGCATATAGCGGTGAGCAATGGATGACGGTGGATGCTCCCCTCAATACTATTCCTATGTTTGTAAAGCAGGGAAGTATCATACCTCAAATGCCGGTCATGAACTATACGGATGAGAAACCGGTCTATCCGGTTACGTTTGAGATATTTCCTGCTGCAGCGGGCAGTGAAACTACCTTCTCGCTTTATGAAGATGCAGGAACTGATTTAGGATATTTGCGTGGAGAGTTCATGCGCACTCCTATTACTTGCCAGACTACCGACAAAGGCTATACGCTGAAAGTAGGTACACGGACTGGTGAGAAATATAGCTTACCCGGCCAACGAAACCTGATGTTCTGCATCTATACGGAACAGATGCCGAGAACAGCTTTGCTGGACGGTCAGAAAATCAAGAAAACGAATGTCGGAAAGCTGGAAGAAAATCGGGAGACAGAGTTTACGATAACTACCTGGTGTCCTGACAAGAAGCTGGGGACTTGCCTGCTGAGGTTGCCGGATGATGGAAAGGAACATATCATTGAGTTTATCTATTAACACAAAAAACATATCATTATTATGAAGAAATTTGTACTTAGCGCGGCTTTGCTTTTTTCTGCCCTGGCGGGGAATGCTGAAGGCATTTCATCCCCTTCGGGCATGGTGAAGCTGGATTTTGAACTGACAAAAGACGGGAGACCAGCCTATCAGGTGGATTATAAAGGGGCTCCTGTCATCAATCCCAGTACGTTGGGATTGGAACTGAAAGGAGCTACCAGCCTGATGGATGGTTTCAAAGTAGTAAGGACTTCTACTTCCACTTTCGATGAAACCTGGCAACCGGTGTGGGGGGAGACAAAAGATATCCGCAACCACTACAACGAATTGCTGGTAGAACTTGAACAACCGTCTACCACTCGTTTTATGAATATCCGTTTTCGGGTATATGATGACGGCGTGGGATTCCGTTATGAGTTTCCGCAACAGAAGAATCTGGTTTATTTTGTGATAAAGGAAGAGCATTCCCGATTTGCCATGACCGGCGACCATACTGCCTGGTGGATTCCGGGAGATTATGATACCCAGGAATATGATTATACGGAGTCCAAACTCTCTGAAATCCGTGGACTGCTGCAGGGAGCTGTGAGTGACAATGCGTCACAAACTGTCTTTTCGCCGACAGGTGTCCAGACTTCCATACAGCTTAAAACAGCTGATGGAGTGTACCTTAACCTGCACGAGGCAGCCTTGGTGGACTACTCTTGCATGCATCTCAACCTGGATGACAAGAACCTCGTTTTTGAATCCTGGCTGACTCCGGATGCTCAAGGAAATAAAGGGTATATGCAGTCTCCCTGCCATACTCCCTGGCGTACGGTCATAGTCAGTGATGATGCCCGCGAGATACTGGCCTCCAATTTGATTCTCAATCTGAATGAGCCTTGTAAGTATGATGATACCTCCTGGATTAAGCCGGTGAAATATGTCGGCGTATGGTGGGAAATGATTGCAGGGGGAAAGCCCTGGGCATATACTTTTGACCTCCCTTCTGTGAAACTGGATGATACGGACTATTCCAAGGTGAAACCGAACGGCATTCATCCGGCCAACACGGCTAATGTGAAGAAGTACATAGACTTTGCTGCCGAACACGGTTTTGACCAGGTATTGGTGGAGGGTTGGAATACGGGTTGGGAAGACTGGTTCGGTAATTCCAAGGATTATGTTTTCGATTTCGTGACTCCTTATCCCGATTTTGACATCAAGTATCTGAATGAATATGCTCATTCCAAGGGTGTCCGTCTGATGATGCACCATGAAACATCGGCTTCCGTCCGTAACTATGAGCGGCACATGGAAGCTGCCTACCGTCTGATGAATAAATATGGATATAATTCGGTAAAGAGTGGCTACGTAGGCAATATGATTCCCCGTGGTGAGCATCACTATGGACAATGGATGAACAACCATTACCTATACGCCGTGACCGAAGCTGCCAAACACAAGATAATGGTCAATGCCCATGAAGCGGTACGTCCGACTGGTTTATGCCGTACCTATCCCAATCTGATAGGCAATGAATCTGCCCGAGGCACGGAGTACGAGGCTTTTGCTGGTAACAAGCCCTTCCACACAACGGTACTTCCGTTTACCCGTTTGCAGGGTGGTCCGATGGACTATACGCCCGGTATCTTTGAAATGGACATCAATAAGTTGAATCCGAACAGCCATACGCATGCCAATACTACCTTGGCGCGTCAGCTGGCACTTTATGTCACTATGTACAGCCCTCTACAAATGGCTGCCGACCTTCCTGAGAATTATGAGCGTTTCATGGATGCTTTCCAGTTCATCAAAGATGTGGCTGTGGATTGGGACGACAGCCGCTATCTGGAAGCTGAGCCGGGACGTTACATCACTGTTGCCCGTAAGGCAAAAGGTACGAATGACTGGTTTATCGGTTGTACCAGCAGTGAGCACGGACATGCTTCAACTCTGAAACTGGACTTCCTGGATGCAGACAAGCAGTATATTGCAACCGTCTATGCCGATGCAAAAGATGCCGATTATAAGACAAATCCGCAAGCTTATGTTATCCGTGAAGGTATCGTTTCTCCCAAAACGGTCTTGAAACTGAAAGCTGCTTCCGGTGGCGGCTATGCCATCAGCATCATGGAGGTGAAAGATAAATCTGTATTGAAGGGACTGAAGAGGCTTTCCGGGAATATCTGATTTACGGGCATAAAAAAAGGAGTACCGCTGTACTCCAACCTTTGTTAACCTTAAATCTAATACTATGAAAAACACATTGCAAAGATACGGACTTTTGATAAATCTGCAAATTATCCAACTAAAAAAGTATGTTTTATAACACTTATTAGCCGTTTATTCCTTTGCTTCTATTTTTGTTAACAAAAAGGATGCGAATGTGTCAAAAGCACATGAAGACTTTTATAATGTTATAATATTAGGCGCGGATTACGCGGAATAATGCGGATTCAATAAACTAAATCCGTGAAATCTGCGTCATCCGCGCCTAAAATAAAGCGTTAAAGAAGGTTTTGACACATTCCCCTTACCCTTTTACTTCCTGATACATAAATCTTTTAATGCTCTTCTTTGCCGTTTTCTCGAACTCCTCGAAGTGTATCTTGACTTTTGTTATCTGGCAGTAGGCCGGTAATTGCAGATTCAATTCATTCCGATTGTCCTCCATAACCTTTTCGATGTCCGATTGTTCCATACCATGGGCGAATGCATCGTCAAAATCCGGATAGATAAGAGCCACGAGCTTGTCTTTCTGCAATACGATCAGTGATTCGGACACATAGGGCATGTTGTTCAGTTTGCTTTCAATCTCCTCGGGGTAGATGTTCTGACCACTGGCTGTGAGCAACATGTTTTTGCTGCGTCCGCGGACAGTGACATATCCTTCGGTATCCATCGTTGCAAGGTCGCCGGTGTGCAGCCAGCCGTTTACATCGATGATTTGGGAAGTCGCTTCGGCATTTTTGTAATAGCCCAGCATCAGATTGGCACCTTTACAGATTATTTCTCCTGCCACGTTCTGAGGGTCGGGAGAGTCTATCTTTACTTCCATGCGGGTGGTTGCCTTGCCACAAGAGGCCAGTTTCAATGTTTCCCAGCGGCTGGAACAAATGATGGGGCCGCATTCCGTCATTCCGTATGCAATGGTATAGGGGAAGCCTATCTGCTTCAGGAAGCGTTCCACTTCGGCATTGAACGGTGCTCCTCCGATGATTATTTCATCGAAATTACTGCCGAATACTTCCATTGCCTTTTTGCGCATGTCAGCCTTGATTTTATCGTTGACAATGGGCATCCGCAATAGCAGCTTGCCTATTTTATTGTCTATCCGGGGCAGGATATCCTTCTTGATAATCTTTTCTACGATAAGCGGTACACACGAAATGATCCGTGGCCTGATTTCGGAGAATGACTGTGCAATAATCTTGGGAGACGGCATACGGGTAAGGAAATACAGATGGGCGCCTGCGGAAAAACCGTATAGAAAATCGTACACCATACCAAATACATGTCCCAGAGGCAACATGGATACAATATGGTCGCCCGGACGTACAGGAAGCATCTCATGGCAATATGCAACATTGGACCAAAGGCTGCGATAGGGAAGCATGACCCCTTTGGAATATCCCGTCGTGCCCGAAGTATAGTTGATGACAGCCAGTTCTTCGGGGGATTCCTCCTTGCGGTAACTGATATGCTCGGGGCGGAAATTCTTGGGGAAACGTGTGCCATAGAGGACGTTGCGATGTTCGAAAGCCTCCATCAGCTGCTCGTTGCGGCAAACCACCGGAGTGAAGTCCGTCAGCAGTACGATACCCATCAGCAGGGGCATTGCCTCTTCATTGAGGTTTTCCCATGCCCGGTCGCCGACAAACAGCAGCTTGGCTTCGGAATGGTTGACGATGTTGTGGATATTGTCGGCTTTGAACTCATGCAGAATGGGAACGATGACAGCTCCATAGGTAACCGTCGCCAGAAAAGCGACTGCCCAGTGTGCACTGTTACGTCCGCAAACGGCAATCTTGTCACCGGGCCTGATGCCGGCGCTTTCCAATACGATATGGAATTTGGCTATTTTCCGTGCTACATCTTTGTATTGCAGTGTAATTCCTTTGTAGTCTGTCAGGGCGTTGCGATCCCAGTTTTTAATAATGCTTTGTTCTATATAATCGATGAACCCTTGTTCTTGTTCCATTCAGCTGTTGCACACTTTAGTTAAAACTGCGCAAAGATAGGTCTTATAGTGATGCAAAGCAAATAGTTTCCACTTTTTTCTTGCCCTGAAACGGATAGAAACTTATCTGTAATTCTTATTCCTTGCTATTTTCCGAAATAAGAAGCAGCTTGTCACCGGCATGAAGTTTTAATGTTCCGTTCGGAATGAGGTACTCATCGCCACGTTTTACAATCATCACCAGTGTGCCTTTGGGCAGGTTCATGTCTTTCAGGGTGTCTGCCTGCTCCAGCATTTCTTGTGTAATGGTCATGTCGTGCAGGTTGGAGTCAATCTCTTCGGGCAGTTCAACTCCGAAATCATTTCCGGTCTTTTCCAGCGGGGTGGAGAGGCCCAGCAGCCGGGCTACCCAGGAGACTGTGGTACCCTGGATGATCAGTGAGACGATGGTTATGAAAAATACGATGTTGAAGATGACATGGGCACCGGGCACATTAGCCACCACGGGATAGGTGGCAAAGATAATGGGTACTGCGCCACGTAATCCTACCCACGATACGAATAGCCGTGACTTGAGGGTGATTCTCTTGCCAAAAGGCAGCAGGCAGAGAAAAACACTGAGAGGGCGTCCCACGACAATCATGAAGACGCCGATGAGCAATGCCACGACTGCAACTTCCAGCATCTCATGGGGGTTGACAAGCAGACCGAGGCAGAGGAACATGATGATTTGGAAAAGCCAGGTCAGTCCATCCATAAAAGTATAAATCTCTTTCCGGTGCATGATTTTGTTATTGCCTACCATCATTCCGGCGATATACACGGCCAGGTAACCGTTGCCTTTCAGCAGGTCGGTGATGGAGAAGGTGAAGAATACAAAGGACAGCAACAGGATAGGATAGAGTGCTTGGTTGTCTATATTCAGCCGGTTCAGCATAAGGATGGCCAGCTTTCCGAGGAAATAACCGGTTGCGGCACCGACAATGAACTGTATGGCAAAAGAGCCCAATATCTGGGGAACTCCCATTCCGGAGGACTGGATGAATTGAATCAGCACGATTGTCAGCATATATGCCATCGGGTCGTTACTACCGCTTTCCAGTTCCAGCATGGGGCGCAGATTATGCTTCAGGTTCATTTTTTGTGAACGCAGAATGGCGAATACAGAGGCTGAGTCGGTAGATGACATGGTGGATGCAAGCAAAAGGGAGGTTATCAATGGCAGGTGGATGTTGGTCCAGCTCATGCCGGACAGCCACCAGATAAATAATCCGGTAAAGAGGGCCGTGAGCAGCACTCCTGCAGTTGACAAAACAATGCCGGGAGTCAATATGGGCTTTATCTCCGTAAACTTGGTGTCCATGCCACCGGAGAACAGAATGATGCTGAGTGCAACCATGCCGATGAACTGTGCTTCCTTGGCGTTGTGGAACTGCAATCCCAATCCGTCACTGCCGAACAGCATACCGACGACAAGGAAAAGCAATAACGCAGGCACTCCGAAACGGTAGCCGGTCTTGCCGACAATGATGCTGACGAAAAGTAATATGGAACCTATAAGTAGTATGTTTCCTGCTGTAAATATCATAAATTCTATGCTATATAGTTTGAAATGTGATGTTTCTTATGTCTAATAGTACAAAGATATGCAATGTGTTTAACAAATACAAATCTAAAATAGTTCAATTGAATTTTAAAATAAAGGTGGTTTCTTTACCAGGCAATAAGGATAAATTTCCGCCGGAAAGCCTCATTATTTGCCGGGAAATACTCAATCCAATACCGCTTCCGCCCTCTTTGGTCGTAAAGAAGGGGATAAATATGTGTTCGGCAATGTCATTGGGAATGGCAGGTCCGTTGTTGGAAATTTCTATCAGTATGGCTTCCGCTTCGTTGCAGTAGGCACGTATGTTGATATGTCCTTCTTTATCTGTATTTTTATCCGATTCGATGGCTTGTATGGCATTTTTCAGTAGGTTGATGACCACTTGTGATACCAGGTTTTCATCGGCATATAGAATAAGGTCGCTTGGCGCGATGTCCGTATGAAAGGTGACCCGGACATCGGGGTGCTGGTGACGGGCGAGTTCGACCATCCGCTCGATAAAGCTTTTTACGTAGAACAAGGATGGTTCGGGGGTGGGAATACGGGTGAATTTCCGGTATGATTCCACAAAAGAGAGCAGGCCCTTGCCTGTACTGCTGATAGTCTGCAGGCCGTTTCTGATTTCTTCTTTGGAAACTTGCGCTTCGGTCAGTCCCAGCAGTGTATCGCTCAGGGAGGTTATGGGAGTGACGGCATTCATTATTTCGTGCGTCAGTACGCGGGTAAGCCTAATCCAGGAATCTATTTCCTTTTCATCCAGCTCGTTGTTGATGTCGTTCAAGGCGAGGATGCGCAGATGTTCTTTACGGACTGTGATGTCGCTGACGCGGACAGACATGTTGACAGTGCCTCGCTCGTTGTTGAAAGGCATTTGCAATTTGTCTCCCGGGCGGCAATTGGCAAGAAGGGACGAAAGACGCGGATCCACGCGGTTCAGCTGGCTGACGTGGGTAAAGACATTGAGGCCCAGCAAACGGAGGGCTTCGCTGTTTTTCTGATATACGGCACCATTGTCGTTCAGGACAAGGATACCGGTATTCACGCAGTCCAGGATGAGTTCGTAGTATTTTTCTTGCTGGGCTGTTTCACTTTTCACATTATAAAGTATATGGGCAACCCGGTTCAATGCACGGTTCACGAGTCGTGCGTCGGCAGTGTTTTCCGTTTCGGAGAAGTGGATGGCATTGTCGTTGTTTTCGATGGCGTCGAGCATGAAAAGCACTTTCCGCACATGATGGCGGTATAGCTTCTGCTGCCAGTACAAGGCTATGGGAAGCAGCGCGGTACAGAGCGCGCCCCAAAATACGTCTACAGTCCACATCACCCCTGCAAGGAGTGCTACTGCCAGACTGACGGCAACGCGGAATGAATAATTAAAGGCCATACTTCTTCATTTTGTTGTACAACGTCTGGCGGGTGATACCCAGTTGTGCGGCGACGGCAGAGAGATTTCCGCTACATTTGTCGAGCGTCTTCCGTATCATCTGCATTTCCATTTCTTCGAGCGTGGATGCGGCTGCTTCGGGAGTGCCGGTTCGCCGTGCCAGCTGGAACAGTTCTGCAGGAAGGGTTTCGTTGTCACAGATGATAATGGCTTTTTCGATGGCATGTTCCAGTTCGCGGATATTGCCGTACCAGGGGTGGAGCGTAAGCTTCTCGCAGGCGCCGTCCGTCAGCTTGACGGGGGGCTTGTCATATTGCTTGCAGAAGCGGGCGATGAAAAGTTCTGCAAGGGGGATGATGTCTTCGGGCCGCTCGCGCAACGAGGGTATCTCGAGGTGTATCGTATTGATGCGGTACAGCAAGTCCTCGCGGAATTCGCCTTTTGCCACCATCTCGGGCAGATTGCGGTTTGTGGCGCAAATCAGCCGTATGTCTACGGGAATGGGAGTGTTGCTGCCTACACGGACAATGCTGCGGCGTTGGATGGCGGTCAGCAGTTTGGCTTGCAGGTGGTAGGGGAGATTGCCTATTTCATCGAGAAAGAGGGTGCTGCGGCTGGCTGCTTCGAACTTGCCGGCACGGTCGGCATGGGCATCGGTGAAAGAGCCTTTCACGTGGCCGAACAGTTCGCTTTCGAAAAGGCTTTCGGTGACTGCACCCATATCCACACTTACCATCTCCTGCCGGTTGCGCGGTGAAAGGGAGTGAATTTCGCGTGCCAGCATCTCTTTACCGGTACCGTTCTCGCCCGTAATAAGGATATTGGCATCGGTAGAGGCCACTTTTTCCACCAAGAGGCGAAGTTGCTGCATGGCGGGGCTGTTTCCCCAATACATGTTGCGGGTATCTGCAAACAGGTGGCTGCTTTCTGCCGTACGTCCGGCATTTGGGCCGTTGGCCGGAGATTTTGTTTCAGAAGCTGATACGGCATTCAGTAAGGTTTCCACCAGTTTCTGATTGTTCCAGGGTTTCACGACGAAGTCTGTGGCTCCTTCCTTGATTCCCCGTACGGCAAGGTCAATGTCGGCATAAGCGGTAAACAGCACTACGGGCAGGGTGGGACATAGCTTCTTTATTTCATGGAGCCAGTATAGTCCCTCGTTGCCGGTGTTGATGCCCGAGGTGAAGTTCATGTCAAGAAGAACCACTTGCCATGACTTTTCCCGCAATACGCTGGGCAGGGTTACGGGAGAGGGAAGTGTGATTATCCCTTCAAAATATGGCTTTAACAAAAGCTGCAAGGCGGTAAGTACGCCTCGGTTATCATCGACAATCAGGATGTTTCCGTTTTTTTTTGCCATAAACTATTTCTGTTTTCTGCAGGCAAAGTTAATGATTTATCTGTATTATATGCTTTATTCTATATTTTTGCTTACTAAGAATTAATCGTCCGACAGCTGTTGAATTATCGTCCAACAGTTATCGGACGATAATTCAACAGCTGTCGGACGATAATATAACGATTATGGGACGAATAGATTTAAGTAAGATAGAAATTAGTTTGTAGCAACTTCAGTAAGAGCTCATGGCGGTACTGAAAAAATTTATAGCAGTTGCAGTTTGATGCCAAATGACAAGCTCAGATAATCCTTGGGTTTCAGATACTTGTTGGTGAAGGCGCTGACTACATATAGGTCACATGTACTTATTTCATAGAAGAAAGTGATTTCTTTGGCCGTGAACCGTCGTTGCGGGTCGATGTCGTAAGTGATGCGCTGTCCTAAGAATGCATGGATGCGTACCTTAGAGGAGAAACCATAATATCCTTTAGGGTAGCGTTCCGGTTCATTGACCCAGAATTCATCGCCGAATACCGTGTTCAGATACATACCGCAAGCCAGCGGTTCTACAGAAAAACGGCTCTGTTTTATTTGCAGGCTCCAGGGAAGGTAGTTCTGCTTGACGGTGAATGTCAGCTTGGTACGTTTGGAGTCATATTTGGGCAATACTCCGAAGAATACGTCTGTTTCCCATTGGTTTCTTCTGCCGTAATCCCATCCGGTACCGAATGACAGCAACCCCATATTGCCGGCAAACTGAATTTTGGTGTGCGTCGGAATCAAGGCCTCCCAATGCCTGCGGTAGCGGTGTACGCGGCGGTCATAACGGTTCTCTCTGGTCTGGCTTTCAATGACGGCATCCGGTTGCAGGTCCATCCATACGGTATCGTGTTCTATGATGAAGATGGTATCTCTCTCTTGTGAAAAAGCAGAAAAAGAGCATACCGACAAGAAGACGACGGCGCATGCCAGGTGATTAATAATATGCCACTTCGCGTTCATATCCGTCGGGGGTTATGGTGAATATATAGTAATTGCGGTTCTTCATGCAGTCGCTCATGTAATACATTATCCCATCTTCAAAGAGGTCTTTCTCGAAGCGATGGTGTTCGTGTGCGGATGTACAGAACTGCAGTCCGGGAAATTCCTTGATGTAACGCTGGAATACGTGTGCCACATTATTGTTGAACTCGTTGCAGAACGGGCGTATGTGCATGGACACAACGGTTTTATCGAATTCCTCTTCACGGTCGCGTATCTGTGCGGCAAGAAACTCGAAGTCGGGAATGGGGCGGGAGTAGTCAAATTCGATGGCGTTGGTATTCAGGCAGACAAACTTTACCCGTCCTGCAATGAAGGAGAAATTGGGGTCTCCGAATATTGCACGATAAGTCTCTTCGCCCGTGCCCAGGCAGTCGTGATTGCCGAGAAGTACCACATAGGGTATCTTGAGTTTGTTCATAATGTCCCGTTGCCAAAGGAACTCGTCTGTTACACCGAAGTCACTGACGTCTCCGCCATGAATGACGAAATCTATGTCGTCCCGCTTGTTGAGGTGGCTTACAAAGTCGTCGGTCTCGTCATACCAGCGCTGGGAGTCCCCCATTGTTACGAATCGGATTGTTGTCTTGTTCTGGCAGTTCTGCTCTATTTGGGCAATGTTGTGGGCATTGACATCGGTTTCACCGCTGATGTGTACATCGTAAGGGTGATAATCTATCATGTCGCAGCCGGCTATAAGCAGGCATAGGAATGAAGGATATAAGAGTTTGGGGAATTTCATGTGCAGGTGCTTCATTTTACGTTTATACTCTATCTTTAGAAAACTGTGGGCAAAGGTAAAGTTTTCATTCTTATGGATTCTTTTCTAATTTCCCTTTTTTTTGTTCTATGAGGCTGAACAGAGATTCGGCCTCTGTCTAATTTTTAGACGGGAGTGTCTAAAAATTAGACACCTTTGTCTTCTTCTGAAATACGATATGCGCTGATAATCAGGTTTGTGCATTCTTTGGCACGCTTTCTGCAATATGAAAAGCAAGAAAATAAATCTAATAAACGATAAACGGAATGAAACAAATCTATTATGTAATTCAGACTTTACTGCGGGGACGCGGTTCGAATATCATCAAGGTCATTTCTTTGGGATTGGGATTGACGATGAGTATTCTGCTTTTCTCCCGCGTGGCATATGAACAGAGTTTTGACACTTGCTTCAAGGATTATGATAACTTGTATCAGGTATGGTCGATATTCTCGGTGAAAGGAGAGAAGTTTGAGCCTCAGGAGTGGAATTGCGGTCCCGTGGCAGGGGCTATTTTGGAGAACTTCCCCAAAGAGGTGGAGTCGGCGGTAAGTTTGAGCACGTCTATGGTATCTGCTCCTCTTTACAATGGAAGCGTGCGTCTTGATGACAGGAAGATTGCAGCCGATTCGCTGTTCTTCCGTACCATGGGTATCGACGTCCTGAACGGGAATCCCGAAAAGGATTTGGTGCAGAAGGATATTATTTTCTTGAGTGAACGCTTTGCAAGGAAAGTGTTCGGTGAGGAGAATCCTATAGGGAAAACGCTTAATTATGACCATCAGTTTGACCTGACGGTGAAGGGAATCTATGCCAATTTGCCTGAGAACGCCACAATCAATCCGGAAGCGGTTATCTCGATGCCTACCTTGTGGAGCCGCAACTGGAATAACTACTCGTGGAGCGGGGGAGACAGTTGGGTAGAGTTTATCCGTTTCCGTCCCGGTGCCGACAAATCTGTTGTCAATGCGCGTATTGATGCCATGATAGACAAATATCGCCCGGCAGAAGATAAGAAAGAGTACGGTTACACGGCTTTTGTGCAGCCCATCCGTGATACATACCGCAATTATGATGATGTGCAGCGGATGCGTGTCATCATGAGCATTCTTGGTCTAGCTATTCTTTTCATTGCGGCGTTGAACTATGTGCTGATTTCCATTTCCTCTTTGAGCTACCGCGCCAAGTCGGTAGGCGTACATAAATGCAGCGGTGCAAGCGGTGGCACGGTTTTCAGCATGTTTTTGCTGGAAACGGGTATCATCATTGCGGCGGCATTGCTGCTGATGGTGCTTATAATGCTTAACTTCCGCGATTTTGTGGAAGACACGGTCGTTGTAAAGCTCTCCACCTTGTTGGCTCCGGAGCGTATCTGGGTACCGTTGTCGGTAGTGCTTCTGTTGTTTATAGTGGGAGGCGTGTTGCCGGGCCGGCTCTTTGCGCGTATTCCCGTATCGCAGGTGTTCCGCCGCTATACTGAGGGGAAGAAGGGCTGGAAGCGCCCGTTGCTGTTTGTGCAGTTTGCAGGCGTGGCATTCATCAGTGGATTGATGTGTGTGGTGATGTCGCAATATCAGTATGTACTGAAAAAGGATATGGGGTATAATCCCAAGCAGATAGCCATAGGCAATGCCTACTGGGATAATGAAGCGACGCGTGACGCGGCTTATCAATTCTTCAAGGGATTGCCCTACGTGGAAGCGGTCTCCAGTGCCAACAGTACGCCCATTAGCGGATATAGCGGTTCGATGATTCATAGTGAGAGCGGGCAGGCACTTTTCTCTTGCCGTTCTTCTTATTTCATGCGCGAGGACTTTCCTGCTTTGATGGGCATGACTATGAAGACGGGACGTATGGCGCGCGATAAAGAGGAAGTCGTGGTGAACGAGACCTTTGCCGAGATGATGCGTTGGGGAGACGACGTCGTGGGCCGTACGGTATATACCGAAGGGAATACATTCAAGGTCGTAGGGCAGTTGAAGGATTTCCAGATAGAGAGTTTCAGAACCGAGAAGATGCCTTTCATAGCCCGGGGAAACAAGAATTTTTATGGAACGGTACATGTCCGTTTGAAAGAACCCTTTACCGAAAATCTGCAGAAGCTGAACCACGATGTAGCCGAGGCTTTCCATGACCAGACTATTGACTTTACCGGCTATGAGAAAAGAATAGAGAATAGTTATAATTCTGTCCGTGTATTCCGTAATGCCACTTTGATGGCGGCAGTGACCATGTTCTTCATCATGCTGATGGGGCTGATTGGGTATACCACCGATGAGGTGCGCCGCCGCAGCAAGGAGATTGCCATCCGTAAAGTGAACGGGGCAGAGGCATCCGGCATCTTGGAAATGTTGTCAAGGGATATACTCGTTGTGGCAGCTCCGGCAGTTGTCATCGGTACGGTATTGGCATGGTATGTCAACGGAATGTGGATGGAACAGTTTGCGGAGCGTATTCCCATCAGTTGGGCAGTATACGTACTGGTAGTGATGGCCAATTTGGTGATTATCGTAGCCTGCGTACTTTGGAAGTCCTGGCAGATAGCGAACGAGAACCCGGTAAACAGCATTAAGAGCGAATGATAATAATATTAATACATAGAATATCATGATTGAAATTAACAACATCAGCAAAGTATTCCGTACTTCGGAAGTAGAGACAGTAGCATTGAACCACGTCAGCCTCGATGTAAAGGAGGGGGAGTTTGTAGCCATTATGGGACCGTCAGGTTGCGGCAAGTCCACCTTGCTGAACATCCTCGGGCTGCTGGACAATCCTACGGAGGGCAGTTACAAGCTGCTCGGTCAGGAAGTAGCGGACTTGAAGGAAAAGGAACGTACCCGTGTGCGCAAGGGCAAGCTGGGATTCGTGTTCCAGAGCTTCAACCTGATAGACGAACTGAACGTCTACGAGAATGTGGAACTTCCCCTTACGTACCTCGGCGTGAAGGCAAGTGAGCGCAAACGCATGGTAGAGGATATTCTGAAGCGGATGAACATCAGCCACCGTGCCAAACACTTCCCGCAACAGCTTTCCGGCGGTCAGCAGCAGCGTGTGGCGATAGCCCGTGCGGTCGTAACCAATCCCAAGCTGATACTCGCCGATGAGCCTACCGGTAACTTGGACTCCAAGAACGGAGCTGAGGTGATGAATCTGTTGACAGAACTGAATAAAGAGGGTACTACGATTATTATGGTGACCCACAGCCAGCACGACGCCTCGTTTGCACACCGCACGATACATCTTTTCGACGGTAGTGTGGTGGCAAGTGTGGCAGCGCAGGATTTGTAACAGACTTTTAAAACAACTTCCATGAGACAACTATATTACACTCTTCAGACACTGATACGAGGAAAAGGCTCCAACCTCATCAAGATTATTTCCTTGGGACTGGGGTTGGCAGTCAGTATCCTCATTTTTTCCCGTCAGGCATTCGAGCTCAATTATGATACCTGCTACAAGGACTATGAGCGTTTGTGTCTTGTCAAAACAGTATGGCATTACAACAACGAGTATCATCCTTCGCATATAACTCTTGGACCGGTGGCTGGTACCATTGCCGAAAACCTGCCTGACGAGGTGGAGAGTGTTACCGTCACCCAGCAATGGTGGAGCAATTCGGCTTGGTTTGCCAATGAACGCCGTTTCCAGACCAATGCCATGACGGCCGATTCTTGTTTCTTTGCCACTATGGGCATTGATGTTGTCAGTGGAGACCCTCGCGAGCTGAATAATCCGGAGGTGGTCTTCATCAGCAGGGAGCTGGCCGGCAGCATGTTTGCCGATAAGAATCCCATCGGGCAGACGGTGGTCTATAACAAACAGATGCCAATGACCGTGAAGGGCATTTTTGAAGATTTTCCCGAAAACTCCAGTTTTTATGGAAGCGGTGTCGTGATGTCTTTGGCTACCTCCTTCAAGCATCATTGGGGATACTGGGGATGGGGAGGTGGAGACAGCTATATGTCCTTTGTCCGTCTGCGCCCGGGGGTGCAACTGGACGATGTGAACACCCGAATAGAGAAACTTGCCGAACAGGTGCGCAAGAGCGATGATGTGTTTATCAGTCTGGTTCCGATAAAGGACTACCGTATGGAATTTGGTATCAGTACCATGCGTATGGTATGGATTCTGTTGACGCTGGGAACCGCCATACTTTTTATTGTGGCGATGAATTATGTGCTTATTTCCATCTCAGCCATGAACCGTCGTGCCAAAGCTATAGGCGTACATAAATGTAGTGGGGCAAATACGGGAACTATTTTCGGTATGTTCTTATGGGAGACCGGAGTCATCATGCTTTCTTCCTTGCTGCTTGTAGCGCTGCTTCTATTTAATTTCCGTGAGCCGTTGGAGGACATGCTCGACGTTAGTCTTGCTGGTCTTTTCTCTTGGGAAAACATTTGGGCACCGCTTTCAGTGATAGTCATTTTGTTTATGATAGGCGGCATGTTGCCCGGGCAGCTTTTTGCCCGCATTCCGGTGACGCAGGTTTTCCGCCGGTACACCGAAGGCAAGAAAGGCTGGAAACGTCCGCTCTTGTTTGTGCAGTTTGCCGGTACCTCCTTTATTTTCGGTTTGTTGGGGCTGGTGCTTATGCAGAGCCATTACATCACCAATAAAGAACGTGGATTCGATTACCACCGGGTGGCTTATGCTTCGGGCATATCCTTTGACTCGGATGCGGAAAGCGATGCAAATCGTAGTGTGATGCTTTCTTTGCCTTATGTGGAAGATGGAGCTTGTAGCGGTAATCTTCTTACAGACGGATTGAGTGGAGAAGGGGTTACGACTGATAACGGGCAGTGGATGAGCATGCGTTGGGTGGAATTTGGCAAGGACTATGCCCCGTTTATGAAGTTGGAATTTGCGGAAGGCAAGAATATGGATGCCCCTGGGCAGATATTGGTCAATGAAACATTTTTGAAAATGATGCATTGGGAAGATAAACCGATAGGCAGGCAAGTGCGCAACGGCGATCGCATAGCGGGCAATATTGTAGGTGTACTGAAAGACTTTGCCACATCCAATGCCGCTTATGTGGCGGTGCAACCTATGTATGCAACTTATCTTGACCGATTTTCCGGAAACATCCAATTACGTCTGAAAGAGCCTTTTGACGATAACCTCAAGCGTTTGAACGAAGACATGGAAAAGCTGTTTCCCACCCGTGACATTGTATTTTCCTCGTTCCAAAAGGTCATTGACGACCAGAACAGTACCGTCACGGATTTCCGTAATGCAGCTTTACTGGCTGCCATAACCATCCTTTTTGTTACGTTAATGGGGTTGATTGGCTACATCAATGACGAGATACAACGCCGCAGCAAGGAAATTGCCATCCGTAAAGTGAATGGTGCGGAAGCGTCATCCATTCTCCGGCTTTTCTCGAAGGATATATTCTGGATATCCTTGCCGGCCGTTTTTCTTGGAGGGCTGGGAGCCTGGTATATAGGCGGTGTCTGGATAGAGCAGTTTGTGGAGGGAGTGGATTTTGGTATCTGCGGATTCTTGCTTATTGCATGCATTGTACTATTGCTCATCATCGGTTGTGTAGTATTCAAGGCATGGCGGATTGCCAATGAGAATCCGGTAGACAGTATCAAGAGTGAATAAAGAATAACTTCAGGAAATTATGAGGCGGCACATTTATTATACATTACAAAGCTTGTTGCACAAGCAAGGTTCCAATGCCATTAAGATTGTATCTTTGGCATTGGGACTGCTGATGTCTGTATTTCTATTTGCACGGATTGCATTCGAGTTGAGTTTTGATAACTTTTATCATGATTCGGATAACCTTTATATTGTGAAGACGGGTTGGTTGAAAAATGGAGTGTTGGAAGGTAACGAAAGTCGCTTTACCATCATTCCGATTCCGGCTGCCATTGCCGAAGAGTTTCCGGAACAAGTGGAAAGTAGCACAGTGAGCTGTTCTCTTTTTGATAATAGTTTCCAGTTGGGTGAGCGCCAATTAGATCTGTCCACGGTGATGGCAGATACACTTTATTTTTCTGTACTCGGTTTGGAGATGATAGAAGGCAATCCACAGGATTTGGCGGGTCCGGATGTCGTATTCCTTTCTGCCAAGTCAGCAAAGGAGGCCTTCGGTGACGAAAATCCGATAGGGAAAACACTGCGTTATGATTTTTGGGGATATCAGACTACACTGCTCGTGAAGGGTATCTTTGCCGATATTCCGTTGAACACTTCTTTGGAGAGGCGTCCAGAGGCAATCATTTCCTTTCCTACTATAGGGCGGCATCTGAAGTGGAACCTGGGTTGGCAAAGCGGCGGAAACTACGACGGTTATCTCAGGCTGCGCAGCCCGCAGGATGCTGATTGGCTGAATGAGCGTATGTCCATAGCTATTGCCCGTCATATTCCACCGGAAAGTGGTTTAGAATTGAGCGTACGTATTGTCCCTATCCATAATCTGCATGTCGAGACTCCTCAAGTACGGAAGATGATTTGGATTATGTTCTTCCTGGGTATCGTGCTGCTTTTTACGACCGCATTGAATTATGTACTCGTTTCCGTGGCTTCGCTGACACAGCGTGCTAAGGCCATCGGTGTACACAAATGCAGCGGTGCTTCGGGAAGTAGCATCTTTTCCATGTTCATGGTAGAGACTGCTATAGTAGTAGGGCTTGCCTTGCTGCTCATTGGACTGCTGGTGTATATTTTCCACGAAAAAATGGAAGAATTGGCAGCTGTACCTCTCAGTGCTCTTTTTGACTGGCAGAATCTTTGGGCACCATTGTCGGTGATACTGTTACTGTTTATTTTAGGTGGTTGCCTGCCTGCCATGCTTTTCGCTCGTATTCCGGTGACACAAGTGTTCCGCCGCTACACTTCCGGGCGTCGTGGCTGGAAACGGGTACTGCTTTTTGTTCAGTTCATCGGAGCGGCATTCATTCTGGGGATGATGCTGATGGTCGTTTCACAGTACAGTTATGTAACGACGCGTGACCGTGGTTGGCGTCCTGAACGTGTGGCATATACCACCCAGCGGGAAGTGGATGGCAATAGCCTGCGTAGTCTTGTCGGCAGTTTGCCTTATGTGGAAGGGGTTGCTTCGGCAGAACGCCCTATATTGTGGTTCGGTTCTAACCAGCCAATTCTTGACAATCAGGGTAACGAGCTTTTCTATCCTCGTAATACCTGGTTCGACAGTGATTTTCTTCCTTTCATTGGTCTGAGACTGAAAGAGGGGCATAACTTGACGGGAGAAGGTCAGTTGCTTGTCAACAGTGTCTTTTGTGAGAAGATGAATTGGACAGACAGCCCCATAGGCAAGCGGGTGAATGATTATGGCACTGTTGTCGGGCTGTTAGACAGTTTCAGTTTTGCCGATATGCCCAACGATAATTTGCCGGTGATGGTGGAATGGACGGGGAAGACAGCTGCCACCCTGCATGTTCGCCTCAAAGAGCCATTGGATGAAAATCTCGCCCGCCTCAATGAAGAGATGCATCGGATTTATCCTCAGAAAAGCCTCGTATTCCGTTCGGTGGAGCAGGAAATGCGCAGTTATGCCGAGTCTGTACGGGTATTTCGTGATGTCACCCTGCTGGTTTCATTGACCATACTCTTTATCATTCTGATGGGACTGATAGGCTATGTGAATGATGAAATCCGCCTGCGTTCAAAAGAGATTGCCATTCGTAAAGTGAATGGAGCGGAGACGGAAAGTATTTTGCTGTTATTGTCAAGAGATGTGCTTTGGCTGGCCATTCCGTCTGTCGCCATAGGTATTGGGGGAGCATGCCGGGCCGGAAAGCTTTGGGCGAGCCAGTTCTCTGATGTTGTGCCATTCCCTATAGGCGGATATATTCTTGTAGGTTGTCTGTTGCTGTTGTTTATTGTTGTTACCGTGGTGTTGAAGGCATGGTGCATTGCCAATGAAAATCCGGTAAAGAGCATCAAGAGCGAATAAAGTTGCCGCAACATACATCATGCGTTTGGGGTAGACAGACCATCTGTTTGGGGCGAATAGATGATGTGTTTGGGCTGAATGAATGATATATTTTCGAACAATTTGTTTGTTATAACATAAAATGCAATATTTGCAGTAGAATAAATCACTTTCACCTCGCTTTTTCGGTAATTCCTGTGGGTAATCTCTTTACATATATCCACAATGCCACCGCTGCCGTTACAAAAGCAAAGAAGTCCGATACCGGCATACATATCCAGATGCCGTCCAGCCCAAAGTAATGCGGGAATATCAGTAGTCCCGGCAACAGATACAGTAATTGGCGTGTCAGCGACAAGAAGATACTGATTTTCGCCTTCCCGATGCTTTGGAAGAAATTGCCGATGACAATCTGTGCACCTACCAGCGGGAATATGGCTACGGCAATGCGTACGCCTCTGGAAGCAATATCTATCAACTCTTCATCACTGGTAAAGATGGCAGATATGGCATGGGGGAACAATTCGCAGATAAGGAAGCCTGTACTGGTGATACATACTCCGGCAATGATGGTCAGGCGCAGGGTAGCCTTCACACGGTCGTGTTTTTGCGCACCGAAGTTATAGCCTACAATCGGTTGCATTCCCATCGTCAACCCCAATACAATCATTACATAGAGTACCAGCAGCCGGTTGATAATGCCATATGCCCCGATGGCCATATCGCCTCCGTACTGTTGGAGGCTGTTGTTTACGATAATCACAATGACACATGCCGTGACGTTCATTAGGAACGGTGACATACCGATGGATAATATACTGCTGATGATGCGTTTCTTCATCTTCCAGAACCCCCGTTGCAGACGTACCACACTTGTCTTTTGCAGGAAATGGCTCACTACCCACACCATGCCGATGAACTGCGAGATGACCGTTGCCGTTGCAGCTCCCCGTATTCCCCAGTCAAATTGGAAGATGAAAATGGGAGCGAGGATTATGTTGCAGACTACCGTTACCATAGACGTGAGCATCGCTTTCTTGGGATATCCCGTGGCACGCATGATATTGTTCAGGCCAATCATGGTATAAGTGACGGGGGTACCCAGTAATATCACCTGCATAAAGTCGCGGGCATATGGCAACGTATCATTGCTGGCACCGAAGAAGCGCAGAATATCATCCAGGAATATAAATGAGATGCCGCCGAATATGAATGCATTGACCAGGCAGAACATCAGTGTGTTTCCCAATACTTCCGTTGCTCCGTCCAGGTCTTTCTGTCCCAACCGGATGGACGAAATGGTGGAGCCACCTGCCGATACCATCGTACAGAAAGCCACGACCAGATTCATCAGAGGGAAAGTAATGGCGAGTCCGGCAATGCCCATAGGACCTACGCCATGACCGATGAAAATGCTGTCGATGATGTTGTACAACGAAGTAATCGTCATGCCTATAATGGCCGGAATGGAGTACTGCACAAGCAGTTTGCCAATACGTTCGGTTCCTAATATATGCGCGTTGTTCATTTGATATGAGTCAATTAAGGAGCACAAAGGTATAAAATATTTGTTTGATTCGCAGATTATTCCCACCTTTGTACGCTATAATGTTTTGGTATTAACAGATTTAGGTAAAAGAAAGTTTATGGACACAACAAAAGCAACCGCCGTACTTTTTGATTTTGACGGTGTGGTGGTAGACACGGAAACACAGTACAGTCACTTCTGGCATGAAATGGGAAAGCAGTATTTGGGTATGGATGATATTGAAGGCAGGGTGAAGGGCCAGACGCTGGTCTATATTTATGATACCTTTTTTCCGGGCATGGCGAAGGAACAGGCCGAAATTACCGAACGGCTGAACCGCTTTGAACAGGAAATGTCATTCGACTTTATTCCCGGAGTGCTTGACTTCATTGCCGACCTACACCGGAATGGGGTGAAGACTGCCGTAGTGACCAGCTCCAACGAAGCGAAGATGGCAGCTGTCTATCGGGTTCATCCCGAAATAAAGACTCTTTTCGACCGTATTCTTACGGCCGAGATGTTTACGGCTTCCAAGCCTGCACCGGATTGTTTTCTGTTGGGTATGGAGGTTTTCGGCACAACTCCCGACACCACATATGTATTCGAGGATTCTTTCAACGGGCTGAAAGCCGGCATGGCTTCAGGAGCTACCGTTATAGGGTTGGCAACCACCAATTCCCGTGAAGACATAGCTCCGTTGTGTCATTATGTATTGGATGACTTTCAGGGATTCACTTACGATAAATTAACTCAATTGTACAAGTAATCAGAAAAAGGATTACCTTTGCGCCGAAAATTAAATTGAGTAATTGTAAATTGCCAAATTGTAAATACTATCATGGGTTATATTTCAGACGACACTCGTAAAGTGACTACACATCGCCTTATCGAAATGAAGCAGAGAGGCGAAAAGATATCAATGTTGACATCATATGACTATACTATGGCGCAGATTGTGGACGGTGCCGGGGTAGACGTGATTCTGGTGGGAGATTCCGCTTCCAATGTAATGGCAGGCAATGTCACCACGCTTCCCATCACGCTCGACCAGATGATTTATCATGGCAAATCCGTGGTTCGCGGTGTGAAGCGTGCCATGGTCATTGTCGACATGCCTTTCGGCTCTTATCAGGGCAACGAACTGGAGGGATTGGCTTCCGCTATCCGTATTATGAAAGAAAGCCATGCCGACGCCCTCAAACTGGAGGGAGGCGAGGAAATCATCGGTACGGTGAAGCGTATCCTCAGCGCCGGTATTCCCATCATGGGACATCTCGGACTGATGCCCCAATCCATCAACAAGTATGGAACATATACGGTCCGTGCCAAGGATGATGCCGAAGCCGAGAAACTGGTACGCGATGCGCATTTGCTGGAAGAAGCCGGATGCTTCGGACTGGTATTGGAGAAGATTCCTGCCGCATTGGCTGCCCGCGTGGCAAGCGAGCTGACTATACCCGTTATAGGCATCGGTGCCGGTGGCGATGTGGACGGCCAGGTGTTGGTGGTTCAGGATATGCTGGGTATGAATAACGGTTTTCGTCCCCGTTTCCTGCGTCGCTATGCCGACCTGCATACAGTGATGACGGATGCCATCAGCCGTTATGTTTCCGATGTGAAGAATTTAGATTTCCCGAATGAGAAAGAACAGTACTAACAAACTCATGACACTCAATTTTTGGCGGATGTGTACGGCAAATCTGTTGCTGTTCATATCCGTCTATATGCTTTTCCCTTTGCTTCCTTTTGTGATGGGAGAGCAGTTGGGTGTTTCCGTCGGGCAGGCGGGCAGCATGTTTCTGGTCTTTGCGGTGGCCATGTTTGCTGTCGGTCCTTTCCATGCCTATCTGGTCGATGAATATAAAAGGAAACACGTGCTCCTTTACTCCGCACTCATTATGCTGGCGGCTGTTCTGGGATATGCCTTTGTGGATGGTTATACGAAATTTCTGCTGCTTGCCGCTGTGCAGGGAGCATGTTTCGGGCTGGCAACCACAGCGGGCATTACGGTGGCCATCGACATAACGACTTCCGCGCGCCGCAGCGCAGGAAACATGGTATATGCATGGGCTGCACGCTTGGGCATGCTGGTGGGTGTTGTGTTGGGTATTGGAATGTATAGGATGTATGGTTTCCGTATGGTGACCTATCTGTCTGTAGCGGCCGGACTGGCCAGCATATTTTTCGCATCGAGGGTATATGTGGCTTTCCGTGCTCCGATAGGCGTGTCGTTGTGCAATATGGACCGCTTCTTATTGCCGCGTGCATGGGTACCTGCCATCAATATGCTGTTGATTGCTTTTGTACCGGGAGCGTTGCTGCCACTGATGTTTGTGGGCGATTACTGGTCATTGGCGGCATTGGCTGTATTGGTGTTCATTACAGTCCCGTTCATGAAGATGTTCGTCAAGCTGTCGCACCATTGCCAGCGTGGAACGGCAAACACCACTTGCCATTTGTTCATGGAGGCAGGGCTGCTGGTGGGCATGGCTGTGGCTTGCCACCTGATGGACAAAGCGCAGATATACCATGTGGCGTCTGTTGCTGCTATGCTTGCCGTATTTTTCTTTGTACTGCTGACCTATCCTTATTATAAGAAGAAGCGGGTGAGGTAAGGGATAAATACAATCAATCCTATAATGGCCGCCGTTGCAGCACATACCAGTACTGCTCCGGCGGCTATGTCTTTTACTTGCCCTGCCACGGGATGCTGTTGGGGAGACACCAGGTCGACCAGCTTCTCAATGGCGGTATTGAACAGTTCGGCTGCTATCACCACTCCGATGCAGAGAATGATTATCATCCACTCCATGCGGGTAATGCCTAAAACGAATCCTGCAATGACTACCACAGCCGTAGCTATCAGATGGAAGTTCAGGTTCTGTTCTTTTCCTATGCAACACCGGATACCTTTCCAGGCATATCCGAAACTGCGCAACTGCTTTTTAAAGTCGTACTTCATGGATTATAGTTGTTGCTTAATTCCTTGAAACCTGTTTCACTCCCTTTACTGTTCTCAGTTTCTTGACAAGTGTTTCCAGATGTCCCGTATCGCTCACCATGATGGTCAGTGTTCCGGAGAACAGCCCGTCATGCGAGTCAATGCCGATGCTTCTCAAAGTAATACCCGTTTCTTTGGAAATGATGGAAGTGATGTTGGTCACGATGCCGATGTCATCGTGTCCCACTACGCGCAGGGTGATGGGGTACTGTGTACCTTGTGACTTTCCGGCCCAGCGTGCCTTCACGATACGGTAGCCGAAACGTGAGTGCAAATCACTGGCATTGGGACAATCGCAACGGTGTATCTTGATACCTCCCGTCACACTGACAAAGCCGAATACATCATCTCCATAGATGGGATTGCAGCAGCGTGCCAACTTGAAATCCAATCCTTTCAGATTTTGATCAATGACCAGTACATCTTCTTTGGTACCTATCTCTTCCGGTATGCCTTGTTGAAGGTTATAGCCTTCAGCACTGCGGTAGACAATATCGTCGCGCGTATCATTTTCCCGTCTTTGCTGTTCCTGGTATTTGTCTATAATCTCGTTGACATCCAGTTCTTCATCGGCTATGGCTTGATAGAAGTCGGTCACTATCTTGAAACCGAGGCGCTTGATGAGGCGCATCATGGTTCCTTCATCATACTCTATCTTCCGGTTCTTGAACTTGCGTTCCAGGGTTTCCTTAGCGAAGGCGTGCTGGCGTGCAGCCATTTCCTTCAATGCCTGGCGTATTTTGGTGCGTGCCTTGGAGGTGGTTACGATGTTCAGCCAGTCCTGCTTGGGCGTCTGCGTATTCGATGTCATTATCTCCACCTGGTCACCGCTATGCAGCATTTGCTTCAGCTGTACATTCTTGCCGTTCACTTTTGCACCGATACATTTGCAGCCCAGTTTGCTATGGATGTGGAACGCAAAATCGAGCACGGTGGAGCCTTTGGCAAGTTTGAACAAATCACCTTTGGGAGTAAATACAAATACCTCGTCTTCGTACAAATCCAGTTTGAACTGGTCCATCGTTTCCAGTCCGTTGCTGTCCGAGCTCTCTAAGGCTTCGCGTACGGAAGTCAGCCATTCGTCAAGACCAGATTCACCTTTCACTCCTTTGTATCGCCAATGGGCGGCCAGGCCTCGTTCGGCAATATCATCCATGCGTTCGGTACGTATTTGTACTTCCACCCATTTGCCTTCGGGGCCCATCACGGTGATGTGCAGTGATTCATATCCGTTGCTTTTAGGTACGGACAACCAGTCGCGTAGCCTTTTCGGGTTAGGCTGGTACATATCTGTTACGATGGAGTAGGCCTGCCAACATTCCAGTTTCTCCTTTTCCAGGCAAGAGTCCAGGATGACGCGGATGGCAAACAGGTCATACACGCCTTCGAAGGGGCATTTCTGCTTCTTCATTTTCTGGTAGATGGAGTGGATGGACTTGGTGCGTCCTTTGATATGGAACTTCAGTCCGGCTTCTTCGAGCTTCTTCTGTACCGGTGCAATGAAGGCGGCAATGTACTTGTCACGCGATGCCTTGGTCTCATTCAGTTTTTCCTTGATATGGTAGTAAACGTTCTTTTCTGTGTATTTCAATGAGAGGTCTTCCAGTTCCGACTTCAATTTGTACAGACCCAGCTTATGGGCAAGGGGCGCATAGAGATAAGCCGCTTCGTTGGCTACCTGCCGACGGGCTTCGTCATTTTCGCAGTCCTTGATTTGCCGCATGATGTTTACGCGGTCGGCAATCATAATGAGAATGACACGCATGTCCTCGGCGAAAGTCAGCAACAAGTTGCGGAAATTCTCGGACTCGATGGTAGGGCTTTTGGAATAAAGTTCGTTTACACGTATCAATCCCCGGATGATGCCTGCCACATCCTCGCCATAGATTTGCTCCACTTCCAGAGCGGTGCAAGTGCCGCAGCGCACGGAGTCGTGCAGCATGAGCCCCAGGATAGAAGCACGCTTCATTCCGATTTCTTCCGCTACAATGACAGCCGTCTGCATATCTTTGATGACGGGATTCAAACCGAATATATCACGCTGGATACGGTTGTTCTGTATAGTATTGACAAGATGTATTTTCAGCTTTTTGCAGTCCCCCTTCTGGAGGGTTTCTCCGGAAAGTTGCAACAGTTTGCGGTAGAGCGAGAAGAGTAAATCTTTCTCTTTGATAGTGAAAAATTCATCAGTTTCCATAATCGTCCGTATTTTATGCTTCAAAGGTAAGTTTTTTCTTCATTTTCTTGACGGCAGTTCTGCTTTTTTTGTATTTTTGGGCATGAATTAATAAAACAAGATATTATGATAACACCGCAAGACAAAGAGTTGCTCGAAAATAAAGGCATCTCCGAAGAACAAATAGCCGAACAGTTGGCTTGTTTCGAAAAAGGTTTTCCATACTTGAAGCTGTCTGCCGCCGCTTCTGTAGAAAAGGGTATACTGGCTCCGAATACGGATGAACAGAAGAAATACCTGGATGCCTGGGAGGCATATACACAAACCGATAAAGTGGTGGTGAAGTTTGTGCCTGCTTCGGGTGCTGCCAGCCGTATGTTCAAGAACTTGTTTGAATTTCTCGGGGCAGACTATGACACTCCCCAGACAAACTTTGAAAAGACTTTCTTTGAGAAAATAGAGAAGTTTGCCTTCTATGATGACTTGAATACCGCTTGCCAGAGGACTGCCGGAAAGGATATACCGACTTTGGTTGCCGCTGGAAACTACAAGGCGGTTGTTGCTGCCTTACTCGAAGGGGCCGGACTGAACTATGGTGCTCTGCCCAAAGGATTGCTTAAGTTCCATAAGTATGAAGACGGTAGCCGCACGCCGCTGGAAGAGCACTTGGTAGAAGGAGCATTGTATGCTGCCAATAAGAACGGTAAGGTGAATGTGCATTTCACGGTTTCGCCCGAACATCGTGCCTTGTTCAAGGCTTTGGTAGACGAAAAGGCTGCCGCTTATGCAAAGAAGTATGGGGTGGATTATAACATCTCTTTTTCGGAACAGAAGCCGAGCACCGATACCATTGCCGCCGATATGGAAAACAAACCCTTCCGCGACAATGGCAAATTGTTGTTCCGTCCCGGCGGTCATGGCGCCTTGATTGAAAACTTGAATGACCTTGATGCGGATATTATCTTCATAAAGAATATAGACAATGTGGTACCCGACAAGCTGAAAGGTGACACCGTATTATATAAGAAACTGATTGCCGGTGTGCTGGTAGCGTTACAGCAGAGAGCGTTTGCTTATCTGCAGTTGCTTGACAGCGGGAAGTATACACACGAGCAAATTCTTGAAGTTCTGCAATTCCTGCAGAAACAACTCTATTGCAAGAATCCGGAGACAAAGAATCTGGAAGATGCCGAGTTGGTTATATATCTGAAAGAGAAGCTGAACCGTCCGATGCGTGTTTGCGGTATGGTGAAGAACGTAGGCGAACCGGGCGGAGGTCCGTTCCTGGCATACAACAGTGACGGTACTATCTCTCTGCAGATTCTGGAAAGTTCGCAGATTGATATGGACGACCCGGAAAAGAAGGAAATGTTTGAAAAGGGTACCCATTTCAATCCGGTGGATTTGGTTTGCGCTGTACGTGACTATAAAGGACATAAGTTCAATCTTGTGAAGTATGTGGATAAAGCGACAGGCTTCATCTCTTATAAGTCCAAGAACGGCAAGGACCTGAAAGCGCTTGAACTTCCCGGTTTGTGGAACGGGGCCATGAGTGATTGGAACACAGTATTTGTAGAAGTGCCTCTGACTACATTCAATCCGGTAAAGACGGTGAATGACTTGTTGAGAGAACAACACCAATAAGAGGATTTACTATTAGACGATTTACGATGTACGATTGGGATTGCTTTGGCTTGTGGCGGTTTATTGTCTAAAGTAACTCTAATCGTACATCGTACGTCGTCAAATCGTAAATATATAAAATTGTAAATAAAAGAATTGATGAAAAAGATTTTATTGTTAGGTTCCGGTGAGTTGGGCAAGGAGTTTGTTATTTCTGCCCAACGTAAGGGCCAGTATATCATTGCTTGCGACTCGTATGCCGGAGCGCCTGCCATGCAAGTGGCAGATGAATGTGAGGTATTCAGCATGCTCGATGGAGATGCTTTGGAACGTGTAGTACGCAAACACCAGCCGGATATTATTGTTCCGGAAATTGAGGCTATCCGTACAGAACGTCTGTATGATTTCGAGAAAGAAGGCATTCAGGTAGTGCCCAGTGCACGCGCCGTGAACTTTACCATGAACCGTAAAGCCATACGTGACCTTGCAGCTAAAGAGCTGGGATTGAAGACTGCTAAATATTTTTATGCCAAATCTTTGGATGAACTGAAAGCTGCTGCTGAAAAGATAGGTTTCCCGTGTGTGGTGAAACCGCTGATGTCCTCTTCCGGTAAAGGCCAGTCTCTCGTAAAGAGTGCCGACGAACTGGAGCATGCCTGGGAGTATGGCTGTAATGGTAGCCGTGGAGACATCAAAGAACTTATCATTGAAGAGTTCATCAAGTTCGACAGTGAGATAACACTGCTCACCGTAACACAGAAGAATGGTCCGACCTTGTTCTGCCCGCCTATCGGCCATGTACAGAAGGGTGGGGACTATCGTGAAAGCTTCCAGCCTGCCCATATTGACCCTGCCCATCTAAGGGAGGCGCAGGATATGGCAGAGAAAGTGACCCGTGCCTTGACCGGTGCCGGATTGTGGGGAGTGGAATTCTTTCTCAGCCATGAGAACGGTGTCTATTTCTCCGAACTCTCTCCACGTCCGCACGATACGGGTATGGTAACCCTGGCCGGAACCCAGAATCTGAATGAGTTTGAATTGCACTGTCGTGCGGTGCTTGGTCTGCCTATCCCTGGCATCAAGCAGGAGTGTATAGGAGCCAGTGCTGTCATCCTTTCTCCGATAGCCAGTCAGGAACGTCCCAATTATCGTGGCATGGAAGAGGTTACGAAAGAAGAGGATACTTATCTGCGTATTTTTGGTAAGCCTACTACCCGCGTAAACCGCCGTATGGGTGTAGTGCTGTGTTATGCACCTCTTGACAGTGATCTTGACACGCTGCGCGACAAAGCGAAGCGTATTGCTGATAGGGTAGAGGTATATTAATGATTAGTGATGAATGATTGGTGATTTGTTGATGAATGGATACCATCAACAAATCACCAATCGTCAGTATTAATCATTGAAAAAGAGTCCGGGATAAATCTCTCCTCCAAGTTCTGTTACATCGAGGCTTTGTAATAGTTTTCCATCCGGAGCATAGAACAGTTGGAATTCTTCATCGGAATTGTATTGTTCCACCTCAATTATTATCACTGTGGGATGTTTGGGAAAGGTGATGATTCTTATATCCCTTAATCTCATGCCGGTCATTGTACTGCTCATGAATGCTTCTGCCACGGGAGCCGGCACTTTTTCCAGTGACTCTACATCCGTTTCAGTCATAACCCACTCCGCTTGTTTATTGAACCAGACATCAATTTCCTGACCGTCTGCAATAAATTCTGCCACGTAGCAACCGGCCATTTGCTCCCATTCCACATCCGTTGCTTGAGGATAGAGCTTTAGAAAAGCTGTTTGTATATTTGCAGGAAGACGCCCTTCCGCAAAGGCGGACACTGACAACAAGATAAGTAGTCCTGCCAGAATACCGAATTTTAATTTTTTCATAATCAAGGTTGTTTTGAGTTTTCTGTAAGAACAACCTTGTTGTGTTTTTGTTTCCGGGAATCAGTACGTTGTGTCGATGTACTTTTAAATATCAGTGAACCGGCCTTTGTATACAAAAGCTTTTTCTCCGAAATCCACTTCCGGCAGTACGGCACCTTCCTTGAATAATCCGTAAACAGATGACCCCGAACCACTCATGGAGGCATATACAGCTCCTTGCCGATACATCTCTTCCTTGATTTCTCCGATAGTGGGAAATTGGGGGAATACGCTTTCTTCAAAGTCATTGACCATTCGTCCGTTCCATTCTTCAACGGGAAGTTGGGCTATTTCTTTCAGAGACATTTCCGGATGATGCGGTTTTATTTTTGCAAAGGCATCCCGTGTAGAGACGAAAATGTCCGGCTTCACCAACCATATCCGGTATCCTTTCAGTGAGAGGGGAAGGGGAGAAAAGATATTTCCGATACCTTCTGCGTAAGTCGGACGGTTTCTGATGAAGAAGGCACAATCGGCCCCCAGCTTGGCGGCATACGTTTCCAAAGTGTCATCCGGCAGTCCGAGTTCAAACTTATTATTCAGAAGCTTCAGCATGAAGGCTGCATCGGCCGAACCGCCACCCAGTCCGGCTCCCGAGGGGATATGCTTGAAGAGATGGATGTCTACCGGAGGAAGGTTGAACCGGTCGTCCAGCAACTTGTAGGCTTTCACTACCAGATTGTTTTCCGCTTCTCCCTCAATCTCCAGGCCTGCTTGATGCAGACGGAACTTTCCTTTTCCTTCGTTCAAGATATTTATTTCCAAAGCATCTTCTATGGGAACCGGATAGAAAATGGTTTCCAGATTATGGTATCCGTCCGGACGCTTTTCTGTGATATTCAGTCCCAGGTTTATTTTGGCATTTGGAAAAGTCAGCATGGCGTTGAAAATTAAGAATTAATAATTTAAAATTAAAAGGAGAAGCTATTGGAGTGCAGCTTCCGAAGACAAAGTTAGTGATTTCTGTTCATAGTAGATTGAAAACTTAACAATGATTTATTTACTGCTTATAAATAAATTCGCTTATCTTTGCCATACGAGCGAAGATAGGCTGCACCTCAACATAACTTTTTCATGCAAGCATGAAAGTTATATATTCGGTTTGCACTATCTTTGCTTTCCCTTTCTAAAAGGGAAATTCATTTAATTTTTAATTTTCAATTTTTAATTCTTAAAGTGGCAGAACAAAGAAGAACATCCCGTACTCCGAAAGGAAAGGCACCACAGCCCGTAACAGACTACGGACGTATCCAGCCGCAAGCGCCGGAGCTGGAAGAAGCTGTCTTGGGAGCCTTGATGATTGAGAAGGACGCTTATTCGCTGGTAAGTGAAATTCTTCGTCCGGAGTCATTCTATGAGCATAGACATCAGTTGATATATTCCGCTATTACCGATTTGGCCGTGAATCAGAAGCCGGTCGATATCCTCACCGTGAAGGAGCAGCTTTCCAAGCGGGGAGAATTGGAGGAAGTGGGCGGCCCGTTCTATATTACCCAACTTAGCAGTAAGGTGGCATCTTCTGCACACATCGAATACCATGCACGTATCATTGCGCAGAAAGCTTTGGCACGTGAATTGATTACTTTTACCAGTAATATCCAGAGCAAGGCTTTCGACGAGACGCTGGACGTGGACGACCTGATGCAGGAGGCCGAAGGAAAGCTGTTCGAGATTTCCCAGCAGAACATGAAGAAGGATTATACACAAATTAATCCCGTCATTGCCGAAGCCTATGATTTGATTCAGAAAGCTGCCGCCCGCACCGATGGTTTGAGTGGCTTGGAAAGTGGGTATACCAAGCTGGACAAGATGACTTCCGGATGGCAGAAGTCCGACCTCATCATTATTGCAGCCCGTCCTGCCATGGGTAAAACGGCGTTCGTACTTTCCATGGCAAAAAACATTGCCGTGAATTTCCGCAATCCCGTAGCACTGTTCTCGCTTGAAATGAGTAACGTGCAGCTGGTGAACCGTCTGATATCCAACGTGTGCGAGATTCCGAGTGAGAAAATCAAGAGTGGCCAGTTGGCAGACTATGAATGGCAGCAGTTGGATTACAAACTGCGTGACTTGCTGGATGCTCCGCTTTATGTGGACGATACGCCTTCTTTGTCGGTATTCGAACTCCGTACGAAGGCACGGCGTCTGGTACGTGAACACGGAGTGAAGATTATCATCATCGACTACCTTCAGCTGATGAATGCAAGCGGAATGTCTTTCGGTAGCCGTCAGGAGGAAGTCAGTACCATTTCGCGTTCATTGAAAGGTTTGGCCAAGGAGCTGAACATTCCTATCATCGCCTTGTCGCAGTTGAACCGTGGTGTGGAGAACCGTGAAGGCGAGGAAGGCAAGCGTCCCCAGTTGAGTGACCTTCGTGAATCCGGTGCTATCGAGCAGGATGCCGATATGGTGTGCTTCATCCACCGTCCCGAATATTACAAGATTTATACTTCTGCCGATGGTAGTGACTTGCGCGGTATGGCGGAAATCATCATAGCAAAGCACCGTAACGGTGCCGTGGGGGATGTGCGTCTGAGATTTATCGGACAGTACACCCGTTTCCAGAATCCGGAGGATGATATGGTTATCCCACCTCCGACGGAGGGTGGAGGAGCTACATTCGGTTCACGTATGAATGCGCCTATCGGAAGTACGGCAACACCGCCACCTCCATCGGCTGCTGATTTTCCGCCACAGACGGACAACCCGTTTGGAGGTGTGGGGTCGGACGGGCCATTACCTTTCTGATGTATTTTTATGGCTACACCCTTTGCCTTGAATGCCTATACCATCGTAGAGTGATGGCTACACCTTTAGGTACAAAGGGTGTAGCCATGTTAAATACTGTATTTGAGCCTATTTACTTATTCTAAAATCTTCAATGTGGACAGTAAGAACGTCAATCTTACTTTTGCTCCCTTTTCCGTTTTGATTGTGCCTCGGGCATCTGCTGTTCTGTGTTTATTTTATCAGTGGATAGAGTATCTTGTTTTATTTTTTGTTCCTTTCTCAGCCGGTTGAGTTTCCATCTGTTCCAGAAAAGGAGCTCACTCCATTTGTTGAAATCCTTTTTGAAGATAATGCCAATACCTTGTGTTGTCAGATTTGTCCGGGTGTAGTAGCGGTCGTTCGTTTCGTTGTACGCTTTCAGGCGGATGTCTCCGGAACGGTTGACGAGCCATTCCGCTTCAAAGTCTCCCACAAAATTGGTATTTGCCATCGGATTGTCACGATAGCCAAAATTACCATTGATAAGTAGTCGGTTATTCAATAATTGCCCCGAAAGCATGGTCTCGAACTCCATGTCTGTCCAGCCTCTTTCACCGGTACTGAAATTGGTGCCGAAGTTCCAGTTATTGACATCGAGAATGTTCGATAAAGCGTTATTCAACTGTCCGGAAAGGGTGGATGAAACAACACTGGACATCATATTCGAATTCTGGGTGGCTCCCAAGTTTTCCGGGGTATAGAACTTGCCGATAGCCAACAGATAGAGTATCTGCATGTTCATTTGCTCGTCAGTAGGAATATAGTTACGGACAATGGCCTGCACTTCATCGCGTTCGTTGGGCAGCTCGATGTCGAATTTTACATCGGGTGAAGTCAATTGTCCGGTAAGGTCCATCATACAGTTCACTTTTACATTTGTCTGGCTGATGTAGCCGGAGGTTGCCTCGTTGGGCATCAGGTCATTTAAGGATGCTGAGTTGACCGTATAGCCTGCTTTTATGTCCAGAGTGGCATCCAGCGGCGAACCGTTGAATGTAATGGTACTTCCATCCCTGATAATAAAGTCCTTTCGGATAACCTCTTGCAGACTGAATTTATAGACTCCCTGGCTTATCCGGTAACTGCCGAACATCTTTACATCTCCTTTATTGAAAAACTCTGTACGGATATTTCCGGTTCCCCGTCCACTGATATAGTCGCCGGCGATAGGGTCCATGATAATCTTCATGGTAGCGTCGGGGGTGGCGTCTACCAAGAGATTCAGCCGGATGTCAGTGTCGCTTTCTTTCTCTTCCTCGATTTCCTTTTGGGCAATCTCGTAGTCGGAAAGGCGGACAGAGTCTTGTACGGCACGGCGTGGCGTCTTGTCCACAAACTTGATGAACTGGTTGCTGACTGCTGTAGATACGTTATCCTTTATATAGGTAAAGGTGGTGTTGCGATTGGTAGTCATTGCAACGTCAATGTTAACGCCATCTTGGGCATTACCGGCAATAGTGGCATTCCCCGTACCGTAGACGGTGCCGTAGAAGGGATAGTCCGGTGATTCTTTGGTATTCATCACCAGCATGTCGTTGACATTGAAATTGAAACGGTACTCCAGGTTCTTGAAATGCTGATAATGCAGATAGCCGCTCATGCTGCCTTGATGCCCTTGCGTGTCGAAAATGCGGTTGTTGCGGAAGGTCAACCCGCCGGGCTCGATGTAGATGCTGTCTTTGACGGAGAAAGTGGTGTTGAGCACGTCTACCTTCATGGAAGCATCGCCGAATACACGCCCTTCCATGGTGAGAGCCTTGAATTTGCCATAGAAATGTACATGGCCGGTGGCACGTCCGTTGAATTCGGGCGTGATGCTGCTCATATAATGATGTATGAACTTCAAGTTGGTACCGCCCGCTTCAATTTGGAGATCCAATGAACTGGTGGGCTTCAAGGGATAGACATAGCCATACACATGGCTTTTGGCGATATCTTTCTCCCTGATATGGGCATCCAGATAGATGCCCTTCACGTCATGGTGCCATTCTCCGTGTATGTTGGCATCACCCAGCAAGCCTTCGTTCAATCCGAGGTTGCGGATAAACAAGTCGGTGCTCATGACGGGTTTTTCCAGTACTCCGCTGGCGAAAGCCGGACCGGTGGCTTCTCCTTTGAAATTGACTCCGAGGTCTGCAATGTCGAACACATAACCGATGTTGATTTCCTTCAAATCCAGACGTACTGTATCTTCGGGTTGTGGTGAAACGATACCATTGATACGCAAGTGCCGGTCTTTATGGCTGAAGTAGAAATCATTGACATACACTTTGCCGGAGTCGAGTACCACTTGGGAGGGATGTATATCCCATAGCGTATCGTTCAGTATCACGTTGGTGGGCTGGACATCAATGACGGTTTTTAAGGGGGGAAGTTTCCTCTTGTTTTCATTCGCTTCTTTCTGTTCACGGATGAAGTGGGCGACGGCGGCGAGTTTCCCGCTGTAGGTTACAGTGCTGCTGTTACCCCAGTTCAGCGTGGTCTGTATGCTGTTGTTCTGGGCTTGCGCTTCTAAAGCTATATTGACAGCGCCGCTTGATTTGCGGTTGCTGAAGCGTAGGCGTGTATGGAACTGGTCACCGGGATTCTCGCAAAGGAACATTCCGGATTCGATGAATTTGTTTTCATAGCGGAGACGGGGAAAATAGCCTTCTACACGGAGTCGCTGTGCCTTGTCATTGAAGTATCCTTTAATGGTGGAATGGGTATATACTTTTACCGGAATCTGAAAGACGGTGGAGAGCAGTTCCGTATTGTAAATGTGCATGTCGAAATGGAAATTGTTCTCCGTCTCTATGGGTTTCTTGTCTGGCAGAATCAAGGCGGGGATATAACGACGCATGATATTCAGTACACTGGCAGGCAGGGTACGATAAGAATAATCGCCTTCTATGCGACCTTGGAGAAAGTTGGATTGGATGGTCAGCCGTTTCTGGTCTTCGCTTTCTCTGATGGCGGATATCTTCAGATTGTCCAGGAAGTATTGTGTTTCCGGAGCTGCGAACAGTAAGCTGTCAACGTTGATTTCACCGTTCATCTCGTCAATGGAACCGCCGGTGAAGTCAGCCTTGACTTTGACTGATATTTCCGTATCTTCATAGTTGGGTGTCAGATGTAGGGCATGAGGACGAAATTTGTCGATGCTTGCCTGAAAGTTGAAAGTCGGTACCCGACTGGCGGTATTGATGGTGCCGTTCAAAATAACAGAACCATTGGTGTCATCCAAGGCGACTTTTCCCGTGAAGCCTCCCTGCTTGTATTCTCCATCCAGGGTGATATTTTCGTAATTGTAGTCGCTGTAATCAATGGAGGCAACCAGCCCTTTCAGCAGTACGGATGGGTATTGGTTTTCGTAATGGCTGCTGTTGACATCCAGATTGAAAGTTACTTTACCCAGTTTCTTGTTGCCCAGCATCTTGCCTAGCTCAAACTCTTTGGTTTTCACTGCACCGGAATAGGCAAAATAACCTTTATCTTTGTTAGAACTTAGTTTTACGTCAGTTTGGATGGTTCCGATGTCGGTGCGTACTTGTCCGTAAGTTACGAGGTCTGTGAAGTAGCCCGATACTTCTCCACGGAAGGAAACCGTTCCTAAGTGTTGCAGGACGGGAGGTACTCCATTATAGTTCTTGCTGAAATTCCGGACAAAGAAGGCAATTCCTTCCGGGTCTGCGTACAAATTGGACAAATTGCCGAATATATAAGCATTTTCCGGATGGGAAAGGTCTTGTAGTGATACGTCTCCCCTCAGATAAAAATGATTTCCGACAGAGACGGAAAGGTGCGGGCAATTCAGTTGATTGACAGTGCCGTCCGTCTGTACCTCTACTTGCAATTTTTCCTTGAAGGAACCAAAAGCCGGAACAAAAGCCGATAAATCCTGCAAGGCGATTTGAGAGGGCAGCAAATGGAATGAGAAACGGACATCTTGGGCAAGATTGTCAAACGCCCCCAGACTGTCATAATCCATGTGTATAGTATCCATTGCCAAAGAGGTGTTGGGGAGGTCGATGGCGAAATTTTCGATTTTCATCCGTTGGTCATTGCCGATAACCTTTAGGCTTAGTTTCTTCAATTCAAATCCGGAATGTTCTTCTTCGATGCTCAGACGCTTGATGGCGGCATTGATAGAATCATTTTGCAATGCTTTTAGGGAGATGTTTGCAATAATGTTACGCAAGCGGAGATGCTGTGGATTGAACTTTCCCGGAGTCTCTTTCTCGGACAGCACATCATACGAAACCTTTCCGCGGCGTATCAGTAAGGAATTGATACGGAGATCCAGGTTATTTTTCTTTTGAACCGTATCTTTGGATGCGAATGCGTCGAGTACAAACTGAAAATTAGGTTTATCCTTTGGAGTCTGCTTGCTCAGATTGATGTTAAAGCCGAACAATTGTATGTTACTGATGGATATTTTGCCGCTGAATAGGGGGAGAATATCGAATTTGGCGGAAAGACGGGGCACCTTCAGCATTTCCTTGCCGGACTGGTCGTCCAGGAGCAGGTCGTCGATGATGATGCGGTTCAGCAATCCTATGTTTATTCGCCCAATGGAAATCTTGCTGTCCAGTATGGAAGCCAGTTCATTGGCAACAAATACAGACATTTGTCGCTGAACGGATGGAATGTTCAGCAACAATATGGTACCGATATACAATCCCAATACAATACCGAGTACCCAGCGTACTGTTTTTTTTAGCTTTCTGATAGGCGGTTAATTTTTATAATCAGCCAACAAAAATATGAAATAATACGTTATGAATCGTACTTTTATCACTACTTTTGCAGCGTTTAAACGTAAATAAACATTATGAGTACAATAATCTTGGGAATAGAATCTTCTTGTGATGACACTTCTGCAGCTGTCATCAAAGATGGTTATCTGCTTTCGAATGTGGTGGCCAGCCAAGCTGTGCATGAAGCGTACGGTGGGGTAGTGCCTGAACTGGCTTCCCGCGCGCACCAACAAAATATAGTTCCGGTAGTGCATGAGGCATTGAAACGCGCCGGAGTAACTAAAGAGGAATTGAGTGCTGTGGCTTTTACACGTGGACCGGGATTGATGGGGTCGTTGTTGGTGGGGGTATCTTTCGCCAAAGGGTTCGCCCGTTCATTAGGTATTCCCATGATTGATGTTAATCATTTGACTGGCCATGTTTTAGCTCATTTCATTAAAGCAGAAGGTGAAGATAATGTGCAGCCGGAATTTCCTTTCCTCTGCTTGCTGGTTTCCGGTGGAAACTCACAGATTATCTTGGTGAAAGCCTATAACGATATGGAAATTTTGGGGCAGACCATTGATGATGCCGCCGGTGAAGCCATTGACAAATGCTCGAAGGTAATGGGATTGGGATATCCGGGTGGTCCGATTATTGACAAACTGGCTCGGCAAGGTAATCCTAAAGCCTTCTCGTTCAGCAAACCGCATATTCCAGGGTTGGATTATAGTTTCAGCGGACTTAAGACCTCGTTTCTTTACTCTCTGCGCGACTGGATGAAGGACGACCCCGATTTCATCGAACATCACAAGATGGATTTGGCGGCATCACTGGAAGCTACCGTTGTAGATATCTTGATGGATAAGTTGCGCAAAGCTGCCAAACAATATAAAATAAAGGAAGTGGCTGTTGCAGGAGGCGTTTCTGCCAATAATGGATTGCGTAATGCTTTCCGTGAGCATGCCGGGAAGTATGGTTGGAAAATATTTATTCCGAAGTTCAGCTACACAACGGATAACGCTGCCATGATTGCCATTACCGGATACTTCAAGTATATGGATAAGGATTTTTGTCCGATGGAAGCACCTGCTTATTCACGCGTAACTTTAGGATAATATATAATAAGGTATGAAGCTGGAAGAAAAGGTAGGAGAGCTGCTGAAAGCAAAGAAATTGTCCCTTTCCACCGCAGAAAGTTGTACGGGTGGAGGGATTGCCGCTCTGATAACTTCCGTTCCCGGCAGTTCGGAATACTTTAATGGTAGTATAGTGGCGTATTCCAATGAAATAAAGATGTCTTTGCTGCATGTATCTGCCGAAACTTTGGAAAAACATGGAGCAGTAAGCCGCGAAACTGTTACGGAAATGGTGAAAGGTGCGATGAAAACGCTGAAAACAGATTGTGCAGTGGCTACTTCCGGTATTGCAGGTCCTGGAGGTGGGACTCCGGAAAAACCGGTGGGTACGGTGTGGATAGCCGCTGCCTATAAAAATGAAATCGTTACCATGAAGCAGGAGGGAGACGAGGGAAGAAAGGGAAATGTGGAAAAAGCAATTCAAAATGCCCTTTTGTTGCTTTGTGAGAAGCTGAAATGAGGAAAAAATGCTATCATACAGTGAATTATTTTAAGAAAAACTTGTTTGGTAACGATAAAAGTGCTTACTTTGCGCTCTGTTTGAAATAGGCAAAAAAGAAAACTATAAAATTAAGATAGAAATGTCAAAGATTTGTCAAATTACCGGAAAGAAGGCCATGATTGGCAACAATGTTTCACACTCAAAGAGAAGAACAAAGAGAACCTTTGATTTGAACTTGTTTAACAAGAAGTTCTACTATGTAGAGCAGGATTGCTGGATCAGCCTTAGCATTTGCGCTAATGGTTTGCGCATTATTAATAAGAAAGGACTGGACGCTGCTTTGAAAGATGCGGTAGCTAAAGGTTATTGTGATTGGAAAAGCATTAAAGTTATTGGCTAAAGTAGAGGAGAATACTGATTATGGCAAAGAAAGCAAAAGGTAACAGAGTACAGGTGATTCTGGAATGCACAGAACACAAGGATAGCGGTATGCCGGGTACTTCTCGTTATATTACGACGAAGAACAGAAAGAATACCACAGAGAGATTGGAGTTGAAGAAATACAACCCGATTCTGAAGAGAGTGACAGTACATAAAGAAATTAAATAATAAATCTATAACTTATGGCAAAGAAAGCGGTAGCAACCTTGCACGAAGGAAGCAAAGAAGGACGTTCTTATACAAAGGTTATCAAAATGGTGAAGTCTCCTAAGACTGGTGCTTACATCTTTGATGAACAGATGGTCCGTAATGAAGATGTTCAGAACTTCTTTAAGAAATAAGATAAATACAGTGGCTGTAAAGCGCTGATGACTTATAAAAATCCCCTTGTCGGTATTTCCGGTAAGGGGATTTCTTTTTAAAAAGAGGACGAAGTTTTTAATATTCGTCAGTTTTGTTATATCTTTGCTGAAAATGCGAAGATAGGCTGCACCTCGGCATAAAAAATGAACGGGTTCATTTTATTCTGCATCCGGTTTGCACTATCTTTGCAGGGAATGCGAAAACAGGTTGCATAAAAATAATTAGTGTATGGGATTTTTTAGTTTTTTCTCCAAGGAAAAAAAGGAAACATTAGATAAAGGATTATCTAAGACCAAAGAAAGTGTGTTTGGCAAGATTGCGCGTGCCGTGGCAGGAAAGTCAAAAGTTGATGATGAAGTATTGGATAATCTGGAAGAGGTGTTGATAACTTCGGATGTGGGCGTGGAAACGACACTGAAAATTATTGAACGTATCGAAAAGCGTGCAGCAGCCGACAAATATATGAATGCCACTGAGCTGAATCATATTTTACGTGATGAAATCGCAGCGTTGCTTACAGAGAATAATTCGGAGGATGTGGATGACTTTGAAGCACCGATTGCGAAGAAACCATACGTCATTATGGTAGTGGGCGTCAATGGTGTAGGGAAGACTACTACGATTGGCAAACTGGCTTATCAGTTCAAGAAAGCCGGAAAGTCTGTTTATCTGGGTGCTGCCGATACTTTCCGTGCTGCTGCTGTGGAGCAGTTGGTGATATGGGGTGAACGGGTAGGTGTACCTGTTGTAAAGCAGAAAATGGGTGCTGACCCGGCTTCTGTCGCTTTTGACACACTGAGTTCCGCAACTGCCAATAATGCCGATGTGGTAATTATAGATACGGCAGGACGCCTTCATAATAAAGTCGGTTTGATGAATGAACTGACGAAAATCAAGAATGTGATGAAGAAGGTTGTTCCTGATGCTCCGAATGAGGTGTTGCTTGTGTTGGATGGCTCAACCGGGCAGAATGCATTCGAACAAGCCAAGCAGTTCACTCTGGCAACGGAGGTTACGGCAATGGCTGTTACAAAGTTGGACGGAACAGCCAAGGGTGGCGTAGTCATCGGCATTTCAGACCAGTTTAAAATTCCGGTTAAATATATTGGATTGGGTGAAGGAATGGAAGATTTGCAGGTGTTCCGTAAAAAGGAATTTGTTGATTCACTGTTCGGGGAGAATGCATGAAACGTAAGACTATAGATATCATCACTTTAGGATGTTCTAAAAACCTGGTGGATTCGGAACATTTGATGCGTCAGTTGGAGGAAGTGGGATTCCATGTGACACATGATGCGGAAAGACCGAAGGGACAGATTGCCGTAATCAATACTTGCGGTTTCATCGGTGACGCCAAGGAGGAATCCATTAATATGATTCTGGAATTTGCGCAGGCCAAGGAGGAAGGAAACTTGGAGAAGCTTTATGTAATGGGTTGCCTTTCGGAACGTTATCTGAAGGAATTGGCCGTTGAAATTCCCCAGGTGGATAAATTCTATGGTAAATTCAATTGGAGAGAGTTGTTGCAGGATTTGGGAAAGGCCTATCATGACGAGCTGCACATAGAGCGCACATTGACCACTCCCAAGCATTATGCCTATTTGAAGATATCCGAAGGGTGTGACCGTAAATGTTCTTATTGCGCTATTCCCATCATTACGGGACGGCATGTGTCGCGCCCGATGGAGGAAATACTTGACGAGGTGAAGTATCTGGTTGCACGGGGTGTAAAGGAATTCCAGGTTATAGCCCAGGAGTTGACCTATTACGGAGTAGATTTATATAAGAAGCAAATGTTGCCCGAGCTTGTTGAGCGGATTTCGGATATTCCCGGAGTGGAGTGGATACGCTTGCATTATGCCTATCCGGCACATTTTCCGACTGATTTATTCCGTGTGATGCGCGAGCGTGACAATGTATGCAAATATATGGATATTGCCCTGCAACATATCAGCGACAATATGCTGCAAAAGATGCGCCGCCATGTGACGAAGGATGAGACGTATAAGCTGATAGAACAATTCCGTGAGGAGGTTCCCGGTATCCATCTCCGTACTACACTGATGGTGGGGCATCCAGGAGAAACTGAAGCCGATTTTGAGGAGCTGAAAGAGTTTGTCCGTAAAGTGCGTTTCGATAGAATGGGGGCTTTTGCGTATTCGGAAGAAGAAGGGACGTATGCCGCTGCTGAATATGAGGATTCTATTCCCCAGGAAGTGAAACAAGCGCGCTTGGATGAGTTAATGTCTATTCAACAAGGCATTTCAGGGGAGTTGAGTGCGGAGAAAGTAGGCAGGCAGATGAAAGTAATCATTGACCGGCTGGAAGGCGAATATTATATTGGACGTACAGAATTTGATTCTCCCGAAGTGGATCCTGAGGTTTTGATTGAGCGTGGAGACAGAGCGTTGCATATAGGTAACTTTTACCACGTAGAGATAGTAAATTCCGATGATTTCGACCTTTTTGGACGAATAATTTAAAGATTTTTCCTTATCTTCTTGCATATGTGAAGAAGATTTGCTAATATAGCACCGTAGTTCAATTTAAAGGCTTACATTTTGAATAACAAAGAGTTTACTTCTGAATTGTCGCGGAGGTTAGGATACACATTGAAAGATACTTCTGAACTGGTTGCTTCATTGCTGGCAGATATGACACGGCAGTTGGAGGAGGGAAATATTATCTCTATACAAGGGTTCGGTACATTCGAAGTGAAAAAGAAGGCAGAGCGTATATCTGTGAATCCGACTACAAAGCAGCGTATGCTGGTACCTCCCAAATTGGTGTTGACTTATAAGCCGAGTACATTGTTAAAGGATAAGTTTAAGTAACCGGCTTTTAAAAAAATCTCCCGTATTATGAATGAGAAACTGAACATACAAGACCTGATTGACACGCTGGCTGAAAGGCATGGCATGAGCAAGAAGAATGCGGATAGTTTTGTGAAAGAATTCTTCCAGCTGATTGAGGAGTCTTTGGAGAAGGACAAGTATGTGAAGATACGAGGTTTGGGGACTTTCAAGCTGATAGATGTCGGGAGTCGTGAAAGCGTTAATGTGAATACGGGGGAAAGGTTTGAGATACAAGGGCATACAAAAGTGTCGTTTACACCGGAACCGGCTTTGAAAGATATTATCAATAGACCATTTTCGCATTTTGAAACTGTAGTTTTGAATGACGCTACGGTGCTTGAGGACACCCTGCAGGAAAATGACAGTGAAGATGATGAAGATACTGAAATCAAAACTCCGGAACAAGAGGTGGAGGAGAAGGTTGCCTTAGTGGAAGAAGCCACGATAGAAGAACCTTTGGTGGAAACTGTAGTCGAAGAGCCGTTAGTTGAGCCCGAACCGGAAGTTGAAGAGGAGAAACCGGAAAAAACTGAACCTGAAGCAATGCCTGAAAATATAGTTGCTGTTGAACCGGAACCGTCTGAGCCAGTGATAAAAGATACGGCAGATTCTTCGACTATGAAATATTTTATAGGCATCGTTGTATTTGTAGTGTTGTTGTGTGGTGGTGCCGTAGCTTTCATGTATTATCCGGACTTGCTTGACAAACTTACTGCAAAGCCTCTTGTAGAAGAGGTTGCAGACTCGGATGTGAAGGAATCTGTTACTGAAAAGGTGGATGTCCCTGCCGGTCAAGACAATATTGCCTTGACAGACAGCATTGTTTCAAAAGATGTTGTAGTTCCTGCCCGGACAGATACTGTGGCAGAAACTGTTGCTACAACAACTCCTGCGCTTACAACAACTCCAAAGGAAAATGTACAGGTACAGTCTCCCGCTCCTAAAAAAGAGCAGAAAAAGACAGTTGCACCGTTTGAACCGGATTCTGTGGGGTATACGATTGTGGGAACAGAAACCACTTATACCATCAAGGAAGGGGAAACGCTGACTAGGGTAGCGCTTCGTTTTTATGGGACAAAAGCTCTTTGGCCTTATATCGTGAAGCATAATCCCGGCGTAATCAAGAATCCGGATAATGTACCTTATGGTACCACTATCAAGATACCGAAATTAGCCAAGAAGCAGTAAAAAATTACTGCTTCTTTTTTGTTAAATACTAAACTCTATGAAAGTAGTTTAATCTAAAAGGTTTCGCATAGTTTTTTAATAAAAATTAGTTGGTATGGTTAATTTATTCCCGTACTTTTGGGAGCGAAAAAAATAATTGCCGGTTCAAAACCGGATAAATGAAGAAATTAAACATTAAAAAATAGATTGATTTATGGCTGAAACAATTGACATCCGCGAACTGAATGAGCGGATTGAAAGACAAAGTGCTTTCGTTACCAATCTTACCACAGGTATGGACCAGGTCATTGTAGGACAAAAGCATCTGGTAGAGTCGTTGTTAATTGGTTTGTTGTCCGATGGACATGTGTTGTTGGAAGGTGTGCCCGGTTTGGCAAAGACTTTAGCTATCAAGACGCTTGCTTCGTTGATTGATGCGCAATACAGCCGCATTCAGTTTACGCCTGACTTGTTGCCTGCCGACGTAATAGGTACAATGGTTTACAGCCAGAAGGATGAAACGTTCCAAGTAAAAAAAGGTCCGGTCTTCGCAAACTTTGTTTTGGCTGATGAAATCAACCGTGCTCCGGCCAAAGTACAGAGTGCTTTGCTGGAAGCCATGCAGGAACGTCAAGTTACTATCGGCAATGAAACTTTCGGGTTGCCCAAACCATTCCTGGTGCTTGCCACACAGAATCCTATCGAGCAGGAAGGTACTTATCCGCTGCCCGAAGCGCAAGTGGACCGTTTCATGCTGAAAGTCGTAATAGACTATCCGAAGCTGGAAGAGGAGAAACTGATTATCCGTCAGAATATCAATGGTGATAAATTTGAAGTGAAGCCCATTTTGAAGGCAGACGAAATTATTGAAGCTCGTAAAGTGGTTCGCCAGGTGTATCTGGATGAGAAAATAGAAAAATATATTGTTGATATTGTATTTGCTACCCGTTATCCGGAAAAATATGATTTAAAAGAACTGAAAGACATGATTGGTTTCGGCGGTTCGCCCCGTGCTTCCATCAACTTGGCCTTGGCTGCCCGTAGCTACGCGTTCATCAAGCGTCGCGGTTATGTCATTCCGGAGGATGTGCGCGCTGTGGCACATGACGTACTTCGCCACCGTATCGGCTTGACTTACGAGGCGGAAGCCAGCAATATGACATCTGATGAAATCGTCAGCAAGATACTGAACAAGGTTGAAGTGCCCTAACGCATAATAGAGGTTTTCGTAAACTTGAGGTTTACAATCCTATACCTGAGGCTTAGCGTCGTAAACCTTAGGGTTGAGTACCGAAAACCTCACCCCTTTTCATAGGGAAGTTTCTGTTATAAACTAAATTGCGCTTGTGTGCTTAAATGAGATTATTAAAATAAATCAATGGAAACAACAGAACTTTTGAAGAAAGTCCGTCAGATTGAGATAAAGACGCGCGGATTGTCCAACAATATCTTTGCCGGGCAGTATCACTCTGCCTTCAAGGGTAGAGGTATGGCATTCTCCGAGGTGCGCGAGTATCAGTTTGGCGATGACATACGCGACATTGACTGGAATGTGACCGCCCGCTTCAACAAGCCTTACGTCAAGGTGTTTGAGGAGGAGCGCGAATTGACAGTGATGTTGTTGGTAGATGTTTCCGGTAGTTTGGAGTTCGGTACGGTAAAGCAGATGAAGAAGGATATGGTGACGGAAATTGCCGCTACACTGGCATTCTCTGCCATTCAGAATAATGACAAGATTGGTGTCATCTTCTTTTCGGACCGGATTGAGAAGTTTATTCCGCCCAAGAAGGGACGTAAGCATATACTTTACATCATCCGCGAACTGATAGATTTTCATGCGGAAAGCCGGAGGACGAACATCCGTTTGGGATTGGAATATCTGACGAATGTGATGAAACGCCGTTGCACGGCATTTGTCTTGTCCGACTTCATCGACCAGGAAAGTTTCAAGAACGCCATGACCATTGCCAATCGTAAGCATGACCTGGTTGCCGTTCAGGTGTACGACCGTCGTGTGGAAGAATTGCCACCCGTGGGACTGATGAAGATTAGGGATGCCGAGACGGGACATGAGCAGTGGATTGACACCTCCTCGCGTGCCGTGCGCCGTGCCCATCATGATTGGTGGGTGAACAAGCAGGCGGAATTGAATGAAACGTTTACCAAGAGTAATGTCGACAATGTGTCGGTACGTACCGACCAGGATTATGTCAAGGCATTGATGAATTTGTTTGCGAAACGAAATTAATCGGAAAATGAAAAGATATTTATTTCTGATAGCGTTATTGATAGCATGGTCGGGAAGGGTAGTAGCCCAGTCGGTAACGGTAGATGCTACGATTGACTCTTTGCAGATTCTTATTGGAGAGCAGGCAAAGATAAAGCTTCAAGTATCTCTGGATGCCGATAAGCGTGCCATATTCCCGGTATATACCGATACGCTGGTGAATGGGGTTGAAATTATTGATGTGGCCAAGCCGGATACGCAACTGCTGAATGATGGCCGGCGTGCATTGATAACTCAAGAGTATACAGTTACCTCTTTCGACTCGGCTCTTTATTATCTGCCGCCTATGGAAGTGACAGTGGATAATGAGAAGTATCGCTCCAAAGCGTTGGCCTTGAAAGTATATTCGGTGAATGTCCCGTTAGACCCGGAGAATCCGGAACAGTTCTTCGGTCCCAAAACAGTGATGCAAGCGCCTTTTGCCTGGGAAGACTGGTATGGTCTTATGGCTTGTGGTGCGCTGATTATCCCGATAGGGATATTACTTGTCTATCTGATAATGCGCTTCTTCGACAATAAGCCTATTATCCGTAAGGTGAAGGTAGAACCTAAGCTGCCTCCCCATCAGTTGGCTATGCAGGAGATAGAACGTATCAAGAATGAGAAGGTATGGCAGAAAGGGGAACCGAAGGAATATTATACGGAATTGACCGATACTCTTCGTACATATATAAAAGACCGTTTTGGTTTCAATGCTTTGGAAATGACTTCTACGGAAATCATAGATAAGTTGCTGGAAATGAAAGATAAGGAAGCAATATCGGATTTGCGTGAATTGTTCCAGACTGCTGATTTGGTGAAATTTGCCAAGCATAATCCATTGATGAACGAAAATGACGCTAACCTGATTAATGCCATTGACTTTATTAATGAAACCAAGGAGAAAGAAGAGGAGAATGCCAAGCCGCAGCCTACGGAGATTACCATTATCGAGAAACGTTCTTTGCGTACCAAGATTTTGCTGGGAACGGGTATTGTAGTGTTGGCTGTAGCCCTTGTCAGTTCATTAATATATATCGGATTGGAGTTGTATAATTATTTTGCTTAATACAGGAAAAGTGACTTCAATCGGATATACATGAGTGAAAAGTGAGGGATGTTTGGAGCGAAGCTGAATTGTAAATCGTTAAATCGTACATAAATATGGTTTTTGCCAATATTGAATATTTATTTTTGCTGCTGTTGCTTATACCTTATATAGTATGGTATATTATGAAGCGGAAGAATAGTGAAGCTACGCTTCAGATTTCGGATGCCCGTGTGTATGCCCATACCCCTAAAAGCTATAAGAACTATTTGTTGCATGTACCGTTTGTATTGCGGATAATTGCCTTGATACTGATTATTCTTGTTTTGGCACGTCCGCAAACCACCGATAGCTGGCAGAACAGTGAGATTGAGGGTATTGATATCATGCTTGCTATGGACGTTTCTACCAGTATGCTGGCCGAAGACCTGAAACCTAACCGGTTGGAAGCGGCGAAGGATGTGGCGGCAGAGTTTATTAACGGACGTCCGAATGACAATATAGGTATAACTTTGTTTGCTGGAGAAAGCTTTACGCAATGTCCGTTGACAGTAGACCATGCCGTATTGTTGAACTTGCTTAAAGATATGAAGTGCGGGCTGATTGAAGACGGAACGGCAATCGGTATGGGTATTGCCAATGCCGTTACCCGTTTGAAGGATAGCAAGGCAAAGTCGAAAGTCATTATTCTGCTGACGGACGGTGTCAATAATAAAGGTGATATTTCTCCTTTGACGGCTGCTGAAATAGCCAAGAGTTTTGGCATTCGCGTTTATACTATTGGGGTAGGAACCAATGGTATGGCTCCTTATCCTTATCCGGTAGGCGGAACAGTGCAATATGTCAATATGCCCGTCGAAATTGATGAAAAGACTTTGACACAGATTGCCGGAACAACGGAAGGTAACTATTTCCGTGCCACCAGCAACTCGAAGTTGAAGGAAGTGTACGAGGAGATAGACAAGCTGGAGAAAACAAAATTGAATGTAAAAGAATACAGCAAGCGCCAGGAAGAGTACCGCTGGTTTGCGTTGGCTGCTTTCTTGTGCGTATTACTGGAGGTACTGTTACGCAACTCTATATTGAAGAAGATACCGTAAAAACGGAGAATGTCTTTTAGTGTATCAGTCATTGCGTAGCCAAATTGTAAATTGTAAATTGCTAAATTGTAAATAAAAAGATGTTTCGATTTGAAGAACCTGCATATTTGTACTTGTTGCTGCTGCTGCCTTTATTGGCGGCCTTCTACTTGTACTCCAATTATCGGAGGAGGAAAGCCATTCGTAAATTTGGTGACCCTATACTGATGGCACAGCTAATGCCGGATGTTTCCAAATACCGTCCGGATGTGAAGTTTTGGTTGGTTTTTGCGGCTATCGGGTTGTTCACGGTACTGCTGGCACGCCCGCAGTTTGGTTCCAAACTGGAGACGGTAAAACGCCAGGGAGTGGAAGTGATGATTGCGTTGGATATATCCAATTCCATGCTGGCACAAGACGTACAGCCAAGCCGCTTGCAGAAGGCAAAACGGCTGGTGGCGCAGTTGGTAGATAAGATGCAGAATGACAAGGTCGGTATGATTGTTTTTGCAGGTGACGCATTTACCCAGTTGCCTATTACGAGTGATTATATTTCTGCCAAGATGTTTTTGGAGTCCATCGACCCTTCGCTGATTTCCAAGCAAGGTACGGCAATTGGAGCTGCGATAAATCTGGCTGCCCGGAGTTTTACACCTCAAGAAGGAGTGGGACGTACTGTTATTGTCATCACCGACGGTGAAAACCATGAAGGTGGTGCCGTAGAAGCTGCTAAGGCTGCTGCAGAGAAAGGTATCCAGGTCAATGTATTAGGGGTAGGTATGCCTGAGGGTGCCCCCATTCCAATAGAGGGTACTAATGATTATCGTCGTGACCGTGAAGGTAATGTAATCGTTACTCGCTTGAATGAGCAGATGTGTCAGGAAATTGCTCAGGCGGGAAATGGTATTTATGTGCGCGTAGACAATACCAACGGTGCACAGAAAGCGATTAGTCAGGAAATCAACAAGATGGCAAAGGCAGATGTGGAAACACAGGTGTACACGGAATTCAATGAACAGTTTCAGGCAGTGGCATGGATTATTCTGCTGTTGTTACTGGCTGAGATGTTGATATTGGAGCGCAAGAATCCTCTGTTCCGCAACATTCATTTATTCTCTAATAAGAAATGATGCGTATGTTACAGAAAAAATATATTGGAATAGTTTTGCTGCTATTAGTGGCAGTTTCAGCTTCTGCACAGAAGGCGGAACGCGATTATATCCGTAAGGGAAACCGTTTTTTTAAGGATAGCGTATATGTGGATGCAGAAGTGAACTATCGGAAGGCTTTGGAGGTAAACCCGAAGTCAACGGTTTCCATGTTCAACCTGGGAAATACATTGACCCAGCAGAACAAGCCGCAGGAAGCGATGGAGCAATATGTGGGAGCTACCAAGATAGAAAAGGACAAATCGAACTTAGCACAGATTTATCATAATATGGGAGTCATCTTTCATTCTCAGAAGGATTATGCAAAGGCGGTAGAAGCCTATAAGGAGTCGTTACGTAATAATCCGAAAGATGATGAAACGCGCTATAAACTTGCTTTGGCACAGAAACAGTTGCAAGACCAGCAACAGAACCAGGATCAGAATCAAGATCAGGATAAACAGGACCAACAGAAGGAGCAGGATAAACTGCAGGATCAGCAGAAAGACCAGCAACAGAATCAAGACCAGCAACAACAACCTTCTCAGCCGGAAAAGAAAGATAATGAGATGTCTAAGGAAAATGCAGAACAGCTATTGAACTCTGTCATGCAAGACGAGAAGGATGTGCAGGATAAAGTGAAAAAGCAGCAGGTACTTCAAGGAGGTCGTCTGGAAAAAGATTGGTAACAAACATAATAGGAATAATATATGAGAAAAATAGTTTTCTTATGGATAGCACTGATTGCAGTCGGTATGAATGTCTTTGCCGATGGCAAGGTATCGTTTACTGCGTCTGCTCCTGACGCTGTGGCGGTAGGAGACCAGTTCAGACTGTCGTATACGGTGACTACACAAAAGGTAAGGGATTTTCGTGCTCCTTCTATGAAGGGATTTGATGTGTTGATGGGGCCCAGCCGCTCGCAACAGAGTAGCGTGCAGATGATTAATGGGCAGACGACTTCAACCAGCAGTATTACATTCACTTATATTTTAATGGCGACTGCAGAAGGTGATTTTACCATTCCAGGAGCCACTATCACTGCTGATGGTAACCAAATGGTTTCGAATTCTGTACAAGTAAGGGTTCTTCCGGCAGATCAGGCTGCTAATGGAGCTTCTGGAAATGGTGGCAAACAGAGTGAGGGCACTGCCAGCCGCGCTTCTTCCGGGACATCTGTATCGAATAGTGATTTGTTTATTACAGCTACTGCCAGTAAGATGACGGTGTATGAACAAGAGGCTTTGCTGCTGACATACAAGATATATACCTTGGTGGACTTACGTATGTTTGATAATGTGAAATTGCCTGACTTCAAAGGATTCCATTCTCAGGAAGTAGAATTGCCTAATGACAGAAGATGGGGATTGGAGCATTATAAAGGTAGAAATTATCAGTCTACAATCTATCGTCAGTTTGTGTTGTTCCCGCAACAAGCCGGTAAGCTGACAATTGATGCTGCACGCTTTGATGCTTCCATTGCAAAGGCTACACAAGTTGCTGATCCGTTCGAGGCATTTTTCAATGGAGGAAGCAATTACGTAGAAGTTAAAAAGACAATTTTGACTCCGCAACTGACAATTGACGTAAAGCCCTTGCCGGCAGGTAAGCCAGCCGATTTTTCGGGAGGAGTGGGAGAGTTCAATATAACTTCTTCTATCAATAGTACAAATGTCAAGACCAATGATGCTGTTACTGTCAAACTTGTCATTTCTGGTACTGGTAATCTGAAATTGCTCTCTAATCCGGAAGTTAAATTCCCCGAGGATTTTGAAGTATATGATCCGAAGGTGGACAATAAATTCCGTCTGACAAATTCGGGCCTCTCCGGTAGCAAGGTCATTGAGTATCTGGCAATTCCTCGTAATGCTGGAACTTATGAGATTCCTGCCGTAAAGTTCAGTTATTTTGATATTAATTCCCGTTCGTATAAAACGTTGACTACGGAGGAGTATGAATTGCATGTGGAAAAGGGAGCAGGTAATGCTGCTCAGACTATTGCAAACTTTACAAGCAAGGAAGAGTTGAAAGTATTGAATGAGGATATTCGTTTTATCAAGCAGAATAATGTTACTCTGTCTCCCAAAGGTGATTTCTTCTTCGGTTCGTTGACGTATTGGTTGCTTTATTTGATACCGGGTATTGCATTCATTACATTCTTTATCATCTATCGTAAGCAAATAGCAGCCAATGCAAATGTAGCAAAGATGCGTACCAAGAAAGCCAATAAAGTGGCGGTGAAACGTATGAAACAAGCTGGTAAATTATTGGCTGAGAATAAGAAAGATGCGTTTTATGATGAGGTTTTGAAGGCTCTTTGGGGGTATATCAGTGATAAACTGAACATTCCGGTATCCCGTTTGTCTAAGGATAATATCGAAGAGGAACTTCGTAATTATGGTGTGAATGATGCGTTGATAAAGGAATTCCTCGATGCATTGAATAACTGTGAGTTTGCCCGCTTTGCTCCGGGTGATGATAACCAGGCTATGGATAAGGTATATTCAGCTTCTTTGGAAGTTATCAGTAAAATGGAAAACTCGATAAAACATTAATCAGGAGGAAATGGTAATGAATAAAATATTGTTTTTTACTCTTAGTCTAGTGATGGCAATTACTGCCTATGGGCAGAATTCTGCATCTGTAGATACATTACAGACTGCTAGTGACTCTACATCCGTCGGTTCACATGCGGAATTCTCTGCTGCAAGACAAGAAAGCAATGTGACAAAGGCTGAAGGTGACAGCGCCTATATACGGAATGATTATGCTTCTGCCATTCAAATATATGAGAATCTGTTAAAGAAGGGAGAGGCTGCAGAGGTCTATTATAATCTTGGCAACAGTTATTATAAGGCAGATGATATAGCAAGAGCTATATTGAATTATGAGCGTGCCTTGTTGTTGGAACCTGGTAATGCTGATATTCGTGCAAATTTGGAGATAGCACGTTCTAATACAATCGATAAGGTAATCCCAGTTCCTGAGGTTTTCTTTGTATCTTGGACTAAATCGTTGATTAATTGTCTTAGCGTAGATGCATGGGCTAAGTTGGGGATTGTATTCTTTATACTGTTACTCGTTTCGTTCTATCTCTTTTTCTTTTCAAAACAGATTATGGGAAAGAAAGTGGGATTTATTGCAGGAATAGTATTCCTGGCTCTTGTTATATTGAGTAATGTGTTTGCTGCTCAGCAAAAAGGCGAACTGATGGAATGTAACGAAGCTATAGTGTTAGCACCTAGTGTCACAGTGCGTAGTACTCCCAGTGAGAGTGGTACAAGTCTGTTCATTCTTCATGAGGGACGTAAAGTTGAGATAAAAGACAACTCTATGCGTGAATGGAAAGAAATTCGTTTGGAAGACGGTAAAGTAGGATGGGTTCCAGCTTCTGCCATAGAAGGTATTTAATTTTTTCTATATTCTAAAAACAGCTCGTATAAACCGATAATTCCGCTTTATACGAGCTGTTTCTGTCTATTTTTAGGAGCTTTTTCTCTGTACTTATAATTCTGCATACTTGAAAATGATTATTTTTTGGAGAGGCAATATTCTTTTTGAAAAAAGATAAAGAAATAGTTTGTTTTATCCTTTTTTTTCCTTAAGTTTATAGCGTGATAATAAAAAGTACAGAGTATTAACCATTAAATTTATGAATATGAGAACAATAACATTTAATGAATTACGTAAGATTAAAGACTCATTGCCTAGTGGTAGTATGCATAGAATAGCCGATGAACTTGGACTGAATGTTGACACTGTAAGAAATTTTTTCGGTGGACACAATTTTAAGGAGGGGAAAAGTGTTGGGATTCACTTGGAACCTGGACCAGATGGTGGATTGGTTATGATTGATGATACTACTGTTTTAGAGCGAGCTTTAAAAATTTTAGATGAAATGGCAGGTAAGACTGAAGAAGCTGTTCGAGCTTAAGAAGAGAAAGTTAGATAGAATCCCAATTGCTGACAACAATTGGGATTTCTTGTTTGTTTTAATCTCAAAATCAATGATATATGGAAGATAAATTAGTTACTTTGGCAATCTTAACGTACGCGAAAGCTCAAATATTGAAAAATGTTCTTGAAAATGAAGGTATTGAGACTTATATTCACAATGTAAACCAGATACAACCGGTTGTTTCTTCTGGCGTACGTGTACGTATTAAGGAGAGTGACTTACCTCATGCTCTGAAAATTACTGAAAGCTCTGCGTGGTTATCTGAAGAGGTAGTGGGGGGGAAGTCACCTAAACTGGAGAAGGTTAGTAATAAAGTGCTGATTCCAGTGGATTTTTCCAATTATTCTTTGAAGGCTTGCGAGTTCGGTTTCAATTTCGCTCAGAATATAGGTGCAGAAGTTGTTTTGCTACATGTTTATTTTACTCCTATATATGCAACTTCTTTGCCATACGGAGACGTATTTAACTATCAGCTAAGTGATGAGGAGAATGTAAGGAGTATCTTACAAAAAGTTCATGCTGATTTGAATGCATTATCTGATAAAGTAAAAGAGAAGGTAGCTTCCGGCGAGTTTCCAGATATTAAATATACTTGTGTTTTGCGTGAAGGTATTCCTGAAGAAGAGGTACTCCGCTATACCAAGGAATATCGACCACGCATTATCATAATGGGAACTCGTGGTAAAAGTCAGAAGGATATTGATTTGATCGGTAGTGTAACGGCTGAAGTGATTGAACGTAGCCGTGTACCGGTATTGGCCATTCCTGAAAATACTCCATTCAAGCAATTTTCTGAGGCTAAGCGTATTGCATTCATTACTAATTTTGATCAACGTGATTTAATAGCTTTTGATTCGCTAATAAATAATCTGAAATCATTTAAGTTTTCAGTGTCTCTGATACATCTTTCAGATGTTCAGAATACATGGAATGAAATAAAACTGGCTGGTATTAAGGAATATTTTCAAAAACAATATCCACAATTGGAAATATACTATGATGTGGTAAAGAACGATAATCTGCTTAGTAGTTTAGACAGTTATATCAAAAGTAATCATATTGATATTATAACATTAACTTCTTATAAAAGAAATATATTTTCGCGCTTATTTAACCCTGGCATTGCCAGAAAGATGATTTTCCATTCTGATACACCATTGTTGGTAATTTACGGAAGACCGAATTAGGTGTTGAATATAGGTATATATGGTTTCTATCCAATATCAGCATTATGTTTAATATGGCGCTGGAATAATTTAATCTAATTTTAATTTCTTCTCTCCCTCACTTAAGAAATAACATTCTTTACTTAATGATATAACAATAATAAAAGCCTAATTAAATTATTAATTAGGCTTTTATTATAAAGTATTACATCAACTTTTCAATTTCTTCGAATTCAGGGCCCATTTGCAAATTATAATACACTCTATATAGACCATTTAACCACAAATCTTTTTGATCAGGTTTCAGTTCTCTTGCCTTTTCATAATAAGGTTTTGCCTTTTCATAGAAAGTCTTCAGAGTAGCCTGGTCTTCTTTATACTTCGGATCATTAATATCTGTAGTTGCTTTTTCTGAGAAATCTTGTGCTTGTAAGCAGTAAATCAAGCCTAAATTAGAGTATGCTTCTGCATAATTAGGATCTACTTCTATAGTTTTTTTATAGAATTCAATAGCTTTATCATAGTCCTTCATATTGTGATAAAGGTAGCCTTTTACATACAAATAGAATGTATTGTTAGGATCTTTAGCCAACATATCATCAGCAAACTGCATAGCTTCGTCATATTTGTTGTTATTGCTATAATAATCAATCAAGTGACCGAAGAAGAATGAATGTTCAGGATATTTCTGGATACCTTCTTTTAAAGAAGCAATCCATTTAACAGTATCACCTTCAGCTTTCAATGCAGTAGAGATAAATTCCATTGCGTATTTCCCAACTTCTTTATCATCTTGCGCATAAGGAGCATACTTCAAAATACTAGGATAATCTTCCATCTTAGCAGCTGCTAAACTTGCATAATATGCTATTTGGGGTAATACAGTATCTGTTTGTAATAGATTTTCCTTTTCAAACATCGGGTTGATAGCAATATCAATGTATGTTGCAAAGAAATCTAATGCTTTTTTATTGTCTTCATTGGCTGCATCGCCTTCTTTCTGTGAGGCCAAATTAAAGAATTGGATACCGCCATTGATCAGATTACCGCGTTCTGCTAAAATTGTAGCAGAATTAGATTTTCTATATTTATTCTTGATTTTGCCCTTTTCATTGGGAATTTGTGCCAATTCGTCACATTTGAAGTAGAATTTACACATGTTCAATGCGCTATTATATACCTGAAGAGTGTCATAAGGTTTTCTCAGATAGGCATTTTCCATTTCTTTCTCACTTCTTTTTCTTTGGATAAGACCTGCTACATCCCACGTTTCGGCATTGTCCTTTGTTTCGGGATTGGTTAAAGCCTGATTTATCAGTTCCTCTGCTTTGGCAAAGTCAGGATTTACTCCGTTAGCAATACTTTTAGCCTCTTTTACGTTCTTTTCTTGGGCGAAAGTAAAGCTTGCGACAAGTAGTAAAACCATTGAAAATAATACTCTTTTCATGATTGTAGAAAATTTAAATTAATATTATGTCTATTCTTCATTTTCATTGTTTACCTCGTTCTGAGGGCTTTCAAGGGTATTTTCTTCCCCCTCCTCTATAAGTTCCTCTTCATTTTCTGAAGTGACTTTACATACAGAGCCGATTTCGTCATTACGTTTCTCAAGGTTGATTAGACGCACACCTTGTGTAGCACGTCCCATGATACGAACATCGGCGACTTTCAGACGGATGGTAATACCGGATTTATTAATAATCATCAAGTCATTTTCATCTGTAACAGACTTGATAGTTACTAATTTACCCGTTTTATCGGTGATATTCATTGTTTTCACACCTTTACCTCCACGATTGGTCTTGCGATAATCTTCAATATCCGAACGTTTGCCATATCCTTGTTCCGATACAACCATAATTGTTTCCGCTTCAGGATCTTTGATGCATATCATACCTACTACTTCGTCTTGACCGTCTTCATCCAATGTCATACCACGTACACCGGTGGCAGTACGTCCCATAACGCGCACAGCACTTTCATGGAAACGAATGGCACGTCCGTTACGGTTGGCAATGATGATTTCATTGTCGCCGTTTGTCATACGCACTTCGATTACACGGTCGTCTTCACGGATAGTGATAGCATTTACACCATTTTGGCGAGGACGTGAATACTGCTCAAGCAATGTTTTCTTAATGACACCATTCTTAGTACAGAACAATACATAATGGCTGTTGATAAATTCTTGGTCGTTCAGGTTCTTCACGCGCAAATAGGCGTTTACAGCATCGTCAGAGTCGATATTCAACAAATTCTGGATGGCACGACCTTTCGAATTCTTAGTACCTTCGGGGATTTCGTATACCTTCAGCCAGTAACACTTACCTTTCTGTGTAAAGAACATCATGGTATTATGCATGGTTGCAGGATAAATATGCTCTACAAAGTCTGCATCGCGGGTTTCGGTACCTTTGGAGCCTACCCCACCACGGTTTTGCGCACGGAATTCGCTCAGCGGTGTGCGTTTGATGTATCCCATGTGCGAGATGGTGATAATCATTTCATCATCTGCATAGAAGTCTTCCGGATTGAATTCTTCTGATGAATAGACAATTTCCGAGCGACGTTCGTCACCATACTTCTCTTTTACTTCAATCAGTTCATCTTTAATGACTTTGCGGCAGAGTTCGTCATTGACAAGGATTTCTTCCAAATAAGCAATCTGCTTCTGAATTTCCTCATATTCGGCGTGCAGCTGGTCTTGCATCAATCCTGTGAGCTGACGCAAACGCATTTCAACAATGGCACGTGACTGAATTTCACTGAGTTGGAATCGCTCCATCAAACCTGATATAGCATCATTCGGGGTTTTAGCAGCACGGATAATCTTGATTACTTCGTCGATATTATCAGATGCAATGATTAATCCTTCCAGAATATGTGCACGTTCTTTGGCCTTGCGCAAATCATACTGAGTACGGCGGATGACTACGTCGTGTCTGTGCTCAACGAAGTGTTTTATCAAATCTTTCAGATTCAACAGACGTGGACGGCCATGTACCAATGCAACATTGTTCACACCAAAAGATGTCTGCAGCATTGTCATCTTGTAGAGCTTGTTGAGTACAATGCTGGCATTTGCATCACGTTTTACATCAATAACGATACGCATACCTTCACGGTCGGATTCGTCATTAGCATTGGCAATACCTTCAATTTTCTTTTCGTTGGCCAGATCGGCTATATTCTTAATCAATTCAGCTTTGTTGACACCATAGGGAATTTCTGTCACAACGATTTTATCGTGCGTCGAACCAGTCTCAATTTCGGCTCTAGCACGCATTATGACACGTCCGCGTCCCGTGAGATAGGCTTCGCGAACACCGCTCATACCGTATATATAGCCTCCGGTCGGGAAATCAGGAGCTTTGACATACGTCATCAGCTCTTCTATATCGATGTCATTGTTTTCAATGTATGCAATACAAGCGTCAATAACCTCAGATAGATTATGGGTCGGCATATTGGTAGCCATACCTACGGCAATACCAGATGCACCATTTACCAAAAGATTCGGAATACGGGCCGGCATGACGGTAGGCTCTTGCAAAGAGTCATCGAAATTGTTCTGCATGTCAACAGTCTCTTTCTCAAGGTCTGTCATCATGTCTTCACCAATTTTTCGCAAACGACACTCTGTATAACGCATGGCAGCAGCACTGTCACCGTCTACTGAACCGTAGTTACCTTGTCCATCTACCAACATGTAACGCATTGCCCAAGGCTGAGCCATACGTACAAGAGCTCCGTAAACGGACGAGTCGCCATGAGGGTGATATTTACCTAATACTTCACCTACAACTCTGGCTGATTTTTTATAAGGTTTGTCGGAGGTATTTCCTAATCCCATCATTCCGAAAAGAATTCTTCGGTGAACGGGTTTAAAACCATCTCTAACATCCGGAAGGGCACGTGAAACAATGACCGACATAGAGTAGTCAATGTACGATGACTTCATTTCCTCCTCGATGTTAATCTTTATAATTCTGTCTTGTTCAAGCATTTAAAAAGATTATTAATTATACATTTTCGGGTTCGTGAAAAACCACGCTAAAGTACTGCTTTTTTACGATATACAAAAGTTTTCCTCCATAAACTTTGTTGCCTGCAACATAAATATGGAAGTACTCCCTCCCTTCCTCACCAAATTGCTATTAATATATAAGGTATAAAGTGGAAAAACAGATTTGAAATTTATGGCACGGGATTTGTATACTATTAAATCAGTTAAATATGATACGCTGAATTAATAAATGCGTATCTTTGTCGTGGATAACCTTTTTAATTGAGGAGAATTATAAAATATGAATAATCAATTTTCACAAAGAGTTTCAGACATAATTACTTATAGCAAGGAAGAAGCCAATCGATTGAGAAATCGCTATATTGGTCCGGAACACCTTCTGCTCGGCATGCTGCGTGATGGCGGAGGAAAAGCTATTGAAATATTGTTGAAACTTGATATAGATTTAAAACGAGTAAAAAGTCGTCTGGAGGGTTTCCTAAAGGATGCCGAGGACGATACTCTCTTGCCGGACGCTGAAGTGCCCTTGTCCCCGATGACGGCTAAGATATTGAAGATGTGTATGCTTGAAGCGCGTTTGCTGAAAAGTGCAACTGCCGATACGGAACATGTATTGCTGGCTATCTTGAAAGATGGCGACAATCTTGCTGCAACTGTTTTGGAAGAACACCGGGTGGATTATCAGGCTGTATTTGAACAGCTTTCGATGAAATCGACCAATCCGAATGCGGGAATGGGATTCACCGAGGATGATGAAGAGGATGAAGAAGATATGAATATGTCCCGCTCCTCCCGTACTGGGGGAGCTGGTTCGGCTTCGGCTGCACAGGCTGCATCCAGAAAGCCGTCCAATGATACTCCTGTGCTGGACAATTTCGGCGTAGACATGACGCGGGCTGCCGAAGAAGGCAAGCTGGACCCGGTTGTGGGTCGCGAACGCGAGATTGAACGTCTGGCGCAAATCTTGAGCCGCCGTAAGAAGAACAATCCGGTGCTTATCGGTGAACCTGGAGTCGGAAAATCTGCCATCGTAGAGGGTTTGGCATTGCGTATTGTGCAAAAGAAAGTTTCGCGCATTTTGTTTGAAAAGCGCGTGGTGATGCTTGATATGGCCTCTGTGGTGGCGGGAACAAAATACCGTGGTCAGTTTGAGGAACGTATCCGCTCTATCATCAACGAGTTGCAGAAAAATCCGAATGTCATCCTTTTCATCGATGAAATCCATACGATTGTAGGTGCCGGTGCTGCTGCCGGTTCCATGGATGCTGCCAATATGCTGAAACCAGCTTTAGCGCGTGGTGAAATACAGTGTATTGGAGCTACCACTCTCGATGAATACAGAAAGAATATCGAGAAAGACGGTGCTTTGGAACGTCGTTTCCAAAAGGTGATTGTAGAGCCTACCACAGCTGAAGAAACGCTTCAGATATTGAAGAATATCAAGGAGAAGTATGAAGACCATCATAACGTGAGCTACACGGATGAAGCCTTGGAAGCATGTGTCAAGTTGTCAGCACGCTATATAACCGACCGCAACTTCCCGGATAAAGCTATTGATGCTTTGGACGAGGCGGGTTCGCGTGTGCATTTGACGAATATTAATGTTCCGAAAGAAATTGAGGAACAGGAAAAGCTGATTGAAGAGGCACGTAGCCTGAAGGCTGAAGCTGTAAAGTCACAGAATTTTGAGCTGGCTGCCAGCTACCGCGACCGTGAGAAGGAACTTTCTGTCCGCTTGGAGGAGATGAAGGTTGAGTGGGAAGCCCGTTTGAAGGATGACCGCCAAACGGTAGGTGAAGAGGAAATAGCCAATGTTATTTCAATGATGTCCGGTGTACCCGTACAGCGCATGGCGCAGGCAGAAGGACTTAAACTGGCCGGAATGAAGGAAGAACTACAGGCGAAGGTGATAGCTCAAGATGCTGCGATAGAGAAACTTACCAAAGCAATCTTGCGTAGCCGTGTAGGGTTGAAAGACCCGAACCATCCCATCGGAACTTTTATGTTCCTTGGCCCTACTGGTGTGGGTAAGACGCATTTGGCAAAGCAATTGGCAAAATATATGTTTGGCTCTGCCGATGCCTTGATACGTATCGATATGAGCGAGTATATGGAGAAATACACCGTATCTCGTATGATTGGTGCCGCTCCGGGATATGTGGGCTATGAGGAAGGCGGCCAGTTGACTGAAAAGGTGCGTCGCAAGCCGTATTCCATTGTCTTGCTGGATGAGATTGAGAAAGCCCATCCGGACGTGTTCAACATCTTGCTTCAGGTACTGGATGAAGGCCGTTTGACTGACAATTATGGCAGAACCATCGATTTCAAGAATACGGTTATCATTATGACCTCCAATATCGGTACGCGGCAGTTGAAGGAATTTGGCCGTGGCGTAGGTTTTGCGGCGCAAAACCGCACGGATGACAATGAACATTCGCGCAGCGTGATACAAAAGGCTCTGAACAAGACCTTTGCTCCCGAATTCTTGAATCGTTTGGATGAAATCATTACTTTCGACCAGCTCTCTTTGGAGGCCATCACAAAGATTGTGGACATTGAGCTGAAAGGTTTGTACGAACGGGTTGAAGCAATTGGTTACAAGCTGGTTGTGGAGGATGATGCAAAGACATTCCTTGCTTCGAAAGGGTACGATGTACAGTTTGGTGCGCGCCCATTGAAGCGCGCCATTCAGAACCACTTGGAGGATGGACTTTCCGAGCTGATAGTGGCGGAGGAGTTACAGCCGGGTGATACGGTAAACGTATCAGTAGACAAAGAAAAAGACGAGCTGAGCATCAGGAAGGCATAAGCTGTTCTTTATAAAAACCGTCAAAATGTCAGTCCTTATGGGCTGGCATTTTTTTTGTGCTATATCTGCCGGAATAATTAAAAATATAAATCTAAAAAATATAAATGTAGTATGCAAAAAGGTAATATTGGGGTAACTACTGAGAATATCTTCCCCGTCATTAAAAAGTTCTTGTATAGTGATCATGAAATTTTTCTCCGTGAGTTGGTTTCTAACGCGGTTGATGCTACACAGAAGCTGAAAACACTCTCCTCTATCGGTGAGTTCAAGGGTGAAGTTGGCGATTTAACCGTACATGTCTCGCTGGGAAAAGATACCATTACGGTGTCCGACCATGGTATAGGTCTTACGGCTGAAGAAATAGACAAGTATATTAACCAGATAGCTTTCTCTGGCGCCAATGACTTCCTTGAGAAATATAAAAACGATGCCAACGCCATCATCGGCCATTTTGGATTGGGTTTCTATTCGGCTTTTATGGTTGCCAAGAAAGTCGAAATCATCACTAAATCCTATCGGGAAGGCGCCCAGGCTGTAAAGTGGACATGCGATGGCAGTCCGGAGTTTACGATTGAAGACACTGATAAGGCAGAACGTGGTACGGATATCGTTCTTTACATAGACGATGACTGCAAGGAATTCCTTGAAGAAGCGCGCATTTCCTCTTTGTTGAAGAAGTATTGCAGCTTCCTCCCTATCCCGGTTGCATTCGGCAAGAAGAAAGAATGGAAAGACGGCAAGCAGGTTGAAACTGCCGAGGATAATATCATCAATGATTCCAACCCGTTGTGGACGCTGAAACCCAGCGAATTGAAAGATGAAGATTATAAGAAGTTCTACCGTGACCTTTATCCTATGTCCGACGAACCTTTATTCTGGATTCATCTGAATGTGGATTATCCGTTCCACCTTACCGGTATTCTGTACTTCCCCAAAGTGAAGAGCAACATCGAGTTGAACAAGAATAAGATTCAGCTCTATTGCAACCAGGTATATGTGACGGATTCGGTGGAAGGTATTGTTCCCGACTTCTTGACCCTGCTGCATGGTGTGCTCGATTCACCGGACATTCCATTGAACGTTTCCCGTTCTTATTTGCAGAGCGATGCCAACGTGAAGAAGATTTCTACATATATCACGAAGAAGGTGTCAGACCGTTTGCAGTCTATCTTCAAGAATGACCGTAAACAGTTTGAGGAAAAGTGGAATGACTTGAAAATCTTCATCAACTACGGAATGCTTACGCAGGAAGATTTCTATGATAGAGCCAAGGATTTTGCCCTTTTCACCGATACAGACAGCAAATATTATACTTTCGAAGAGTATAAGACGTTGATTAAAGATAACCAGACGGATAAGGATGGAAATCTGATTTATCTGTATGCCAACAATAAAGATGAACAATACAGCTACATAGAGGCCGCTACGAATAAAGGATACAATGTGCTGTTGATGGATGGGCAGCTGGACATTGCGGTGGTGAGCATGTTGGAACAGAAGTTCGAAAAGGTTCGCTTCACTCGTGTAGACAGCGATATTATTGATAATCTGATTGTCAAGGAAGACAAGAAGAACGAAGCGTTGGAAGCCGGCAAGCAGGAAGTTCTTTCTTCCATCTTCAAGAGCCAGTTGCCCAAGATGGATAAGACGGAGTTCAACATCACGGCGCAGGCTTTGGGCGAAAATGCCACTCCTATCATGATAACTCAGAGCGAGTACATGCGCCGTATGAAGGAAATGGCGAATATCCAGGCTGGAATGAGCTTCTATGGCGAAATGCCGGATATGTTTAACCTGGTATTGAATTCAGACCATAAGCTGGTAAAAGAAGTTCTGGCAGATGAAGATAAGGAATGTGCTGCTGCCGTTGCTCCGGTTCAGGCAGAGATGGATGAAGTGAACAAGCAGCGTACTGACCTGAAAAAGAAGCAGGAAGGCAAGAAAGATGAGGATATACCGACTGCCGAAAAGGATAAAGTGAATGAGCTGGATAAGAAGTGGGACGAACTGAAAACACAGAAAGAAGGCATCTTCGCCGATTATGCTGCCAAGAATAAGGTTGTCCGTCAACTGATAGATTTGGCACTGCTGCAGAATGGTATGTTGAAGGGTGAAGCTTTGAACAACTTTGTCAAGAGAAGCATTGACCTGATAAAATAAGCCCCTTTAAATTTGCATTTAATATATGCAAGGGTATTGTGATTCTTCGGAGTCGCAATACCCTTTTTTTATTCATTTTCACCAATTAGGGTGTGATTTTCTTCGTTGAATACGGCATTTTTAGAAACTATTGTTTATATTTGGGGCAATGAACATTTATCTTACTCGGAATAGCATAGTTATGAAAAGAGTTTTATTGTTTTTTTCGTTTCTTCTATGTGGCTTTATTTTACAAGCTCAGAAAGTGGGGCTTGTACTGAGTGGCGGTGGAGCAAAAGGCATGACTCATATAGGCATTATCCGGGCTTTGGAAGAGAATAATATCCCCATTGATTATATAACCGGAACCTCTATGGGAGCTATCATCGGTTCTCTGTATGCTATGGGGTATTCCCCGGACGATATGGAGGCGCTGTTGCGCTCTCCCGACTTTAAGCGTTGGTATTCGGGCAAAGTGGAGCCTAAATACGAGTATTATTTTAAGAAGAATCGTCCTTCACCGGAATTTTTTAATATCCGTTTTGCTTTTAGGGACTCGCTGCATATAAAGCCCCAGATACTTCCCACAAGCATGGTCAACCCCATACAGATGAACCTGGTATTTGTGGAATTGTTTGCACGTGCTACGGCTGCATGTGGCGGTAATTTCAACAAACTGTTTGTTCCTTTTCGCTGTATAGCATCCGATGTGTACAATAAAAAGCCATTGGTATTGAGTAAAGGGGATTTGGGAGATGCGGTACGTGCTTCCATGAGCTTTCCATTTGTCTTCAAACCGATAGAAATAGACAGTACGCTTGCTTATGATGGCGGCATTTACAATAATTTCCCTACGGATGTGATGCGGGAGGATTTTCATCCGGATGTCATCATTGGCAGTGTGGTGGCGGCAAATCCCGGTAAGCCGAAGGAGAATGACCTGATGAGCCAATTGGAGAATATGATTATGCAGAAGACCGATTATTCCATTCCGGACTCATTGGGCATAGTCATGACCTTCAAGTACGATGATGTCAACCTGCTGGATTTTGACCGTCTGCAGGAATTGCACGATATAGGCTACAACCGTACTCTTAATATGATGGATTCCATCAAAAGCCGTGTTCACCGTAGGGTGAATGCTGATAATGTGCGTTTGAGGCGCCTTGTCTTCCGGAGTAACCTGCCTCAATTCCGTTTTCGGGATATTATTATTGAAGGGGCGAATGCCCAACAGCAAGCCTACATCAAAAAAGAGTTCCATGATGAAGAGCATGAAGTCTTTACTTATGAAGACTTGAAGCGCGGGTATTTTCGTTTGCTGGCAGATAATATGATTTCGGAAATAGTTCCTCATGCTGTGTATGATTCGGAATCCGATTTGTATGAGCTGCATTTGAAGGTGAAGATGGAGGATAATTTTTCCGTGCGTCTGGGGGGCAGTGTCTCTACCACGAGCTCAAATCAAATCTATTTGGGAATAGGATATCAGAACTTGAATTATTATTCCAAGGAAATCACTTTTGACGGTCAGTTGGGTAAGATTTATAATAATGCCCAGTTGATGGGTAAGATTGATTTGCCTACCCACATATCTACGTCCTTTCGTTTTATTGCTTCAATCAGTACCTTCGATTACTACAAGAAGGACAAGCTGTTTTCCAGGAATGACAAACCTTCATTCAATTCAAAGGACGAACGTTTTGTGAAGTTGATGGTTGCCTTGCCGTTTTTGGCCAATAAGCGTGCGGAGTTCAGTCTGGGATATGGCCAACTGGAAGATAACTACTTTCAATCCAGCGTAATAGATTTCGATAAGGACCGTTCGGACAGAAGTACCTACAAACTTTTGGGAGGTTCCATCGGTTTCTATGGGAGTACCCTGAATACGCGGCAATACGCGACAAAAGGCTATCTGGAGAAACTGATAGCCCAGGTATTTACCGGGAGGGAAAGATTTGAACCGGGGAATCCGCAAGAAGGGTACAGTCCTTCTCCGCAAGAACGGCAATCATGGTTGCAAATTTCTTATATGAAAGAGGCATATCACACAATGGGGCCGAAGTTCACCCTGGGATGGATGGCAGAAGCACTGTATTCGTCGAAAAATTTCTCTGAGAATTATACGGCAACCATGATGCAGGCAGGAGAATTTGCACCGACTCCGCATAGTAAACTGATGTACAATGAAGCTTTCCGTGCCAACCAGTATGTGGCTGCCGGTATCAAACCCATATATGTTTTGAACGACATGTTCCAGTTCCGGACAGAATTTTATGGCTTTACACCGATTTTTCCGATAAAAAAGAATGCATTGAATAAAGCATATTATGGAAAAGCATTCTCCCGCTTTGAGTATATGGGAGAAGTTTCTGTTATTTGTCATTTGCCCTTCGGAGCCATCTCTGCTTATGTAAATCATTATAGCTCACCGAGAAGGGAGTGGAATGTGGGGATGACCATCGGCTGGCAGTTGTTTAATTATCGCTTTGTCGAATAAATTTCTTCAAAAAAAGTTTGTATATCGTTTGCTAATTCGGAAAAAGTACGTATCTTTGCACCCGTTAAACAAAGAGGCCGCGTAGCTCAACTGAATAGAGTAGCTGACTACGGATCAGCCGGTTACAGGTTTGAATCCTGTCGCGGTCACTACCAAAAAGTTCGATTAGTTTTACAATGGCCGCGTAGCTCAACTGAATAGAGTAGCTGACTACGGATCAGCCGGTTACAGGTTTGAATCCTGTCGCGATCACAAAGAACCTCCGCAAGAAAACTTGCGGAGGTTCTTTGTTTTTACAGCAATGGCATATAGTTGATGTTCTCCCCTTGTATGGCACTGGCGCGTGTTCTCCATAATGAAACAAACTGTTTCCCTTAACTAAACACTTTGTTTCATTATGGAGAACACTTTGTTTCCCTTGACAGAACACTTTGTTCCATCATATAAAAACAAAGTGTTTTTCTCTGCTGAAACAAAGTGTTCAGTGTTGTGAACTAATAGATTAGCTGAAATAATAGTCTTGTCTTGATTGAGCTAGAGACGTCTTTTTCTCGATTTAACCAGATGTCTTTTTGCTTTATAACGTAATCAGTAGACTGTTTTGGGATTATTGTACTGATAAATATAGTCACATAGGAAAAAAAGAAGGAGTTAATTCCGTGTTTCCACAAAATTAACTCCTTGCATATCTGATATTAATATGTTGTATACTGGAAATTAATATCCTATAGGGGCGGTATAAGGCCTTAGCATTTGATGTTCAATTCATCCAGAATCTTGCGCATGGCTTCGAAAGTAGTGATTCTGGTCGGCACCAATGGCAGGCGGAGCTTGTTCTCAATCATTCCCATTACATTCAGCATGGCTTTTACTCCGGCAGGGTTGCCGTCTACAAACAGAAGCTTGAATAATTCGGCAAATTTGTGGTGAATGGTCAATGCATTGGCATAGTCCCCTTGCAGTGCCAGACGTACCATACGGCTGAACTCACGTGGGAACGCGTTTCCGATGACCGAGATAATGCCGACGGCCCCCAGGGTAATCAGAGGGAAGGTGATGCCGTCATCGCCCGAAATAACGTCGAAATTGGCCGGTTTGTTTTTGATGATGTCGTCCATCTGCGTGATGTCGCCCGAAGCTTCTTTGATGGCTATCACATTCTTGAAATCACGTGCAATGCGCAGGGTTGTTTCTGCCTTCATGTTCACGCCGGTACGACCGGGGACATTATAAAGCACAATCGGCAAATCCGTTGCTTCAGAAATGGCCTTATAATGCTGATATATACCTTCTTGCGATGGCTTGTTGTAATATGGAACGACGGATAGAATGGCATCTACTCCGGTGAAATCGTCATTTTTCAGTGTTTCCACTATGGCCCGGGTGTTGTTTCCACCTACGCCCAGCAGGATAGGAATTCTTCCGTTCACTCGCTCGATGACCATTTTCTTGATTTTCTTTTTCTCTTCTTCAGTCAGAGTCGGAGTTTCTGCCGTGGTGCCGAGCACACATAAAAAGTCGGTATTGTTTTGAAGTTGATAGTCTACCAAACGCATCAACGCATCGTAATCAACGCTTTCATCCTCTTTAAATGGAGTAATCAGCGCTACCCCCATTCCTTTCAATCTTGTCTGTATCATGAGTATTATAAAGTAATCTCTAATTAAATGACTCGCAAAAGTACGAATTTTTTCGATTTACCCTACAAATATAAGCCATAAAAAAGCTTTTTGTGGAAATTTGTTAGGATAGCAATGCCAAAAACTCATCTTCGCTCATAATCTTTACTCCCAGTTTCTGCGCTTTCTCCAGTTTGGCAGGTCCCATATTTTCTCCGGCCAGGATAAAGCTGGTTTTGGAGGAGATACTGCCGACGTTTTTCCCACCGTTCTTTTCAATCATCTCTTTGTATTCGTCCCGTGAGTGGTGGGTGAATACGCCGCTGATGACGATGGACTGGCCCGCCAGTTTGTCGGTGTATCCGCTGAGGTCTTCTTCCGTCCGGTGGAGTTGCAGGCCGTTCGATTTCAGCCGTTCCACCAGCTCTCTGTTGGCAGGATTGGAGAAGTAAGTTATAATGCTCTGCGCTATTTTTTCACCGATTTCATCGATGTTTTTCAGCTTTTCGAGGTCTGCGTTTTCCAGCTCTTCGATGTCCGTAAAGGACTTGGCTATTTTCTTGGCAACCGTTTCTCCCACGAAGCGTATGCCCAGTGCAAAGAGCACTCTTTCGAATGGCACTTCTTTACTTGCCGCAATACCGTTGACTATGTTTTCTGCTGATTTTTCGCCCATCCGTTCCAGGTTCTTGATGTCGTCGGTTTTGAGCCGGTATAAATCTGCAGTATCCTTTATCAGCCCCAATCGGTAGAACATGTCTACGGTTTCAGGTCCCAGTCCGTCTATATTCATGGCTTTGCGGCTGATGAAATGCTCTATTTTCCCTTTAATCTGCGGAGGACAAGCGGTTTCATTGGGGCAATAGTGGGCTGCTTCTCCTTCAAAACGTATCAGTTTGCTGCCGCATTCGGGACAATGGGTGATGAACTTCACTTTTTCACCGATAAGCATACTGCGGGCATCCTTATCGACACCGGTTATTTTGGGGATGATTTCACCGCCTTTTTCCACATACACCATGTCGCCTATATGCAGGTCCAGCCCCTCGATAATATCTGCATTGTGCAGGGAGGCACGTTTCACAATGGTGCCGGACAGTTGTACGGGGTCCAGATTGGCAACCGGAGTGACTGCGCCGGTACGTCCTACTTGGTAGGTAACCCTATTCAAGCGTGTCAGTGCACGTTCTGCCTGGAATTTGTATGCGATGGCCCACCGGGGGGACTTGGCTGTGAATCCCAAATTCTTTTGTTGTCTCAAGCTGTTGACTTTTAGTACAATACCATCAGTAGCTACCGGAAGGTTCTTACGCTCCGTGTCCCAATAATTGATGTATTCGAAGACTTCCTCCAGGCTGTGAGCTTTTCTGGTGTGCTCTGATGTTTTAAATCCCCAGCTGGCGGCGGCTTGCAGATTCTCGTAATGGCCGTCGCAGGGCAATTCCTCTCCCAATAGATAGTAGAGATAAGCATCCAGCTTTCTGGATGCTACGATGGCGGAATTCTGCAACTTCAAGGTACCGGAAGCAGCGTTGCGCGGATTGGCGAAAAGCGGTTCCTCACGTGCTTCCTTTTCCCGGTTCAGTTCTTCGAAAACCACCCAGGGCATCAGGATTTCCCCTCTGATTTCGAATGATTTAGGATAATCCCCATGGAGGACCAGTGGAATCGTTCGGATTGTCTTTACATTGTCCGTCACGTCATCGCCCTTTTCGCCGTCGCCACGGGTGACGGCACGCACCAGTTTGCCATCCTCGTAAGTCAGCGAGATGGAAGTACCGTCATACTTCAGCTCGCAGCAGATTTCAAAATCCTCATTCAACGCTTTCTTTACCCGTTCGTAGAAGTCGGTCACTTCACTTTCGGAATAAGTGTTTCCCAATGAAAGCATGGGATATTTGTGTGCCACTTGTGTGAAGTTCTTATTCAAATCACTTCCTACACGCATCGTGGGCGAATTATCATCTTGGTATTCAGGATGTTCTTTCTCTAAGTCTTGTAGCTCGCGCATCAGGTCGTCAAACTCCTTGTCGGATATTTCAGGAGCATTCAGCACATAATAATTGTAGTTGTGCTGGTGTAATTCCGCACGGAGCTGGTCTATTTTTTCTTTTACAGTCATAGGGTTTTCGGATTGTTTGAACGCAAAAATACGGGTTTCTCCCCGAATATTTGTACTTTTGCAGCTTGAAATAGCTAAAATAAAGTTATATGCGCATTGACATTATCACAGTTTTGCCGGAGATGATTGAGGGATTCTTTAACTGCTCCATTATGAAACGTGCTCAAAATAAAGGGCTTGCAGAGATACATATCCATAATCTTCGTGATTATACGGAAGATAAGTACCGTCGTGTAGACGATTATCCGTTTGGCGGCTTTGCCGGAATGGTCATGAAGATAGAGCCGATAGAGCGGTGTATCAACGCCTTGAAGGCCGAGCGGGATTACGACGAGGTTATCTTTACGACCCCCGATGGTGAGCAGTTCAATCAGCCGATGGCAAATACTCTTTCCCTTGCCCAGAATCTCATCATTCTCTGCGGGCATTTCAAAGGGATAGATTACCGGATTCGCGAGCATCTCATCACCAAGGAAATCAGTATCGGCGACTATGTGTTGACTGGCGGAGAACTGGCGGCGGCTGTCATGGCAGATGCCATCGTCCGTATCATTCCGGGAGTGATTTCTGATGAGCAGTCTGCACTTTCAGATTCTTTTCAGGACAATCTGCTGGCCGCACCGGTCTATACACGTCCCGCTGATTACAATGGATGGAAGGTTCCGGATATTTTACTCTCCGGACATGAGGCCAAGATTAAGGAATGGGAGCTGCAACAGTCGTTGGAAAGGACCCGTAGATTGCGTCCGGATTTGTTGGGAGAGTAAGTTTACTGATGTAAATAAAAAGAAAAAGGACATTCGTCAATGAATGTCCTTTTTTATGAATATATATTGCGAATGGCAATCTCTTGTTATTCTTTATACCTCGAGTGCACCGATAATATCCTTTATAGACTGATAACCGTGTCTGTCAAGATAGTCATTTATTCCTTCTACCACTTTCACTGTAACCGCCGGATCAATGAAGTTTGCCGTACCAATCTGGATGGCAGAGGCACCTGCAAGCATGAATTCCACAGCATCTTTCCAGTTCATGATACCTCCCAAGCCTATGACGGGGATTTTTACCGCTTTGGCTACTTGCCATACCATACGTAAGGCAATGGGTTTCACGGCCGCACCGGACATGCCACCGGTTACAGTGGAGAGTATCGGACGCCTGCGTTCCGCGTCTATAGCCATTCCCAGCAGGGTATTGATGAGGGAAACACTGTCTGCACCGCCATTTTCGGCTGCGCGGGCTATTTCAGTGATGTCGGTAACGTTCGGGGAGAGCTTTACGATAAGTGTCTTTTTGTAAACTGAGCGCACGGCTTTCACCACTTCTTCGGCGCCCTTGGCGGTAACACCGAATGCCATTCCTCCTTGCTTCACGTTGGGGCAAGAGATGTTCAATTCTATGGCAGGAATTTTGTCAAGTTCATTAATGATTGCGGCTGTTTCGGCATAGTCTTCGATGGCAGAACCCGAAACATTCACAATCATGTTGGTCTGAATGTCCTTGATGCGGGGATAGATGTGTTCAACAAAGTAATGAACACCCTTATTTTGCAGTCCCACAGCGTTTAACATACCCGAAGGAGTCTCTGCCATGCGCGGATATGGATTGCCTTCACGTTTGTGAAGAGTGGTTCCCTTTACAATAATACCGCCTATTCGCGATAGTTCGATGAAATCGGCGAATTCTTCACCATATCCGAATGTTCCGGATGCAGTCATCACCGGATTATTCATTTGTAATTCACCAATATTTACACTTAAATCTGCCATAATAGTTTGTTTATATTAAAAACCGGACCTTCTTTACATACGCACAAATGACCTTCCGTGGTATTTTCTACACAGCATAGACAAGCGCCTATGCCGCACGCCATCATATTTTCCAAAGATACTTCGCAACTGATGCCTTTACTTTTGGCATACTTTGCTACTGCCATCATCATCGGTTTGGGGCCGCAAGTATATATCTGCTCAAAGCACACCTTATTTAATATGGAGTGTTGTGTTACGTATCCCTTCTCTCCGTGGCTGCCATCTTCGGTGGTGGTATACACCTCGCCATAGGCGGCAAATTGTTCCAATTGAAGCAAATCTTTGTCACTTCTGGCACCCAGCAGGAATGTTGGCTTGCAACCTTTCTTGGCGAGCTGTTCGCCTAAATATAACATAGGAGCTGTACCTACACCTCCACCTACCAATAAGAGCTTGTCTGAGGGCTTTTCAGGCATTGTGAAGCAGTTTCCCAACGGAAGCACTACATTGATTATATCGCCTGCTTTTGCTTCTCCTAATCGCTTGGTTCCGTCGCCTACAAGTTGGATTAAGAACCAGACCTCGTTCCGTTGTCTATCTACATAATTGATGGAGATGGGGCGGCGCAAAAAAGTGGTAGGCGAGCCGTCCACGCGAATCTCTGCAAATTGTCCCGGAAGCATTTCCGGAAGTGGGGATGGAGAAGTCAGCTTCAACAACACGTAGTTGGCATGCAAGCGGAGGTTCTCTGTCACTGTCAGATCTAAAATATACTTTTTCATATCTATAAAGAGGGATGTTTTTCTTTCGGGTGCAAAGATAGTGTAAACCGAGTGCAGAATAAAATGAACCCGTTTCTTTTTTATGCCGGGGCGTTAGTCTATTTCCATTCTCATTCCTTAATTTTCCGGTTTGAAAGTCTCGTAGGTATTGTCATCAAAGAAAATTCTTATTTCTGTGATTTTTCTGGGAGGTCTTTCTTTGTAGATAATCTCTTGTTTTACAATCTCTTTAGGCGATTTTAGGGCTGTCTCTAATGCAATTTCCTTGCGATTTTTAGATTCTTCCGGCCCGTTGGACAGATTTTCCGGATTCTCGGCGAATAAAGGATAGTCGAATCCATCGTTTTCGGGTGAATCCGGATTATTACTCATATTACCTTTTCCGGTAAGCAGCCACTCCAAGTTTATGTCGTTGTATCGTTGATGCAATCGGAGAATGACTTCCGTACTTGGATATTTGTTACGCGGACCCAAGATGTGAGAAATGGTGGCTTGGGCCACGCCGATACTCTCGGCAAAAGCTCCTGCTGTCAGTTTCTCCCGGTCCATAACCATTTTGAACCTGTCTTTTATACTCATGGTTTATGTGTTATTACAATTGTACATGTTATTTATTGGATTACAAAAGTAAAAAAACGACATCACAAAAACAAATTAAAAATGTGATATTTTAAAGTTTACAGATGAAATGTTATTATTACAATATTCATCATTACAAATGCTATAATACAAATTACGAGTAAAATAGGTGTTTATCGTAAGTTTAATAAAATAATATATTTGTCTAATTATTAGCATATTATATAGTTATTTTTTGATGGTAAATGCTGTATTACATTTGTTTGTCGCTCATTTTATATAATATATAATTTAATGATTTGATTAATTATCGTATATAATTGATATATACATATTTATCGATTATAATTACATGGGTTAACCCCTACTCTATTATTTTTGTAAACCATCAGTTTGCGATATTAAATATTACTTATTACATTTGTGTTTTCAAATATAATATTACATATGTTATAGTACACCCGTCATATGGATATTTATGTAATGTATTAAATTCACAATAGTCAATTATCCTAGTTGTGTATTACAACTATTGTACTCTTGAAAAGTGTAACAGATTTCATATATGACGATTTAAAGCTGAATTGCTCCATCTCTTCTTTTTACTAAAGGAGAAAGATGTGACATAAATAAGAAAATAAGATGCTTTATTTATTTTCTAGTCTTCAAGACTTAAATCCTTGCTTTATTTCTGTATAATTGGTCGATTCGTTATAAAAACACGATTCTCAGAGCTTATAAATGAACGTAATTTGCTGTAAATATGATTATTATCTCCTATTTTACTGTCTATGCTAAGGGACGAAATAGAAAAAAGGGGGATAAATCCCCCTAAAAATGACATAATGATATCAAATCAGTCTGTTTTATGCTTTTCCCTTTTTATGGAAAAGTATGCTGTATGGAAGTTAATGTAGAATCTTAAAGACCAATTCCCGGAGGATATCTCCATCGCTTAGGGAGGAATTTCCTACTCCTTTGGATTTGGCATCTGCATATCGAATTTCTCCGATTATCTGCATGGTCTTTACTCCGCTGTAACGGCGCATGGCACTTAGGTATTCGCGCGACTGCCAGGGAGTCTTTAATCCTATGAAACTGGCAATACCCTGCTCGGTCTTTTCGGGTGCATAATAAGCCAACATCAAGTTGGAGAAGAAGCCGAAAAGTAAAGATAAAGTCATCTGGATAGGGTTTATTTTCGGATTTTCTTCAAAATATTTTATTATTTTATTGGCCTTTAGTATGTCTTTTTCTACAATGGCACTGCGAAGTTCAAAGTTATTATAATCCTTACTGATTCCGATGTTACGTTCTATCTGTTCGGGGGTGACGCGTGTCTGACCTTTTGGAAGAGTTATAATCAGTTTTTCCAGTTCTCCTGTAAGGCGGCTGAGGTCCGTACCTACGAAATCGGCAAGCATGGAGGTGGCTTTAGGATCCAAGTCTACACCTTTGCGCTTCATGTATGAAGTGATGAATGCCGGTAACTGGGCATCCTTCACCTTCTTGGATTCGAATAGAACTCCCACCTTCTCTATTTCGGCCGCCAGCTTCTTTCTTCTGTCCAGCACCCCATGTTTGTGGCATAGAACAAGAATGGTGGAGTTCAACGGTTTTTGCAGGTAGTATGAAAGCTCCTCCATGTTGCGGATGGCCTGCGCTTCCTTTACGACTACGACCTGGCGTTCGGACATCATCGGATAGCGCTTGGCCGCATTGATGACAGTGGCTATATCGACATCTGCACCATAGACTACGGTCAGGTTGAATTCCTTTTCGGTGTCAGTGAGAACGTTGTCTACAATATAGTCGGAGATGAGGTCTATGTAATACGATTCCTCGCCCATGAGATAGTAGACGGGGCGGTATTGCTTGGCTCTCAACTCTTTTAGAATATCATCACAGGTGGTTTCTTGTTTTGCCATATAATAAAGTAAGTGCTATACGAGGGATGTCCCGTAACGGATTACCAGTCGAACTTCAAGTGTTTTACGGTTTTCTTTTCATCAATAATCATGCGCAAGGATGCGATGCCGATTTCAACATGCTCCTTTACATAATTCTGGGTCACCAGATTGTCGCTTTTATCGGTTTTTACACCTTCCGGAATCATCGGTTGGTCTGAAACCAGCAGAAGAGCTCCCGTGGGAATATGATTGGCAAAACCGCAGCTGAATAGGGTTGCCGTTTCCATATCGACAGCCATGGCACGGGTTTTCTTCAGATATTCTTTGAATTCCTCGTCATGTTCCCAAATGCGGCGGTTGGTGGTGTATACGGTACCGGTCCAGTAGTCACGGGCATAATCGCGGATGGCAGAAGAAACGGCACGTTGCAGCATAAATGCCGGGAGTGACGGGACTTCAGGTGGGAAGTAGTCGTTGGAGGTACCCTCGCCACGGATGGCGGCAATGGGAAGGATGAGGTCCCCTATTCTATTTTTCTTGTCTATACCGCCGCACTTACCCAGAAACAGACATGCCTTGGGCTTGATAGCACTCAGCAAGTCCATGATAATGGCGGCATTAGGACTTCCCATACCAAAATTAATGATGGTCATTCCTTCTGCACTGGCAGATATCATGTTGGCATCTTTACCGAGAATGGGAACATTGAACTTTTCTGCGAAAATCTCTACGTACTTGTTGAAGTTGGTCAACAGAATGTACTCTCCAAAATCCTCCAGGTTACGCTTTGTGTAACGGGGCAGCCAATTGGCTACGATTTCTTCTTTTGTTTTCATAAGATTTCATTAAATTTGTGTTCCCAAAAGACGGGAACCATTATTTAACTTACAAATGTAGTAAATGTTATCGTTAAACCTACCAGCATTCGATGCTAAAATTGCCGCAAGGAACGGAAAAAATGTTATTTTCGATGTAATCCGTCGTCGTTATGTCGCCTTGACCCCTGAAGAATGGGTGCGGCAGCACTTCGTCCACTTTCTTCTTGCTCACAAGGGGTATCCGCAGGCGCTTATGGCAAATGAGGTGCAGGTACAGCTGAACGGTACAAAGAAACGCTGTGATACAGTGCTCTATCGACGCGACCTTACCGCCCGGATGATTGTGGAATACAAGGCGCCTGAAATAGAAATCACCCAAAAGGTTTTCGACCAGATTACCCGCTACAACATGGTGCTGAAAGTGGATTATCTGATTGTCAGCAACGGGCTTCAGCATTATTGTTGCCGCATAGATTACGAGCACAACAGCTATACTTTTCTGCAGGATATACCCGAGTATCAAAACTTATAGGAGGAGCTACCAATAGCCCCCTTGCCTCTCTCATCTCATCGCATCATATACCATGCGTGATATGCGGGCGATGATGTTCGCATTGTCCTCATCCGTCTCGTATGAGTCCATGACGAAGGCGGCAATGTAGTATTTCCGGCCGTCGGGAAGGATAACGAGGCCGGCATCATTATCTGCAGTTTTCATACCGTCGGCATTGCGGTCGGAAGAGCCGGTCTTGTGTCCTACCACGGTTTTGGCTGGCAACATACCTTTCAGTTTGTTGGCACCGGTTTCAGTATCTATCATGGTCTGCCACAAGAAGTCTTTCAGCTCCTTGTTGGAGAACAACTCTTTTTCATCAGCCGTTCTCAGTAGTCGGACCATAGCGGAAGGAGTACTCCAGTTGCGGTATACAGCCTCGAAGCTGGAGTGCATGCCGTCTTCTGTTTCCGAGAGGTTGAAGGAGTCGATACTCAACCGGCAGATATAGTCATTGATATGTTTGATGCCTCCTGCATATTCTATCAAGATGTCGCAGGCATTGTTGTCGCTTTGGGAAATGCTGTATTGCATCAGTTCCCTAAGCGTAATCGTGAAATCCTGGTCGGGAAACTTCTTCCGCAGGGGGCTGTAGGTATTGGGCAGCATTTGGGATGCCTTTATGGAAACAATGCTGTCCAGGCTGATGCTTTGCTTATCCATCTTGTCCAGTACGGCCAGTGCCACATGGAATTTGAATACACTGAGCAAGGGGAAGTGTACATGGTCGTTATACCGGAGCATGTCTCCTTTGTCTGTCCATACGGCTATACCAACGGTGGCTTTCTTGCCATTGAGCAGACTGTCAATCCGGTTTTCAAGTTCAGACATTTGCTGCGCCCGGATGACGGTAGCTATACAAGTGAATAAGGTAAGTATGGCGATGAAATATGCTTTCATAACTTCAATTTCTTTAAGAGAGGCAATTCGCACGCAAAGATACAACTTTTAGCAGCAAGTTGCTAAAATGAGTTATGGATTATGGGCTATAAGTGTGATAGCTTATAACCCATAATCCATAACTTGTAGCTCATCCTCCCTATTGTTTCTTACTGAACTTCTCCTGCAACTTCTGCATCAATTCGTAGAAATTAGGAATATAGACCGTGGCAAGCAAGGTATTCAGTGCCATACCGAACACTACGGCGGCTCCCAGTGCAATACGGCTTCCCGCCCCTGCTCCGGTTGCAAAAAGCAGCGGCATAACCCCGAATACGAATGCAAGCGATGTCATCAGAATAGGTCGCAGGCGGATATGTCCGGCCTGGAATGCCGCATCGCGGATTGAATTGCCTTGTGCACGAAAGTCACGTGCAAACTCCACAATCAGAATACCGTTTTTGGCAGACAAGGCGACAAGCAGAATGATTCCAATTTGTGTGTAGATGCTGACCGGAGTCCCCATGACATAGCATCCCAGCATGGCACCGAGCAGTGCAACCGGAAGTCCCATTACGGCAGCTACCGGACTGGTCCAGCTTTCGTATTGTGCGGCGAGTACAAGGAAGGCAACCAGCAGTGCCATGACGAATACGACAGTCGTCGTGGTTCCCGCCTGCGTCTCCTGATAGGCTACCGAAGTCCATTCATAGCCGAACTCGTCTCCGAGATGCTCTTTGATTAGACTTTCCATTTGCCGGATACCCTCTCCCGAACTACTGCCCGGAGCCACATTGCAGGTCACGGCTGCTGTGGAGTACATGTTATATCTGTTTATCTGGTCCATGCCTAACTGCTCTTCCACCCGGGTGAAGGAAGAGAAAGGTACCATTTCTCCCGATGCATTGGGAACGCTCAATTTCAGAACATCGTCGATGACACGCTGGGCACGGTCGCCCGCCCCCAATTTCACTTGGTAGATGTGTCCGAACTGTACATAGTCGTTGACGTAGGCCTCCCCCATATAGTAACCCAAGGCGGTGAATACACTGTTCAGCGGGATACCCATCAACTGTACCTTGTCGCGGTCTATATTCAAAAAATATTGCGGTACATTGGCTTGGTACTGGCTGCTGACCGATGCCAGTGCCGGATAATTGCGGTAATGCTCCATCAAGGTCTCTACAGCACGCTGCATCTCGGTGGCGCCGAGGTTGTGGCGGTCTTCCAATTGGAGTTGCAGGCCTCCGGTAGCTCCCAGTCCGGGGATGGCAGGCGGGACCATGGCAAATATCTCTGCTTCCTGGATGCCATATACTTCCATATTGAAGCGCTGTACTACGGCTTCAGCCGTATGTTCCTTTCCCTTGCGTTCATTCCAGTTTTTCAGTACGATGAAGTAAGTGGCCGCATTGCTTTGCTCTCCACCTCCCATCACGGAGAAGCCGGATATGCCGATGTAGTCCTTTATTTCGGGGTAAGAATCGAGAATCTTATTTATCTGCTTTCCTACGGCTTGGGTGCGCTCCAGGCTCGATGCAGGGGGAAGTTGTACCACTGAGAGGAAATAGCCGTCATCTTCTTCCGGAACAAATGTGGACGGCCATTTGACAAACAGCAGGACAGCAATCAATGTGAAAACCGCATATGAAACGATGGAAGCGACAGGGCGTTGGAGCAGGTACTCCACTATCCGGTCGTAGACTCCTTGTGTCTTGTCGTACAGATGGTTGAACCCCCGATATAGGGGATTTTTGGAAGGCCGGGTAGGTTGCAGCATCAAGGCACAGAGTGCCGGAGTAAGGGTCAGTGAGTTGAATCCGCTAAGTACGGTGCTGGCTGCAATGGTCAAGGCAAACTGTTTATACAGTTGTCCTGATATGCCGCTGACGAGTGTTGTCGGGATAAATACGGCAAGCAGCACCAGCACTACCCCGACAATGGGTCCGGTAATCTCTCCCATCGCTTCGGTCACAGCCTGGCGGGAGGTGTAGCGCCCCGTGTCCAGCAGACGCGTGGAGTTCTCCACCACCACAATGGCATCATCCACCACGATGGCCACGGCAAGTATCAGTCCGAATAGTGTCAGCGTATTGATGGAGAAGCCGAACAAGGACATGACGGCCAGTGTGCCGATGAGTGATACCGGAATAGTGATGCAGGGAATGACGACCGCCCGCCAGTTCTGCAGGAACAGGAAGATGACGAGAACTACCAGCAGGGTTGTTTCAAGGAACGTCACCATCACTTCGTCTATGGAAGCATGAATGACATCCGTAGTGTCCAGGGTTACATTGTATTGTATGCCTGCAGGGAAATTTTGCGAGAGTTCCTGCATTTTTGCCTTTACTCCTTTGGAAACGTCCAGCGAGTTGCTGCCAGGTTGCTGATAGATAGCGATGGCAGCGGTGGGTTTCCCGTCCAGTTGGGATACTACGCTGTAAGAGGCCGAGCCCAGGTCGATATGCGCCACGTCGCGCAGACGGAGTATCTTCCCTCCGGTTTCGGTACGCAGGATAATGTTGCCGAACTCTTCGGGTGAGGTAAGGCGCCCTTTTACGGTCAGGCTGTATTGATAGGCATTTTTATTGTCTGTGCCGATGGGTTGCCCTACGTTACCTGCGCTGACCTCCACATTCTGTGATTGGATAGCTTGGTATACATCGGCCGGCGAAAGATAGCGGATGCGCATGGCGGCAGGGTCGAGCCAGATACGCATGGAGTAGTCCCCTGCTCCCATCACATTGACGGCGCCTACACCGGGCACGCGTGTTAACTGGTCTACGAGATTCAGCTTGGCATAGTTGCTGAGGTAAAGTCCGTCGTAGTCTTTGCTGTCCGACGTCATCGTGAGGAACATCACGATGTTCGATGACTGTTTCTGTACAGTGACGCCTTGCACCACAACGGGAGTAGGTAGTGACGACTGGGCCACGCTTACCCGGTTCTGGACCTGCACGGTAGCCATATCAATGTCTGTGCCTACGGCAAAAGTAATGGTAAGAGAGTAAGCGCCCGATGAGCTGGAGTTGGAGGACATGTAAAGCATTCCGTCCACTCCGTTGACTTGCTGCTCGATGGGGATGCCGACGGTTTGTGCCACCGTCTGCGCATTGGCTCCGGGATATACGGCACTGACCTGCACGGTGGGTGGTGTGATGTCCGGATATTGGGCAATGGGCAGGATGCCCAGTGTGACCAGTCCTGCTACGACGATGAGCAGCGCCAATACGGTAGCAAAGATAGGACGGTCTATGAAGAATTTTGAAAACATAGGCTTTGGTATTAATCAATTCATATTAGTTGTCAATGGGATGTACTTTCATTCCATCCCTTACCTTCATCAGTGCTTTGGTGACGTAGCGCTCCCGGGGAGTGATGCCTGCCCTTATCTGGCGCAGGCTGTCTCCTATCAGTTGTCCGGTTTCTATATGGCGGTAGCGCACTATATTCGAATCGTTGACTACGTATATGTATTTCCCCAACTGGTCGGTACCGATGGAGGCGTCTGGCAGCAGGATAGCCTGCTGTTGCTCTCCGTAGGGCAAGGTGATGCTGACGTAGAGGCCGCTTTTCAACAGTCCTTTAGGGTTGTCGAGACGGGCGCGGATGTTCAAAGTTCCGGTGTTCAAGTCTACGTTGGGCGAAAGATAGTCCAGCTGTGCGGGATAAGTGAGGAGTCCGTCTTTACCCAGGCTGACACTCACTTGCCGGGGGATACTGTCTCCCTGCTGCATCAGCATGGAGAGCCATTGGTTGTCTGCCACATTGAAGTAGGTGTACAAATGGTCGTCTTTGTAGATGGTTGCCAATGTGACGGGCTGCACGCTGCCGCCTACATAGCCTCCGGCATCCACCAGGTTACGGCTTACGGTGCCGTCGAAGGGAGCACGGACGGTGCAGTAGCTCAGATTGGTGCGTGCTGTGTTCAGGGCTGCTTCCGCATTGCTCACTGCAGCCTGCGAAGTTGCCACGTTGGATTGTGCTTGCAGCACTTGTATACGGCTTACAGCATCGCTTTTCACGGCTTCCTGCATACGTGTGTAGTTGTTTTGGGCGTATTCCAGGTTGGCGCGGGCAGTGTTGAGTTCTGCTTCTGCCTGCCGCACATTATCTTGATAGACTGTCGGTTCGATGACAAAAAGTACTTGTCCCTGGCGTACCCGGCTGCCGGGAGCGTAAGCGATGGTCTGTAAGGTTCCGCTGACTCTGCCTACCAGGTCTACGGTCTTTTCAGAAGTCAGGTAGCCCGGATATTCTTTCGTCAGCGTAATGTTCTGCACTGTCGGACGGGCCACGCTTATCTCGGGAACGGGCATCGTTTGTGCCGTTTCTTTCCTTCCCCCGCATCCCGTTGCCAGCAATGGCAGGATGAGCAGGGTGATGTACATTTGATTTTTCATATACGGTTCGGTTTAGTTTATATTCTTATTTCTGATTCATTTCATATCCACCTCCCAATGCCTGGTATAAGGCTATCAGATGCAGCAAGGAGCTGCCTTGTGCCTGCACCAGCTGATTTTCGTATGTCAGGAGTGAGCGTAGTGCGTCCAGTACGTTCTGGAAGGGAGTAAGTCCTTGTTTGTACAAATCGAGGGAGAGTTTCAGAGTTTCTTCTCCCTGGTTGCATACTTCGCGCATGGCAACAATCTGTTGGATGGAGTTGCGATAGGAGTTCATGGCATTATCCGTTTCCTGCACGGCGGTAAGCACTGTCTGGTTGAACTGGTGAATGGATTCATCGAGCTGGGCACGTGCCAGACGGGTGGCATTCACCAGTTTGGTACCGCTGAATAAGGTCCAGCTGATGCTTGGAGCAATTTCAAACGTCATACTGTTCCGTTTAGTCAAGTCCTTCAAGTCATGGGAGGAATAGCCGATGGAACCTTTTAGGAACACTTGCGGCAGCCAGTCACTTTGAGATGCGCCGAGTGTTGCCGCCTGCGCGTTGACTTGGCGTTCGGCTTGCCGTATATCGGGGCGGCGGAGCAGCAGGTCGGCAGGAACACCGATGCCTATGGGTTCCATATAGTCGGGCAGTTTGCTGGGCTTCTCCAATATGGGGCGGATATGCTGGGGGTAAGTACCGAGTAAGATTGCGAGCGTCGTGATGTATTGGTTGATGCCTGCCTCCAGTTGTGGGATGGAGGCTTTGGTACTGTAATATACGGATTTGGCTTGTGAAACGTCCAGTTTGGACACCAGTCCGGTTTTGTAGCGTACTTCGGTAATGTTAAGTACGGCTGCCTGGGTATGGCAATTGTGGGTCACTACACTTAGCTCTTGCTGCAGTTCGCGGAGTCCGATGTAGGCAGAAGCTATCTGGGCACAGAGGGATACCATGACAGAGGTATATTCCTCCTTGCTTGCCATGAAGGTTTCCCGCTGTGCCTTTACCCGTTGGCGGATACTTCCGAATACGTCCAGCTCCCAACTGGCGTTGAGCGAGGCGCTGTATGCACCGGTAATGGATTGCGGAAGTGCGTTGACATTGCCGCTGCTTTGCTGCCGTGCCCATCCTCCGTCCAATGAGATGGAAGGGAAAAAGCTGCCGCGTTCTATCCGCAGGTTGGATTTAGCCATATCCATACGGGCCATGGCAGAAAGTACGGAATAGTTTTGAGTGGAGGCTACCGTAATCAATGAATCCAGCATCGGGTCATCGAAGGCTTTCCACCACTTGTCGTCAATGGGTGGTATCTGTCCGCTGAACAGATTGTCATCTCCGGGAATGGCATGGGAGGCGTCCTTTCCCCAGCCTTGTGGGAGTGGTTTCTCAAGATAGCGGTTAGCTTTCTGTGCCATAGCCGCAGGACATAGGCATAATATGAGCAACGCAGTGCTCCAAACTTTTATATTCATAAATAAAGGTTTAGGTGGTTATCTTTTTATGGGATTGATAACAACCTAAACCTTTATTTGTTTATGAGTATTTACTCGGTATACCAGAGTATCTTAGAAGGCATACCCGAAACCCACATTCAAGTAGATGGGATACATGGCAAAGGTAATTGTATTGAAATCTTTCTTGAAAATATCATTCAATCCCCATGTAAGGTCGGCAAATACACTCAGATGTTTGAAGGCACGCCAGTCTACACCAGCTTGCACGCCCCAGGCAAACTTGCGCAAGTCATCCGAAAAGTCGTAAGTGGCAATGGCACCGTCGGAGAAGTTTACCTTTTCTCCGGTGGAGTCTCCTTCACGCAAATAGCCTTCATATACATGTCCGGAGAATTCCTCATCCATCAGATATGAGACATATATACCTGCTTTGGCCCGCAATCGTGAGTTGATTTTATATGCACCCAGCACGGGGACGGTGATGTAGGCATTGCGTACTTTAGTTTTTACTCCCCCAGTCCAGTTGCCTTTCAAACGGTTACCGTCATTTCCTATGATTTCCATGCCATAGTTCTTTACTGTCGCTTTGGTAATCATATTTTTGGTTTCCAGTCTTACACCGGTTATTACACCCCATTTTTTTGTTTTGCCCAACCATTTGATGGCATTTCCTTCCAGCATAAAGGCTAAGGTAGGATTATAGGCATCGATACTTCGTATTTCTACGGGCAATGGAAGCGGAGAAGTGCCGCCGATACTGATACCGGCCCTTATTTCATATTCCCAACCGTGGAGAGCGGCATTTATAAGCGTACGGTTCTGGTTTTCTTGAGCGTATAAGGCGGTCTGCATACATCCCACCAGTACGATAAATGCTAATATTGTCTTTATCATGTTGTATTCCAATTCTATAGATTTTTATTCGTAAATCAGTTCCACTTCGTCTATAAGTAAAGTGCTTCCTGGAGCACCCTCAAAAGTTGCACCGTCCTTGCTTGAGGCAAATATGATGCCTATCTTATATTCTCCTTTAGCCAGTCTGGCTTCGTCAATCTTCTTTCCGTACCGTTGGTAGTCGAAAGGTATATCAAAGAATTTCCATTCGTCTCCTTCTGTTTCTTGCGGATTGGAAACTAGAGCAAGAGCCACCATGTTGGGGTGTTCGTAGTTTTGGTTCGGCAGATTGCCATCCAACGTTACATCTGTCCTCTTTCCTGCACTGTCATATTTTACTCCATCATAAAATATTGCATAGATATTGAATATATCTTTTCGGGAGGTATATTCTCCATGCTCATAGAATTTCTCTCCAGATTTGTATTTGTAGTAGCCAGTAAGTCGCAAAGGTTTATTGTAGAAAGGAGTCCCGAAGCGTGTGGCTCCCAATGGGTCTGCAATGGCATTGAGTATACTGAAATTGCCGATAAACAGATTACCGGCAGCGATAGGCATACCTACCATGTTACCAAATTCACCGGTAGAACGTGTTTCTAATTTGGCACACTTTCCCACTTTGCCATTGGCACTTTGAACGGTAGGATACTCTTCCGTTTTAGCTTCACTCATGGCTAACTTAAATCCACTGTTACCACTTGCCCAGGTCAATTCATCACCGGATTCTTGTTCTTCATAGAATTCCTGCCATATATTTTTCTGGATTCTTACCTTTTCAAAGTGGTATGTAGTCGGAATATTACTTGCCTTTTGCTCTCTGACAGTAATAGCATAAACACGATGCCAAGCTTTATCTTCCGAAGTGACTGTATATCGTACCGATGTCGTGAAATTCTGTACACTCCCATTGGCAGGACTGATGGTAGCACCTGGAGTCAACTCGAATATAGGAGCGAGCTTTGTCATATCCGTACCTTCTTTTACACTGATTCGTATCGGGTAGGCATTTTGGCTTTCGTCGTACGACGGGTTCAAATCAATGTACGAATTTGCCAGTATATCTGCTTCAAAAGAAATACCTGTTATGTCAGCTTCAGCATTCGGTGCTTCATCTTTTATGCACGATGCCATCAATATTCCTAAAAGTGAATAAAGTATGAATAATTTGTTTAGTCTCATGCTTTTTTATTTAATTCTATTAATTTTTTGATGAGCAAAACTACACCTTTTTTCTTTAACTATAGAGCTTTATGAGCTTATTTAACAAAAAAACGGCAATAGAGGTCTTGACTATTGCCGTTTTTCATGTAAAAATGTTCTATTTTTAATTATCCGAGCCGATATGTACGATTTTTCTTTTGGCTCTTGTCGGCTTTTCCTTCACAACTTCCACTTTCTGTTCGGGAGTTATACCTGCCAATTCCGGGTCAATCATGATACGGCCACAATATTCGCAAACGATAATTTTCTTGCGTGAGCGGATGTCCAATTGTCTCTGGGGCGGAATCTTGTTGAAGCAACCACCGCAAGCATCACGCTGTACGTATACAATACCCAGTCCATTGCGTGAATTCTTACGGATACGTTTGAAGGACTGAAGCAGACGGGGTTCAATCTTTGTTTCCAGTTCTTTGGCTTTGTCTCTCAGCTTCTCTTCCTCTTGTTTGGTCTCGGAGATGATTTCGTCCAGTTCGCTCTTCTTTACGTCGAGGTCTTTTTGTCTTTCTTCCAGAGCAGCAGTGCTTTCTGCTACTTCTTGAGATTTTTCTTCCTCTTGTGCGGCAAATTCCTTGATACGCTTTTCGCAGAGTTCGATTTCCAATGTCTGGAATTCGATTTCCTTGCTTAAGAAGTCATATTCGCGGTTGTTGCGTACGTTGTCCTGCTGGTCTTTATATTTAGCTACAGAAGCCTTTGCGGTTTCAATTTCAACTTTCTTTCCTGCAATGGAGGATTTCAACTCGGCAACTTCTGCCTTGATTCTGTCTATACGGGTACTCAGACCGGCTATTTCGTCTTCCAAGTCCTGTACTTCCAGTGGAAGTTCACCTCTCAACGTCTTGATTTCATCGATTTTGGACAGCATTGTCTGCAATTGGAACAAAGCTTTCAACTTCTGTTCTACGGTTAATTCCTGAGGATCTTTTTTTGCTTCTTTAGCCATTTTACTTACATGTATTTTATGGGGTTTGTATTCACTTTGGTCATCTGAACCTCAAAATGAGGAAACAAATCCCGGATTATTGTATAAAATATTTCTTTCGTATATTGCTCACTTTCATAATGCCCTATTTCAGCCAATAATATATCGGTATCATGTCCGAAATAGTCATGGTATTTTATCTCGCCGGTGATAAAGACATCTGCACGGTTGCGGATGGCAAGCGGCATTAGGAAAGCGCCGGCGCCGCCACATAATGCAACAGTCTGTATTTCCCGCCCGAGGAGTTTGTTATGTCTGAGACACCCTACTTCGAAGGTTTTCTTTATCCGTTTCAGGAATTCAAGTTCTGTCTCCGGTACTTCCAATTCGCCAATGACACCGGCTCCGGCTTGTGGCCATGAGTTTTGCAAGGGATAAATATCATAGACCGGTTCTTCATATGGATGTGCCGCAAGCAGTGCCTTGACAGTTGCCGCTTTTTTGTAGGCGGGTATGATTGTCTCAATACGTACTTCACGTTCGGTATGCAGCTCCCCTATTGCTCCACAGTATGGGGTGGCACCTTCCCGGGCTCGGAATGTCCCCTCGCCTTCCATGTTATAACTGCACAAATCATAGTTGCCGATATTGCCGCATCCAGCGTCGAACAAGGCTTTCCTCACGTCTTCCGCTTGGGCGGTCGGTACAAATGTGGTCAGCTTTACCAGCGCATTTTCCTTGGCTTCCAGGATACGGACATTCTTCAAACCGATTTTCTCGGCAATCTTGAAGTTCACTCCTCCCGGTGCATTATCCAGGTTAGTGTGCGCAGCATAAACAACGATGTCATTCTTGATGGCTTTCAAGATACAACGTTCCACATAATCCCTGCCCGTGATGGATTTATACCCTTTGAAAATGAGGGGGTGATGTGATATAACCACATTATATCCCAATGCAATGGCTTCATCCAGTACAGCTTCAGTAACGTCAAGACACAACAAAGCCCCTGTTGCTTCCGCATCTGTCAATCCGATTTGCAGGCCGGCATTATCAAATCCGTCTTGCAATGGCAGAGGCGCGAACCGTTCAAGGGCGCTTACTAATTCCTTAATTTTCATTGTGAACAGAAAATTTGGTTGCAAATATAGTAAAAAGCAATGGATTGAGAATGTTTTTTATTCTTTTTATAAAATATCAGTAACAAATTTGAGTAATAGACGGTTTTCTTCCAACAAAAACTCTTATCGAAAAATGTTTTATCACGAAAAAGACTATCTTTGCGAGCGATTATTATAAAACTAAATCTATGAAAACTAAAAAACTATTCGGAATTTTATCGCTCTTGATTATAATTGGTGTGACCTCTTGTAACAGTGATACTCCACAAGACAATGTAGAAAACATTAAAATGAAGGTCTCTTCCGAGATTGGCACTTACCAGCCTTGGGGAAGTGATCATTTCATTGATTGTATGTTGGTAAAGGAGGAAGGTAAAAATGAATATGAAGCGTTGGACTTTTTAGGAATTGCCGGGTTTGATTATAGCAAGGGGTATGAATACACCTTATTGGTGAAAAAAACAACTTTGCTCAACCCTCCCGCCGATGCCAGTAATATTGCATACGAACTGGTCGAGGTGTTATCAAAAGTCGGAGTAGAATATGAATATACAATAGAGGTTGATGGACCCAATCCTTTTATTCTTTCTCCTGATGGAGGAAAATATGAGATTCCTTTTGCATGCAAAAGAAAAAAATATGTAGCAGGCGAGTTTACTGAAGAAGAATATGCTCCTTTAAAAGGATTGAGATATAATATGGGGACCAATTATGGAACCTATACAAGCATTATAAAAGATGGTGATACAGTTGGATTATATAAGTTTGTAATCGAGGGTATTGAGCCTTATAATATGGAAGGAACTCCCTGGTGGTATTATGGTATTTATCCTGCTGATGCAGATTTTTTCTCTGAAACAGAGCCGGAACCTATCTACAAACAATTGTTTGAACAACCGCAAACGGAAGGTGAAGAACATTTTATATATCCGATAATATATGCTTCATCGGGTACGTTTGATTAGTTGGACACATTAATCTCCTTTATTATGAAAACATTACTTGTTTTGTTTCTTTTCCTTTTATCGTTATTGTCTTGTCAGGATACGAACCGTTCCGGTAAAGATGTATCTGAGGATATGGAGGAGCCGGTAGATACTACTCCCAAGGCTACGGCTATCTTTTGGGTAGACAAGGATAAAGATTATCAGGCTAAGAAAAAAGACGGTCCTCTTTCTCTACGCACCGTCAAGGCAAGGGTAGAGATTGATTCGCTGGGAAAAGTTAATCTGCTGGCATATACCAAGCCGCAAAGTCAACGCATCAAAAGTTACCTGCAGTATAGGCTTGAAGAATTCCGTGTAAAGAAAGTGATGTTGGACAGCGGCTTTGTGAAACCGGGCGTACAATATGTGCAGCTACGCTATCTCCCCGGAAAACTGGATGCCCACCACCGTTGAAGTTATTTATGCTCCTTTTTTCCCTTCTTCTCTACCATCACCGGCAGTAGCTTGCCGTAGGCATCGAACGACTTGCGGGAAGCCAGAGAGATTGTAATCATCAGTGACAGCATGGAGGCGGTAAAGGTGATGACCATAATCATCATCTGATATTTGATGGCCACATTCGGGCTGCTGCCACCCAATATCTGGCCAATCATGGTTCCCGGAAAAGCAACCAGCCCCATCACGGATATATTGGCAATCAGCGGACTGAAGGATTTGATGATGGCTTGGCGGATGAAAGGTGCCTGTGCTTCCGCTTTTGTAGCACCATTGCCGAGAAGATACCGGTAAAGCTGTTGTTCCCGTTTCAGTCCACTATAATAGGTGTTGAGGGCTATGACGTTACTGGATAGCATGTTGCCCATCAGTATGCCGAAAATAGGGATGAAATACCGGGCGCTGAATACGTTTTCCACTCTCAGTACTATTCCGATAAAGTACAAGCCTACACATACTACACTGCATAAGAAACCTGCGGATATGGGCAGGAGCAGAATCTTCCTCTTCAATTGTGTTCGTGCCAATGCCGTCTGCGATGCTACAAATATCATGACAATTACCCATAGAAAGTTTATCCACGGGTTATCCCATAAAAAGAGGTAGTTCAAGTATATGCCGATGAAGAACAACTGGACAATCATGCGTGCCGTACCTATCACAGTAGCGCGCAACAGTCCGGTCTTGAACTTCCAGATGTAAAACAGCGGTATTAATAATAGCAATAATCCGATGCCCAGGCTGAGGTATGATATATCTATGGTTCCCAATAGTGTGTATGTTATTTCATGATTATATGTCGGTCACATCCGTTGGCGAATCTTTTGTCATGGGATACGGTCAGTATGGCACTTCCATTTTCTGTCTGCCTGCGGAAGAAAGAGAGTACTTTTTCCGCGGAACCGGAGTCGAGAGCGGAAGTCGGTTCATCGACAATGGTCAGTGGTTTGCCAATCATTGAGGCTACGGCTATCATCATCCGTTGGCGTTGGCCTCCGGATATTTCGTTCACCCGTTTGTAATATAACTCTTGTTCCAGACCCAAATCCTCGAAACATGCAAATAAACGGGTTTCAGAAAAGGGTGTACCCCGGTTTGCCTTTAAACCGAAGGGCAATTGTACCATGTCCTTTACCCATTCCAGCGGCAATGCCAGTTCTTGTGGAATCCATGCAGTCTGCTTACGGACAACGTCGACGTTTCCTTTATCCAGCAGAATGCCGTTCAAGACGATGCGTCCTTCTTTTAACGGAGTAAATCCAAGTATGGCATTCAGCAGTGACGACTTTCCGCATCCCGAAGGGCCGGAGATACTGGCTATCTCTCCCCTTTCCAATTGCAGGTTGAAACCCGAGAAAAGTATATCGTTGCCGTAGGCGATACTGGCATTTTCTATTTGCAGCATGGTGTTCCTTTAATCTTTCTGTATCGCAAAGATAGTGCAAAAAAATATTTGTGCTATCTTTGACGCACTAATTAATTCAGGAAAGAAAGACTATGATACAGAATGAACGGGATTGCCGCCATGAGCATGTGCTTGACGTGGCAAGGCAAATGCTGACTGCTGCGCGCACGGCGCCGAAAGGAAAAGGCATTGATGTGATTGAAGCAGCGCTGGTTACGGGTGAAGACATTAAGAAGCTGTCTGAAAAGATGGTCGCTATGGTTGAAGAGCACGGTATGAAGTTCTTTCTCCGTGATGCGGACAACATTTTGCAGGCTGAATGTGTAATTATAATAGGTACGCGCGAGCAGACGCAAAGTTTGAATTGCGGACACTGCGGTTTTCCCACTTGTGCCGGTCGTCCGGAGGGAGTACCTTGTGCTTTGAATACGGTGGATGTAGGGATAGCTGTAGGTTCGGCTTGTGCCATGGCTGCCGATTTGAGGGTGGATACCCGTGTCATGTTTTCTGCCGGACTTGCCGCTCAGCGTTTGGATTGGCTGAAAGGATGCAAGACTGTCTTTGCCATTCCGGTGAGTGCATCCTCCAAGAATCCATTCTTCGACCGGAAACCGAAGGAAGATAAGTGATAATTGACGAGTAGAGGTTTACAATCATAGAGTAGAGGTTTAGAAGTCTGAAGTAGAGGTTTGGCAATTCTAAACCTAAGGTTTATTCTCCCTCTCTCTGCTAACTTAAAAAGTAACGAATTAGAAAAGATAAATAATATGGGATATTTTGTAGGACTGCCGCTGGGTGGTGCCGCAGAGAAGGACTGTCAGGTGCGTTTTGGCAAGAATATGACTTTTCAGGTAGAGACACGTGCTCCCCACTTGCCTGCCGAATGGGCTTTGCAAAGCGGCATACAGCTTACATGGCCCCATGCGGGTACAGACTGGACCTATATGTTGGACGAAGTGCAGGAATGTTTTGTAGCCATTGCCCACGAAATAGCCGCCCGGGAGACATTGCTGATTGTAACCCCAGAACCGGATGAGGTGAAGAAACAGATTCTCGGTAGGGTGAATATGGAAAATGTCCGTTTCCTGAAGTGTGAGACGAATGATACTTGGGCACGCGACCATGGAGCCATCACCCTACTGGATGCTGACGGTGTATCTCTGCTCGACTTTAAGTTCAACGGGTGGGGATTGAAGTTTGCATCCGATAAGGATAATTTGATTACGCGTCGTGCGGTGGAGTCGGAAGTGATGAAAGGAAAGTATGTAAATCGCTTGGGGTTTGTCCTTGAAGGCGGTTCCATCGAAAGTGACGGCATGGGTACGTTGCTCACCACCTCCGAATGCCTGCTTTCGCCTAACCGGAACGGACAGATGAACCGGGTGGAAATTGAGGAATATCTTCGTTCCGTTTTTCACCTGCAACGTGTTCTTTGGCTGGACCACGGTTATTTGGCAGGTGACGATACGGACAGTCATATAGACACGCTGGCCCGTTTCTGCCCTGCCGACACGATAGCCTATGTACAATGCAAGGATGCGGATGATGAGCATTACGAAGAACTGCATCGCATGGAGGAGCAACTGAAGACTTTCCGTACGTTGAAGGGGGAACCTTACCGTTTGCTGGCTTTGCCCATGGCCGATAAGATAGAAGAGGAAGGGGAACGGCTTCCTGCCACTTACGCTAATTTCTTGATTCTGAATGATGCAGTGCTTTACCCCACCTATCGCCAGCCGGAGAATGATGCCCGCGCGGGGGAAGTGTTGCGGGAGGCTTTTCCCGGTTATGAAATTATCGGGATAGATTGCCGTGCTTTGATTAAGCAACACGGCTCTTTGCATTGTGTTACCATGCAATATCCCGTAGGGGTGTTGAAGTAATGTCGATTATACATAGTAAAACAATAAACCATAGAATAAGATGACAAGAAAAATAAAAGTAGGTATTATCCAGCAGGCCAATACCAAGGACCTCAGGACTAATTTAATGAATTTGGCCAAAAGTATAGAGGCATGTGCGGCGCATGGGGCTCAATTGGTTGTTTTGCAGGAGCTGCATAACTCTCTGTATTTCTGTCAGACGGAAAACACGCAGTTGTTCGACTTGGCAGAACCGATTCCCGGTCCTTCTACGGGATTCTATTCAGAGTTGGCTGCTGCCAACGATATTGTGCTGGTCACTTCTCTGTTCGAGAAACGCGCTCCCGGATTGTATCATAACACAGCGGTTGTTTTTGAACGTGACGGCAGCATTGCCGGGAAATACCGGAAGATGCATATTCCTGATGACCCCGCCTATTATGAGAAATTCTATTTTACTCCCGGTGATATAGGCTTCGAACCTATTCAGACATCTTTGGGCAAATTGGGAGTTTTGGTGTGCTGGGACCAATGGTATCCGGAAGCAGCACGTCTGATGGCGCTGAAGGGAGCTGAAATACTGATATATCCTACGGCTATCGGTTGGGAAAGCAGTGATACGGATGATGAAAAGGCGCGTCAGCTCAATGCTTGGATTATCTCCCAGCGTGGACATGCTGTGGCCAACGGCTTGCCGGTTGTTTCAGTGAACCGTGTGGGACATGAGCCGGATCCTTCCATGCAGACCAATGGTATCTTGTTTTGGGGAAATAGTTTTGTGGCCGGACCGCAAGGCGAGTTCCTGGCCCAAGCAGGAAACGAACGGCCGGAAAATATCGTTGTAGAGGTGGACTTGGAACGTTCGGAAAATGTACGCCGTTGGTGGCCTTTCCTGCGCGACCGCAGAATTGATGCCTATGCCGGATTGACAAAACGATTTCTTGACTGATAACGACGGGGATCTCTGGGGGAGAACTAACGGAATGTCACCCGTTTGTTCATCAGGAAATTGACACTTCCGTAGATGAATAATCCCAGGAACTGGGCAAGGTATTCGTTGCAGTCCAGTCCCTCCACCAGCCCTATGAGGAAAAGGAATTGCGCTCCGTAAGCCATTCCGAAAGCTATAGAAAAGAGCAGCACTTGTCGCCAAGTGTTGCTCTTTTTTTCTGTAGGGAATATCCAATACTTGCACCAGATGAAGTTGTGTATCTGTGCAAGTATATATGCGGTTACATTGGAGAGCATATAGTTGATGTCCAGTTCGTCCATCATTACCCAAACGGTAACAGCCATAATCAAGGCATTCAGCGTGCCGATTACCGCAAAACGAAAAATGCGTGCAGACTCTTTCACTCTCCTACTCTGTATCTGCTTTTACTCTTTCACTTCAACAGTCAGATTCAGTTCGTCCAGCTGCTTCTGGTCAATAGCCGAAGGTGCATCCAGCATTACATCGCGTCCACTGTTGTTTTTGGGGAATGCAATGCAGTCGCGGATACTGTCGAGACCTGCGAAGATGCTGACCCAACGGTCCAGACCGTATGCCAGACCACCGTGAGGAGGTGCACCGTATTTGAAGGCATTCATCAGGAAGCCGAACTGCTCCTGAGCCTTCTCGGGAGTGAATCCGAGAATCTCGAACATTTTGGCCTGCAACTGTGCATCGTGGATACGGATGGAACCTCCACCCACTTCAATACCGTTGCACACCATGTCGTATGCATCTGCACGGACAGCTGCCGGGTCTGTATCCAGCAAAGGAATATCTTCGTCTTTCGGATGGGTGAACGGGTGGTGCATAGCCATCAGGCGGCCTTCTTCATCGCTCCACTCAAACATCGGGAAGTCAACCACCCAAAGGCAGACGAACTTGTTCTTGTCGCGCAATCCCAGTTGGTTACCCATTTCAAGGCGCAACTCGTTCAGTTGCTTGCGGGTCTTCATGGCGTCGTCACCGCTCAGAATCAGAATCAGGTCACCCGGCTTGGCGTTGAAAGCAGCCTTCATTTCCTGCAATACTTCCTGCGCATAGAACTTGTCGACACTTGATTTTACGTTGCCGTCTGCCTCTACGCGCGCGTATACCATACCTTTGGCACCGATTTGCGGTCTTTTCACGAATTCGGTCAGTGCATCCAGCTGTTTGCGTGTATAGTGTGCGGCGCCTTCTGCGCAGATACCGCCGATGTAGGCGGCATTGTCGAATACCGGGAATCCGTGTCCCTTCATGATGTCCATCAGTTCCACGAACTTCATGCCGAAACGGAGGTCGGGCTTGTCGCTGCCGTAATATTTCATGGCGTCTGCCCATGGCATGCGCATGAACGGCTCGTTCATCTCTACGCCACGGATTTCCTTGAACAGATATTTGGCCATGCCTTCGAAGAGGTTGATGACGTCATCCTGCTCCACAAAAGACATTTCGCAGTCAATCTGTGTGAATTCCGGCTGGCGGTCGGCACGCAGGTCTTCGTCACGGAAGCATTTGGCTATCTGGAAGTAACGGTCGAAACCGGAAACCATCAACAACTGTTTCAGTGTCTGCGGGCTTTGAGGCAAGGCATAGAATTGTCCCGGGTTCATGCGTGATGGAACGACGAAATCGCGTGCACCTTCGGGCGTGGAGCCTACCAGAATCGGAGTTTCCACTTCGATGAATCCCTGGCTGTCCAGGTATTTGCGTACTTCAATTGTCATTTTATGGCGAAGCTCTAGATTGCTGCGTACATTGGCACGGCGCAGGTCTAGATAACGGTACTTCATGCGGATATCGTCGCCACCGTCCGTATTTTCCTCGATGGTGAAGGGAGGGGTCAGCGATGAGTTCAGAACATCCAGTTCCGATACGATGATTTCAATGTCTCCCGTCGGGATATGCTGGTTTTTACTGAAACGTTCGTTTACGGTACCCTTAACCTGGATTACGAATTCACGGCCCAAGCGGTTGGCACGCTCGCAAAGTTCGGCATTCACCTCTTCGTTGAACACTAATTGGGTAATTCCGTAACGGTCGCGGAGATCAATGAATGTCATGCCTCCCATCTTACGGCTGCGCTGTACCCAACCAGCCAGCGTTACTTGCTTGTTAACATCGGAGATACGGAGTTCTCCGCAGGTGTGTGATCTATACATCTTTTTATTTACTGTTTGACGATTTACTTATTTACTATTTTGAACATGCAAAAATACATAAAACATATTATATGGCGCATCAAAAGGGGAAAGTTATTTTCAGAAACTCCTTTAGTACCTTTTTTACAACATTACATTTTTGTCAGTTTCTTGAATTGCCTTTTGCCTTTATCCAGTATCATCTTGTTTTTATGGGCGATGTCCTCCACAAAAGCATCATTAATTTGTTTCAGTCCGTTGATATAGTCTTGTGCCCGCTGCAAGACATTCGAAGTGTCTTTTTCCGCATCCCGGGGAACAATGACCTGCAGTCCTTTCTTCATAATCTTTACATCTACATTCTCTCCCATCATCATCGGGTCGCCGTCAAAGTGGACTACCCCTGGTTTAGAACGGTGAATACGGAGTGTCTGGCAACGGAACGTCTTAATCCGGCTGTTCTGGTCAATGGTCTTGTTGAAGAGCTGGAAAGAGAGCGACGGTACATCGAGCACAGTGAACGGCTCGAGTATGGTGACGTCCAGCAGTCCGTCGTTCAAGGTGGCTTGTGGGGCAATATACGCATTGTTTCCATATTGCGATGCGTTTCCGCAGGCTATCAGGAACGCCTTGTATCGCAGGGTGCTGCCGTCCATTTCCAGTTCATAGGTTTCCGGACGGTACTTCAGGCTTTCGAGCAGAGTCTTTTCCAGATAAGTGAGTGGTCCTCTCCTTCCCGCCTTGGAGAATTGCAGGCTTACAAATGCGTCGAATCCCACGCCGCAGGTGCAGAAGAAAGGCACATCGTTGATTTTTCCGTAGTCAATGATGTCTATCAGTCCGTCATTGATGATGTCGATGGCCTTTTTCGGCTCCATCGGAATCTGCAGATGGCGGGCAAGTCCGTTGCCGGAACCGCAGGGAATGATGCCCAAAGCGGTTTTTGTATGTACCAGTGAGCGGGCTATCTCATTGATGGTGCCGTCTCCTCCTATGGCGATGACGGCATGTGCATCTTCTTGTGCCTTCTGTGCCGCTATCTCTACGGCATGGCCTGCCCGTTCGGTATAAATCACTTCTTGTGCATACCTTTCCTTATCCAGTTTTTCATCGAGCCACTTCAGTATCTGCTCCTTACTCTGAGTGCCGGATATGGGGTTTATGATAAATGCTATTTTCTTCTTGTTTTCGTTCATGCAAGGGTTGTTGCTATGCAGGTTTTCCAACTGGCAAAAGTAATATAAATATCTGAAAAATTAACCACATAATTCTTTTTAAAATAAGTATAAGTAGTTTTTTTAATGTAAATAGAACATATACCGACATATTTTGCTATCTTTGCCCCCTGTTTTTTAAGACTTGTATTTAATAGAATTAAATATTCATTATATAAAAGATATTTCATGGGTTTACTACAAGACAAATTTGCGAAATACGACCTGCCGCAACAGTTTATGGCAAAAGGCGTATATCCTTATTTCCGCACAATTAACAGCCATCAGGATACAGAGGTAATGATGGATGGTAAAAAGGTTCTGATGTTCGGCTCTAATGCATATATGGGACTGACATATGACAAGCGTATCATTGATGCCTCGATAGCTGCCACAGAAAAATATGGCACCGGCTGTGCAGGTTCCCGCTTTCTGAACGGAACACTCGATATACATGTTGAACTGGAGAAGGAATTGGCTGAATTCGTAGGAAAAGATGAAGCACTCTGTTTTTCTACCGGATTTACTGTAAACGAAGGTATTATTCCTGCTGTTGTGGGCCGTGGGGATTATATCATTTGTGATGACCGTGACCACGCTTCCATTGTAGACGGCCGCCGTCTTGCATTTGCCACTCAGTTGAAGTACAAGCATAACGATATGGAGGCTTTGGAAAAAGAACTCCAGAAATGCGAACCGGATGCTGTAAAGCTGATTGTTGTGGATGGAGTATTTTCCATGGAAGGTGACTTGGCCAATCTGCCCGAAATTGTCCGCCTGAAGAAGAAATACAATGCCAGCATTTACGTGGACGAAGCTCACGGCTTGGGTGTATTCGGAAAACAAGGCCGTGGTGTGTGCGACCATTTCGGTGTTACCGAAGATGTAGACCTGATTATGGGTACATTCAGCAAGTCATTGGCTTCTATCGGTGGTTTTGTTGCTGGAGACAAGGCGGTAATCAATTGGCTGCGCCACAATGCCCGTTCCTATATATTCCAGGCAAGTAGCACACCTGCTGCTACGGCTGCAGCCCGCGAGGCGCTTCACATCATCAAGTCCGAACCTGAACGCATCCAACGTCTGTGGGACATCACTAACTATGCCTTGAAGAAGTTCCGCGATGCAGGCTTCGAAATCGGTGAGACAGAATCTCCTATCATTCCTCTCTATGTGCGTGATACAGAGAAGACATTTATAGTAACGAAGCTGGCTTTTGACGAAGGTATCTTCATCAACCCCGTTATTCCACCTGCATGTGCTCCACAAGATACACTGGTGCGTGTAGCGTTGATGGCTACCCATACGGTCGAACAAGTGGATTATGCTGTAGAAAAATTGACTAAATGTTTCAAGGAATTGGGTATCATCAAGTAAACTTGATTTAAACAGATATTCGGAAAACCGTTTAATAATGATTAGGCGGTTTTTTTTATAGACAAAGCGAAGTAGGATTAAAATTAAATCGTAAAGTACATGAAAAAGAACTTCTTCATCATTACTGCTGTAGTATGCGGAATGAGTTGTACCACCACTGCCTATGCGCAGTTCAAAATCGGTGGAAAGAAAATCAATGTGACCAAAGTTGTCCAAGCCGGTACAGATGCCGTCAAGGCCATTTCATTGTCCGATGCTGACATTGCAGCGATGAGCAAGGAATATATGGAATGGATGGATACGCACAATCCGCTGACAAAGCCCGATACGGATTACGGCAAGCGTCTGGAGAAGCTGACCGGAAATATCAAGGAAGTGGACGGCTTGAAGGTGAACTTCGGTGTTTATGAAGTAATAGATGTGAATGCCTTTGCGTGCGGTGATGGTAGTGTACGCATCTGTGCCGGACTGATGGACATCATGACGGATGATGAAGTGATGGCAGTTGTCGGCCACGAGATAGGTCACGTCATCCATACGGATTCCAAAGATGCGATGAAGAATGCTTACCTTCGTTCGGCTGTGAAGAATGCTGCCGGTGCGGCAAGTTCTACGGTATCCAAATTGAGTGATTCTGAACTGGGTGCCATGGCCGAGGCATTGGCAGGTGCTCAATACTCCCAGAAGCAGGAGACGGAAGCGGATGATTACGGCTTTGAATTCTGCATCAAGAATAATCTCGATCCGTATGCCATGTACAATGCTTTGAACAAATTGCTTGAACTTTCAGCGGAAGCACCGAAGGAATCCAAGTTCCAGAAGATGTTCTCTTCTCATCCGGATACAGCCAAGCGCGTGGCACGTGCCAAGGAGAAAGCGGATGAATATATGAAGGATAAGAAATAACTATCCGTTGCTTACTATGATGAAGTGGGATCAGAGGTTTCTCTGAATCCCACTTTTTTTGTGCCGAGACTATGATATGGGCTTCTGAGGGAGCTAATGGGATAATTCGTTAGTTCACAGTGCTGAACACTTTGTTTTAGCTATAGAAAACAAAGTGTTTTTCTATTTGAAACAAACTGTTCTTTTAAGGGAAACGAAGTGTTCTCTTTAATGAAACACACTGTTCGGTTAAGGGAAACACTTTATTCTGTTTGGTAAAACTTCTTTTATTTACTTATTTGCTTTTAAATTAGAATAATTTTAGTATGTTTGCCACATTATTTATGAAAAACATGACTTTTGTATGAAAAAGCAAGACTTCCTCTTTATTTTTGTTCTGGTGATAATATTCCTGCCATTCTTTGTGAGTGAATCCATCTACAATTGGTATAAGTCTTTCAACGCTGCACATGGCATGGTAATGAGTTTCGTTAAATTCGGAATTCTTGCTACACTGGGTGAGATGCTGGGACTTCGTATCAGTGCCGGAGTCTATAACCGAAAAGGATTTGGCGTACTGCCGCGTGCCGTAGTGTGGGGACTGCTGGGAATGGGTATCAATGCGGCCATGATAATCTTCTCCAAAGGTGTGCCGCAATTCATGGAATATATGGGAATGGCAAATGCCGCCGCCATTATAAACGGAGAATTCTGCCTGGACAAATTATGGATAGCCCTCACCATTTCAGTTGCTATGAATACCATTTTCGCTCCGGTATTCATGACATTCCATAAGATTACGGATACGCATATCCTGGATTGTGGCGGTTCGCCTCGCAGCCTCCTCACTCCTATCCCGATGACCCGCATCATTACGCATCTGAATTGGGATGCACAATGGAATTTTGTCTTCAAGAAAACAATTCCTTTCTTCTGGTATCCGGCACACACCATCACATTCCTCCTGCCGGGAGAAATGCGGGTGCTGTTTGCAGCGATATTGGGTGTGGTGCTCGGGGTATTGCTGGCTATTGCGGCTCGGATGAAATAATCCGGCCTATATATTCTCGAATGATTTCAAGCAAGTCTTGCGGATAAGGTATAAAGAACTTCTCTATCATTTTCGGATACTGAGGTACAAAGGGTTTGGGTATCATTGTGACAAGGGTATCCAATTCTGCCTTCCGTTGCTCTTCAGTCTCTGAGACGGCGTAGCGGATAGTCCACCAGAACAAGAAAGTCTGGTTAAGATACCCTTTGGGGGTGATGACTTGCAGTTGCTTGTAGCGCTCGGACTGTAACATGATTTTAATTCTTTTCTCCTGTTCTTTCTCACTGATGGAACATAGAATGTCATACCATTCATCAAACTCCTGACGCAAGCAGGCGACAAATGCCCATTCGGCAATTCTATATTTGGCAAATTCTGGAATCTTCTTTAGAAGTACGAAGATATGTCCTATATTCAATTCGCCTTTATATAAACCTTTGACTTTTGTATAGTCTTCAATGGAAGTGATTGTGTGTAAAAGGGAGTAATATATTTCCGGACTCATCGGCACATGGTGTTCATCAATGAATTTCAGAGTATTCTGAAGCACCAGTTTTTTGTTTGTTCTGTTGTTGGCCATGCGGCTGATGACATTGTTCCAGTAGATTTGTGTGCGTGCAATGGAAATATGTAAATCATCTTCCATCTCTTTTATACGGCTTTCGGCTTCTTCGAAGGTCATGCCGCGTTCCCGCATTTGATAGCATATGTCCTTCATAATTGGATAATGTTCGACAAATAGGTAGGGTTTAGGAATGACGGCTCCTACCTTTTTCAACATACAATATGAATCGTAATTGATAAAAACCTTTTTACTGATTGCTTGCTCTTGCAGCCGTTGGGCGTTTTCCTTATCATTCTGACGGAGCAATGCCTTCATGCAACAGAAGATAATTCCTCCATCATATACGCCCACGTCCAGCAGACAATACACATATTCCAGAATAGTGCTTTCTTTAATTTTCCACCCTTCCGATGTATAAATGGGAAAAGGCTGCGGAACGTTGTCTTGTGCTCTTCCGGCATAGTATCGCTGGATAAGCATTTGCTTCAATATATCCTTTGGCGCATCCAGGCTTTTCATTATTTCCTCATTTATAATCAGTTGTATTTCTTCCGGAGGAAGTGAACCTTGGGTGTGGTTGGTCAGGTGATAGAGTAAATGTTTATGTGTATAACTGTTCTGTTGTACGGTGTATTTTTCGGACATCCGCTTTATCATGTCCACTTTTTGTTCATAATAGGGATATATGAACCGGTTATTGATAATGATATTCAAGATATTGGCATCAGGATGATTGAGCAGTGACTTGTCCAGCCGGTTCTCGAAGAAATCCCTTGCGACTCCTCCTTCTTCCGGAGTCTTTACCTTATTGAACATTTCGGAGACAACGTAGGGCGAATGATTCAAAATCTGTTGTTCTTCCGGAGTAATACAATCGGGAGTTTCTCCGAACAGTGCCTGATACGCCTCTTCATAATTTGATATTTTCAGAATGAATTGTACGATTGTTCTTATATTTCGAGATTCATCGCCGTTTTGGGGACGATGTCTCTTCATATGTGCCTTGATTTCCTTTAGGGTCATGCGTTGGTATAGGATACCTTGTGTGTGCTGGCTCGGGTAATCCAGTAAAGACTGGTCTGCTTCCAGTAAATGGTATTTATGGAACAGTTCCTCGCATTCCTTAATCCCGCTATAAGTGGAGGTCGTATCCAATAAGTCGTTCAGGTAGATTTCACCCACTTTCAGTTTGGTCTTGTTTTCTTCTTCTTGCTGCTCCAACCTTTCCATAAAAGTGTTGAAGATTCCTTTGGCTTGCTCAAAATTTTTAGCCTTTTGGAGCATAAAGTTCAATGAGTAGCCATCACAGTTATTCCCCATACGGTTCCATAAATCATAGGCATAAGAGGACGGTATGTTTTCGAGTGCTCCATTCAACACTTCGGTCTTGTTCAGGAACATACTGGTATCCTCTTTTTTGTCGACAGACAGTTCTGTCAGTTCGTTGAAGAATGCAACCAGCTTTTCCGGCTGGCTGAATCTTTTGAAAACTTCCAGCCAGGTGTAGGGAGCAATAAAGTTGAAGAAAAAGACTGCATCGTCGTGGGGAACTACCCCTTTATCATTCTTCTGCAAGAAGTTCTTGATGTCGTGTATGTCAGCCAGAGTCTGTGCTTTATGCATAAGCTGCCTGGCGAAATTACGTATTCTTTTCTCTTTCAGTTCTGTCAGATAAGTCTCATTGTTGCTTTCCTGTCCATGGGCGCTCTCTGCAGAATCGGAGAAGAAATCATCTATGTCGTCATCATCGGCACTTGGGGAAGCTTCGTATATAAAGGAAGCGTTGAGGTATATTTCTTTGGCTTCGTCCATGTCGAGGAACCGTACCAATTCTGTCTGAAATTCAATATACGAGTTTTCTATATACTTGTCTTGCATTTGCCCTTGTTCATTGAGCAAATCCTTGTGTACAATGTCCTTATCTTGTTGTGTCTGCAGTCTGGGTAAGAGCCACCGCAGCACATTCAGTTCTCTCCTATTATATTTTTTTGTTAATTTCCAAATATGGATGGCCTCTGCATTGGTAGGAGCAAAATTGGCTATATTGCCAATATAGGCGTCCACCCAATCAATGGAAACGCCTTCCGGGTTTGTTCCCAGTTCCTTACTTGTATATAGCGTTTGTTCGTTTTTATAAATGCGGCTTACAACATCATTGATGATATACTGTTGGAGTTCGGGGGCATTTACCGAACAGTTTTTCACCCGATGCAGGATCTTGGTTGTATTTTTGAAAAAGTTCGGTCTGTCTTTGTAGTAGATATAGCGGAATATGCCCTTTATGGCTTTCTTTTCAGTTGCCAGTAGGTCATCGGACGGTTCACTGCTATAGTACTGGAAAACCTGGGTTACTATGATGTCTTCAACTTCAAATGTGTCCTTTTCAATGTCCTGATAATAAATCAAATCATCTACTTTGCCTGCCAATTCACAGATGGTGCTTCTGTCGGCCTTTTCGTAACTGTTCTCATAGGTGAATTTGAGGAAATCGAGCAATAGGTCTATTTTATTGCGGCTTCTCTTTTTCCACATCCACAAACATTTTATGGCGTGGCAGAGTTGTCGAAGCATGGATTTCTGCAGGTTGCTTAAATTGCTGTTCTGGAACTGGTTGTTATATCTGGTCTTGATTCTGTCTATGTCGAAAAACAAGGAACCGATAGTCATGCCGGCTTCGGGTCGGAGTTTAAGATAGCCGTATGTCCTAAGCTCGCGGGCATATTCATTTATTTTTTTGAAGGATAAAGGTTTGATGCCCACTTCGACTATGGCCGGAGGAACCATTTCATTGAAAGTAAGCATGGATTTCACTTCCTTGAAGCTATAGCTTGTAGTGGCAATAACCTTGAAGTCCGGATTGCCGATGTGAAGGATTTCCGATAACTTGCGAAGTAATTCTCTGTCAATGGGTATCGGCTTTTCATTCTCTTCTTTCCAAAACAACAGCTGCAAATCGTCCAGTAGAAGAATCTTTTTGCCATGCTGGAATTGGGATACAGAAAGCCGTTCTAACTGTTCTTTGGTCGTATCGGCATTCAAAATGACCACATAATATTCCTGAGGGAGCTTTTTCAGCATTCGGCAAACGGCAATAGTCTTTCCCGAAGTGGATTGACCGGTGACGATGATTGTCTTGTTTGTGCTGTCAAACTCCTCTTTAAGTTTGTTGTCTACTTCCGGACGGATAAAATAGTAGTCCAGGTTGCCTCTGCGACGGTTGGCTTGGCTGTTGGGAATAATTTTATCATACTCCATCTTATGGCAAGAGATTGCGCAAAAGGGATTATTGAGAAAACTTTCACGATCCTTGACCAACGCGTCCCTTAGCTGCTCCAGCGTATTGCACTGCTTCTCATACCGCTCGATAACGGTATCGTCGTCCAGGTGCTTTTGCATGTATTCCGCATAGAAGTCTTTCCATAAAGTAGTGTTTGTCCAGTCTTCCTGGGTGTATTCCAATGTCGGATTCTGATAGAAATAGATATGTTTGTTGGATGCATTTTCGATGGCAACATTAAACTCTCCGATGGTCTTGGAGCGTATCCAGTTTCCGGCGAAGAAGATGATGACGTCACATTGCCTTATCTCTGAATTTATGATTTCCTGCGTATCGCCTTTAGCTAAATCGTTGTCTCCATTTTTTTCGTGCCGGTGCACTACAATATTGAGTTCGCTGTTGTTTCTTTCCGTCAGGACTTTTTCCATTAAATCCCTTTCTTTCTGAAAACTCAGCGAAGAGGCTATAAATACATGGTATGTTTTCATAATATAGTGTTGGTTACTTTCTATGTGTTGTTGTTTACGACTAGCGGAATGCCGGCTGTGATACATCTGTCATACGCTTTTGAGCTTTCCTTCAATTCATCATACGGACGTATATCGGGATGCACAAAGCGTTTCTTTTTGAAGATGTCTCCCATTTCCTTGCTGCCATAGATTAACTCTTCTTCTTCGGCGGTGGGTTTACGGAAGCCAAGCAGCAGCTTCTCCATGTTCCAACGGTTATGTTCGACTTCGGCAAGCAATGTTATCTGGTCGTTGTCCAGTTTCACGTAACCATCCGTAATGCCTATGGAGCGTAGCTTGGGACTAATGGAATATGCACTGTACAAATTGGACCACTGAAGGGATACGGACAGTTTGTTCCATGAGTCTTTCAGCTCATTGTCAGGTGGGCATGATTGAGGCACATTTCCATATTTATTCTTGAAATCGTATATATAATTGATGATTTGTCCCTCCCTCCGGCTTTTTTTGTCCAAGTCGTAACAGTTGTCCAGCATTCCAAAAGGAAAAACATGGGAATATTTATGAATCGCTTCATCTTTCTTTTTACTGTTAAGCATATTGAGCAGTGCACTGGAGGTTTCCTGACGGACAAAAACTGGGATATTTTCATCATATACATCGTCCGGCAGATATAATCCCATTGCCATGCTTTGAGGAGGATAATTGAGGCAGACGGCAATCGTCAATACTTGGCCTGAGTCATGTACCCATTCTTTAATTAGGTTCTGGATGGCAGGAGTTTCCGCACGGCCTTTGATAAATTCGAATTCCACATCCAGAAAGTCTGCATCTTTTCCTTTAAAACGGGTGGGAAGGACAAATCTCTCGTGCCTTTCGTCCTTGCTCATGTCGTAATAATGGGTAGACGATATCTCGAAATAATGGCGGTATCGTCCACAAAAGAAATTCATTTCCCGGTCGGCATTTTCATCAATGAAGGTAATGACACTTTTTATGTTCTTGTCCCGGCAGAAGTTTGGAAAATGCAACAGATGGGCAGCTTCCACTCCTATTGCCACTCCCATACGGCTCATACCGATGATAACAAGATGAACATGTTTTTCGCTTTCGTAGGTTATTGCCTCACGGTCGAGAGGAGGATATTCAATACAGTTCTCCCCTTTTCCATATCGCCGGCTTACCAATATCTTTTGGGCCCAGCCCTCGTAGAAGTTAAAGGGATGGAATTCTATATATTTTCTCCATTCGGCAGACAAATCGGTCAGTTGGAAAGCGGCAAAAGTAGTCTGATATTCGAAAAGAACGGTGAATGGTATGAGGGAACATTTATTGCATCGTTTATGAATGTCAACTATCTTTTTCAGGCAGTCTATGTTCAGTGAGTCATGGTCATGTTCGTTCCTCTCTCCGATAAGGAATACTTCGCGCGCTTTGGTAGTATAGAGTTTTTCCAACTCCTCGATAGAGTCGCGCCGGGCACGCAGCACCACAATTCTTTTTTCATTTTTGGCATCCAGTTCCGTATGGATTTTGCTACGGATTTCTTGTGCCGGTTGGGTACTCTGAATCAGAATATGGCAATTCCCATAATGTGTGTCATCGCAAATTTGCTGGATAAGAGTGGGGACCATGTTGTCAAAACCGATAATGACGATGTGGTTTTGCAAAGGGTAAACGATATCGCCTTCACGATATCGCTCAACTCTGCGTTCCAGCATATTGGAGATTACGGATATCAATAATCCGCAGAACAAAATTAATCCCAGCACTACGACCAATAGAGAGAACCAACGCAGATAAGGTGGTACTTCCACAATATTCCCCGGATCAATGAACAGACAAATCAACTGAAGCAAACGCCCCATAGGTACGTCTTTATCAATACCGGTCCATTCTTCAAGAGACGGCTCAGGAAAGATAAATGCAAAACTTACCAGATATATCAATAAGAAAACAGTTACTATGACTCCGAAAAGCCAAGCAAGCTGCCTCCATCCTTTTCCGGAAAAAGAGCGGTCAAAATGAAGGGCAAAAAGTCTTGTTAGCAGATTCATATTTGTTTTGTCATTAGGCAGTTTCCTTTTTTTCAGTTTCTTGTTTCAATTCTTTTCTGATATTCTCTTTCAGTTTATTGATTTCTTTCTCATCGTTATTGATAATCTCCCGTTTTTCTTTTTCCTGATACAAGGATGCAAGAATGTTTCTTTCTTGTTCCAGATTCAATGAGAATACATCTATTAATCTCTTGATACATAGAAAAAAACAGATGCATACGCTAAGGGAAATGATGGCATGGAGTGTCATCAGGTAGGTCATTCCACGCGATGGAAAGAATTGAATAAGGTTTTGGAATGTAGTGCATGTCACAATCAATGCTGCAACCAGAAAGAGAATGATAAAGGCAGGAATCACGAATTTCCACCAGTGCCGGATAGGATAATACTTGTTCTCACTCGTCCTCATAGTACTATAATAGATATTGGATTATTATTTCTTCTGTATGTCGAATCCCAGTTTCATAATCAGTTTCAGTGTCTGTATGGCTGTTTGCCGGTCGTATTCTCGTTCTGAGTCCGGTAACTCTTCGTATGGTACAAGTCCGGGATGTGTCTTTAATTCATCATTGCGTGTCTCTCCGTATTTCCATCCTTCTTTCACTCTTCCCAAAGCCCATACTTCATGCACATTGCGTGCCATGGCTTCTGTGAGTTCCGTCAAATTATCCGGTAAAGTGATATTTTCTGCGTTCAAAGGGGACGGTGTGTATGTTTTCATTTTCTGTTATTTAAAATGTGGAAGTAAAAAGTTTATTGGTAGCAATATTAGGCATTTCGGACGACAGAAACAAAAAAAAGGAAAGCTATTTCCAAAAAAACATGCAGATTACAATGGAAAAAACATTGCAACCTGCATATAAATCGGGAGAAGCGTGAATTATAAGTTAGCTTCCGTCACTACCTGCCCGTCAAACAGATTGATGATACGTCCGGCAAATCCGGCATCATGTTGTGAGTGTGTCACCATGACAATCGTAGTGCCTTCCTTATTCAGTTCATTCAGTAGTTCCATTACCTCTTTTCCGTTCTTTGAATCGAGGTTACCGGTAGGCTCATCGGCAAGTATCAGTTTAGGGTTTGATACGACTGCACGGGCGATTGCCACGCGTTGCTGTTGTCCGCCGGACAATTGTTGCGGGAAGTGCTTGCTGCGGTGCATGATTGCCATACGCTCCATAGCGGTTTCCACCCGGCGCTTGCGTTCGGTGGCAGGAATGCCCATGTAGAGTAGCGGCAGTTCGATGTTCTCGTATACATTCAGCTCATCAATCAGGTTGAAACTTTGGAATACAAAGCCGATGACTCCTTTACGCAAGTTGGTACGTTGGGCTTCTGTATATTTGGATACTTCCGTCCCATTCAAGTAATATTCTCCGGATGTAGGATTGTCCAACAGACCGAGGATATTCAGTAAAGTGGATTTTCCGCAGCCTGAAGGTCCCATGATAGCAACAAACTCCCCTTCTTTCACTTCAATGTTTACGTCGTTCAAAGCCAGAGTCTGTACTTCCTCGGTCTTGAAAATCTTCTGTAAGTTTACTGTCTTAATCATAATGCTTTGTTTTTATGGGTTATAAATATATCATTTCTTACTCGGATTTGATGCAGTCAATCGGATTTGTTTTGTTCAGCAAATAACTTTGCAGACACACTGTGACGGCAGATATTATCCAGACAATACATAGTGGCAATAGAAAGTCCATAACGGTGAAGGGGGCTTTATAGGCAAACTGTTCATGCCAATGGTGCATGAGCCAATAGACAATGGGGACAGCTAGAATATATGCAAGCAGAATTTGCAGGCAGAATGGTTTATTCAGCAACAGCACGATTTGTCGGGATGTTGCTCCATGAATCTTGCGAATGCTGATTTCGCGGATACGCTGGCGAGTGGCATACCATGAAATGCCGAATAAGCCGAAGCAGGTCAATATCAAGCCAATCAGAGAATAGGCGATAAGGAGTTTGGAGAGAGACAAGACTTTACCATTGCGTTTCATAAAGTCTTGGTGCATGTCTGTGTATTGAAATATCTCCCCTTCATTCATCTTTTCCCATATTTGGGCTATTTGATGTAGTGTTTCTTGTTTATTGCTTTCAATCAGCTTAATCTGCAGATAGTTGGCACCCGACATTCTCTCTGTAGGTGGAAGGTAAAGTATGACCGGGGTAATTTCATTTTCCAATGAACTGAACGGGAAGTCCTCTAATACACCGCCGATGATGTATAAAGAATCGGCAGACTGGTCAAATTCTTTCAAAGGTTTTCCAATGGCATTTATTCCTGCTGGAATCAGCATTCTGACATAGCTTTCGTTGACCAGTGCAGGATAGGCATATTGTTTTTGCAGTTGTTCGGGAGCGTTGCCGGACAAGAGCTTGAACCCCATCGTTTTTACCAGATTGGCATCACTATACAGCATTAATAGGTAGGAACTTTTTTCCGTACCGTCGGCTTGTTTGATGGATAGCTCACGTATCCATGAATTCAATATGGAGCCTTGTGACAGGGCGATGGACTCTATTCCTTGTACATGTTTCTCCAGCTCTTCTTTAAGTATTGTAGCCGGTGCGGCATTGAAATCTCCTATTTCAATCCGATTTTCGTAACAGTAGGCCCGTTCCTTGATGAGATTGATTTGTTCATTGGCAACGAGAGTAGCGAATATCAGCCCTATAGAAATGGAAAACTGAAAAATGACCAGCAAAGCTATGAAACGTTGTTTCTTTTTACCTCCGTAAAGTGTCTTGTATTCGCTGAATGAGAGTTGTGAAAGTCTATGGCTGATATACCAGGCAGGGACAATGGACATAACTAGTACAAAGAGCACTAACAAGGGTAGCATCTGTAGGCTGAAAAAGAAATGTACGTTTAAATGGGATGCAAATAATCCATTGAAAAAAGACAGACAGTCGTTGATGATGAGTAAAGATAATCCGAATGCCAGCAGCACAGTGAGGAATGCATCACCAAACAGTTGGATGCGGATATCCTTCAAGCTGCTTCCCATCAGTTTCTCCACATGTATCATTTTGAGCTGTTGCAATACACGGCTCAGGCTCATGTTGGTATAGTTGCAGCAGGCTATGATAAGTACCAACAAGGCGGCAGCAAGGCTGATATACAATAATTGCACATTACTTTGATTGATATACGGCAGAGGTTGTTGTGTATCGTAGTCCGGTGTAGTAAAGTAGATGTCGGACAGAGGGTCGACGTAATATTGTGTCTTTTCCGGAATCAAAGTGGGAATTTTGTCGTGGTTGATTTTTTCGGTAAACTGTTGGGCATCGGTATTTGGAATTAGTTTCAGAAACGTCATTCCACCCCAAAAGTCTTTGTTATTCCCGGTAATCATGTCGAATTGGAGCAATGATTGTGACCGTGACTTTAATATGGCTGCCACTTCATAACTTTGGGTATCAGTCATGGTTTTTATTTCCAGCAATTCTCCTAATGGATTTTTATCTCCAAACAGTTTATGTGCAAAAGCTTCACTGAGTGCTACTTTGCCCGGTTGTTCCAATACTTGCTTTAAACTACCGGCAATGGGATGATAGTGGAAGAAATGTTGCAAAGTAGTATCGGCAGATATAAAGGTTATATCGTGGTAAATCTCCCCTCCATATTTACAATATTGTGGAACCAGAGAATTGATACGCAGGTAGTCTTCCACTTCTGCATATTTTTCTTTCAGCATAGGGGGAATATTGGCATCAGCATAGGCCACCTTGCTTCCGTCCTGCATCGGATTATCCTGACGCAGACAGAAAATACGGTTCTTGTCCCGATTGCCACTCTCTATATTGTAATCATGTACATAATAGGTGAACAGCAAGTTTGTACATGCTAGCCCTATAGCCAGACTGACTATAGAAATGAAGAAGAAAACTTTGTTTCTCCACCAACTGCGGGTAATTATTTTTAGGATTGTAAGTATGGTCATAATCTTTAGGTAAATATATTTTCTTATTCGTTTTTAATGACTTCTGCCGGATTTGTCCTTGCTATTTTCAGAATACGGAAAATAATAGTCAGAGTAGTAATGACAGCTACGATTATGAAGATTGAAATCCAAAATAGCGGGCCGTCATTAAAGAATACGATATACATGTTTTTCCATAACTGCAGTATGGCATAACATAAAGGAAATGCCATTGTTGCCGAGAGTACAAGCTGATAAATATACGTACGGGCAAACAATATGATAATCTGTTTCAATCCTGCACCATTTACTTTACGGATTGCCACTTCCTTTTGTCTGCGTTCCGTATCCAGTGTGATTGCCGAATAGACGCCTAATAAAGTGATTATAAGGCTGACAAATGAGAAGAATAAGATTATCCCTTTCATGTTGTTCTCGATGGCTTGCGCTTGGTGAATGTCTTCCTGCAAGGTCGAAATGTGTAATTGTATACTCGGTGGAAGATTCTCTTCCAGCATTTTCTTAACGAAAGCCTCTACTTCTTCTGCTTTTCCGGGTACACACTTCAAATAGCAATGACCTACATAATATTTGAAATCACAAGGCAGAAAGACGAAGCCCTGGCTCTGATTGTAAGTGTCGGCTACAAAATCGGAACAAATGCCGCATACCGTGTAGCTATCTTGATAATTGTACAAGGTGGTTCCCAGTAAATCCTTCTTTATACGTTCTACCAATTTACGGTCTGCTACCATGTCACTATTTGTCTTCAGGACATGCCCGGAGAGAATGGGGATATTCATAAACTCGAAAAAGTTATTAGGAACATTCATTATATTGACTTCAAGGCTACTTTCCCGGTTATCTTTTTCTGTCTGCATGCTTGTTCCCGAAATACCTTTCAGATAATTAATATCTGTCAGCATTTTATCTTTTATATCCGGATGTTGACTGATGCGCTCTATGAGAGCAAGCTTTTCGTCATTTTTCATAAAACGGTAATCCATAGGAATACTGATGATTTCGGACATTTCTTTTTCTGTCAGTGTGTTGAACAGTGTGGAACCGGTCTTGTTAGCCTGCAAATATAAAGCGACTGTAAAGACTATGAATAACCAACAGATGAAAAATTGGATACCCAAAAGACAATTTCGTATCTTCTGTTTGTGGCGTTTGGATTTGTTCTTGTAAATACTTGACTGGATGGAGGCATGCTTCATCCTCCATACGGTAAACAAGCAGAGTAATAAGCATAGTAAAATAACGCCTGCCATATATTCTATTGTCTGTATCAATAATAGGTCCCGTTCAATGACTAATGTGAAATCAAATAAAGAGAATGAAAGGTAAGGGGTAAATATTTCTATCAGACAGAAAGTCAATAAGAAGGCTATGAACGAAATGATAATGGCTTGGGTAAAAAGTAACCAAAATAGTTTGTTGCCATTACTTCCATTCACTTTACGAATGCCGAACTCGTGCGAACGGTTCAGATAACTCCCCGTCAAAAAATGAAAAAAGTTGAGTAGACCAGTCAGTAGAATCAAAAGGCCGACAATGAATGTGATTCCGGCAAAGTAAGGGGCAACGGATTTCTCCCGAAAAAGTTTTCCGAAATTCGAGGCTGATACGGTATTTTTCTCATTGAATATTGTGTGCTTCAAGTCCATTGCACGGAAACTGGCTTCAAGTTGCGCAGATGTTTTGCCCGGACGAAGAAGAGCAAAAGTAAGTCCACCGGTCATACTGTCTCGTCCATCGAATTGTATAAGTCCTTCGCTGTCGTTCAAGATTAACATATCAATCTTTTGGAGAAAGCTAAGGCTGGTATTCAATGGAATATCTTCTATTATCGCTTGTATGGTATAGATGGTACCTCCTGTTCGTGGTGTGGTATCAGGTGAAGAGAAAAGCCGTTGTGCTAAGGTCATTCGCTTTCCTATCGGATTCTCTCCGAGACCAAATATTTTGTGTGCCAGAGAGCGTGTCAGTATCACGGCATTGGGAGTTTGCGATGCTACAGCCCATGAACCTTGTAATACTTCCGGGGTGAACACGCTATGGTAGGCTGTATCTACTTCCATAGCATATAAATCTTCGTAAGGTAGTTCTTCCTTGTCGATAGTTTCCACATTGTAGCTACGTGGGCGGGGATAGGCAACAAAAGTAAATGCTTCTACTTCTTGGAATTGCAATTGGCGCAGACTCTCAAACAACGTAGCGGGAGTTCCGGAATAAGGTTCTTCTGCTGGAGTGTATAGGTTTATGTCTGCAATGCGTTCCCAGTGGGTAAAGCACTTGTCGGTAGAATTTATATAGCGGCTGCAATATAGGCAGATACTAAAACAAAGTATACCTACCGACAGTCCGATGATAGAGATGATATTCTGTGCCTTGTACTTTAATAGGTTTCTGAATGCTGTTTTAATATAATGTCTTATCATAATAGTATCATTATTGTATTATTCGCTTTTGATTACTTCTGCCGGATTTATCTTCGCAGCTTTGTGTATTTGCCAAAACAATGTTCCCAGTGAGATGAAAGCCACTATCAGTAACGATATAACATATATTCCTATACCTACGGATGCCTTCACTGCGAAATCTTGTGTATATAGGTATATGATATAGTAAGTCAGAGGAGCGGCTATAATAAATGCCACGGCTAATACAAGAATATATTTGCGGAACAATAATTGGTAGAGATCACACATTCCGGCTCCATTGATCTTGCGAATACCTATTTCCCGATAACGCTGACGAATGTCAAAAAGTGAAATGCCAAATAGCCCTAAACAGGATATCAAGACAGCTATCAGTGCGAAACAAGAATAGATAACCGCTATCTGCCGGTCTTTTTGATATAGTTTATGCCATTCATCTTCCAATAAAGTATATTCGAAGTCTGTACAACCATAGATACGCAGCTCTGTGTCGCGCAAATAGTCAAGTACATCTTTAAGTCGTCCGGGGGTATAGGCTATCTGGCACATATCGTCACTGCGCTGTTTACATACATTGTAGATAATGGGACGATGTCCTGCACTCAAGTGGCGGTCATAGTAATCCTCAGCAACGGCAACAATGGGATGCAGAGGAGCATTGGGATTTAATCGGCGTTCGTTCTCTTCCTGTACCAAAGCTTCAGACAGATTGTCGTAGTGCAAAGCTTTCATAGCTGCTCGGTTGGCTACCAAAACCTCTCCTCTGTTTCCTTCTCCTTCAAAACAGGGAATACTACCTTCTATTATTTTGATACCGTACAACTTAAAAAAGTTGGGGGTAGCATACCAAAACTTCATCTCTACTTTTTCCTCTCTATTGTTATAGTAGGTTACTTTAAAACCTTCGGAAAGTATATGTCGTTTTTCCATTTCAAAATGTTCTATAAAAGGACACTGTGCAAGTGCCTCCCATAGTTCATGTCTGCGTTGCCACATAGCTTCTCTGGCTTCCTGCCATTTTTCGCGTGGCATCGCTGATTCCGATTCATACCCTAACTTGGCTATCAGTACATTTTCTATGCGAAATCCTGGTTGCGTGTGTAATAAGAGCGAAAGCTGCTTGTTGAAATAAAGGGAAAGACTGATGAGCAGGAATGTGAAGATGTATTGTATAAAAAGAAAAAGAATGCGTGTGTGTACAGTACGTTTGCTTTGGGTGGCATCACGAATTGAGCTGACGGGTGATGCATAATTGTATTTTACAAACGGATAGATAGAGGTCAATATGGGTAATATAACCCAAATCCCGGCAGAAAGCCAAAAGTCGAAAGATGTATAAGTGAAAGGATATTCCAACAAACGGCTGACAGGGATTATCGTTATCTCTATCAGTAACCAAGCCAGTAATAAAGCACAACCAACTAAAAGTCCGTTTTCTGTTAATATCTGCAGGAAAAGTGTCGTTCCTTTTATACCGAACATTTTTTTAAGCCCGTACTCTTTTCCCCTCCGTTGTGTGCCTATCAAATAAAGATTGATGAAGTTTATAATGCCGGTAAGCAATAACAATAAGCATACACAAGATAAAATGTAAATATGAGAACGTTTTCCATAAGTGAGCATGGCAGGGCAACCGGCATCTTGCACGTAAGCTGGTTCCCAATAAATATCTGCTATAGGTATGAACGAAAATGTATATTGTCGTGCATCTATATTTTTCCAATTCGGATTTACCCAACGTGCTTGTTTCCCAAGTTCGTTCATTTTCTTGATGCTTGTACCCGGCGTGAAACGAACAAATTCAATAGGCATACGTTCCCAAAATGAGGAAAGCGTATTTGATACCACAATGTCAAATTGTATCATTGTCTTGCAAGTCGGTTCGGCTATAATGCCACTTACGGTAATATCTTTCCCATTTGAATAATGTAACACTTTACCTATAGGATTGTCATGGCCAAAAATACGACGTGCACATACTTCCGTCAGTAGTGCAGATTCAGGAGATTTTATAGGAGTTCCTTGCACTATGCGGTAAGGAAAAAGCTGAAAATAACAACTGTCTGCTACGAGTGTCCGCACTGTGTAACGGGATGCTTCGTCGCTCACAAAATCCTGTTCCATCAGAATTAAAGAAGTGCGTTTCTCTATGTAACGGTGGTCAATGTATATACTGTCTTTATTCGTGTTTTCTATTGTTGCCATTCCTCTATTGCCATCCATGTCCTGAATGACTCCATAGACATGTTCCCGGTCTATGCAATGTGTATCTACCGTCAGTTCTCTATGTATATATCGCATCAGCATGATGCAGCAGGCAAGGCTGAAGGCGAGACCCAGCAAGTTTATAACCGTGTATGATTTTGAGCGTATCAGGAAACGCCAAGCGTATTTCAGTGTTTTCATTATATGTCAAATTTATAATTTTTATGTCTTTTATTCGTTTTTCATAATGCTTGCCGGATTGATGTTGGCAGCCTTGCTGATTTGCCCAATAATAGTCAACAAGGAGATGGCAGTTGTTATGGCTACTGCTACGGCAAACAAGTCGAATGTCAAAGGGGCTTTGTGGGCAAAATCCTGCAAATAGAGGGTAATGGCAATCCATGACAAGGGTATGGATAGCAAAGTGGCGACTCCCATGACCGAGAGATACTTTTTAATGAGTAAGGGATAAATATCCTTTGCTTGCGCACCGTTCACTTTGCGTAAACCTATCTCACGGTAACGTTGCCGAATATCGAACAAGGATATTGACAATAATCCCAATGAAGAGATGAAAATGGCTATTCCGGCAAAGAGCGTATAAATGTTCACCACTTGACGGTCTTCACGATACATCTTTTGGAGCTCATCTTCTATCAGCGTATATTCAAAGTCGGTTCTTCCCGTAGATTCTTCGTATAAGCGGCGCAGGAAATCAATGACTTTGGCTTTATTCTCGTGCTTATACGAGGCTGTAACAGTATAAATTCCGCCTATGCTTGCATCGTGATAATAGATGACAACCGGTTGGGTGGATTGTGAAAGGTGCCGAACATTGAAATCCTTTATGACCCCTACTATCTCGCAAGGTGGATTGTAGAAATCCGGTAAGCTGCTTGAGGCGTAGTGTGGTTCTTCAGGTTGCAGCTTGTCTTTGGTGATGTCTTTTATTCCATAGACTCTTTTAGCGGTTTCGTTGATAATTACCTTGAAACTGTTTTTGGTGAACGCTTCATCTATGGAGTCGTTCCATAGGCGCCCCTCTACAAGCTGAAAATCGTATATTGCCATGGAATGGCTCGTTAAATGTGCGCGCAATGCCGGATGGAAACCGTTTTCGGCTCTGTTGAGCGCAAAGCTGTCAAAACGGAAGTCAGTGAACAGCAAGTTGTTTCCTCTGCTCCAATGCTCAAACAGAGTGCTTTCACTCATTCGTTTATTGACCAAAGCATTACTTATATATTGTCTTTTTCCTTCATCCAATCCATCCTCTTTAGTTGTTTTATAAAGACCTAATTTATCGACATACATCCGGCAAGTTATCACATCGTGCGAGCGGAAACCGAGGTCAGCGCAGAGCATATATTCCAACTGCCGCACAAAAAATAGAGAAACGGTTATTATAAAGATAGTTACGACATATTGAAAACACAGTAATATCATACGTGACCGTGTGGAAAAGCGTGAAGATGCCAGTTCGCGTATGGAGTTGACGGGCTTGCTGCATGTGTATTTCAAGAACGGATAAACAGTAGTCAGCAATGGCAATCCTAAAAGTACGATGGCAGAGACCTTCCGGTCAAAGCCGGAGTCTGTTGTGGTAGGTATATAAAGTTCATGGAAAAAGAAAAACTTGGTTATTTCTATTAAAGCCCAGCAGAGGAGTAATGCCAGTCCCGTCAATAAGATGTTCTCGGCATATATTTGCAAGAAAATGTCTGTCCTGTCTGCACCGAACACCTTTTTCACCCCGAACTCTCTTGACCGCTTGGACATGATGACAGTGTAGATGTTGATGAAGTTCAGCAGCCCTATGATGCCTACCAGGAAGGCTACTACCATCAATACCCGGACATAGCTTTGGTTGCCATATTGATAGTTCTTGTTTTCTTTTCCGTGGTCTTTATCGTAATATAAATCTTTCAAAGGCAGATACTGATAGCGTACTGTCTCATAAGTGCTCCATTTGCTGCGGGGGTGTTCTTTTGAATACTTTTTATTCAGCAGTGCGATGTCTGTATCCGGTGCCATCAGCATGGCGTATATAGGGTCGAAAAAAAGGAATTCGTCCAATTCATCCGACATGAATATATCCGGCATCCATGATGTCTTGGTATCGGGGTCGTCCACCACTCCTATGATAGTGAATTTATTCCCTTTTGTGTTTTTGAAAGTAGCGCCTATGGCATTCTTTCCTCCCAGCTTCTTCATCCAAAAAGAACGGGTGATGACAACATCCCTCGGGCGGACTATTCTTCCGCTTCCGGCAATCACCCTATATGGAAAGATTTTGAAGAAGGTGCTGTCTACAGAAAAAGCGTTCGCTGCAATTTCTTGTTCTCCGAACAGAACGGGCATATCCGATATTTGATAAATCACCGTAAATTGTTCTACGGCAGGATCCTTTTCCAATCCCGACCGGTAGCCTCCCAAGAAGTTTTCACCACTGCTGGTAGAGGTTTTTATCAGGCAAATACGTTTATATTCGGGAAAGCATTGGTTCACTGTATTTTCTTGGTGGATATATCGGGCTACGGTGAGTACGCAAGCCAAACTGCACGCCAGTCCCAATACATTGATAAGGGTGTATGCTTTGAATTTCAGCAATGCATTGATGGCTAAGATTATTTGTCTCATAGTGCGTAGTTTTATTTCATTATCAATTCTTCCGCCTCGCCAAAGGTATCATATCCCGTTGTAATTACCCAATCTCCGGGCTGCAAACCTTCCGTAATCTCGTATTGTTGCGGATTTTGGCGACCGATGCCAAGCGGCACGCGCACGGCTTTTGTCTTTGCGGCGTTCAGTTTGTAAATCCATTGTCCGCCGGTACTCTGGTAGAAGTTGCCGCGCGGAATGACGAGCGCCTCCTCCGGCTGGCCGAGTTCTATCTGTACCCGGAAGCTTTTGCCTACACGTACGTTGTCGGGCATGTCACCGGTGAAGACGAGGTCTACGTCGAACGTGCGGTCTTTGACTTCGGGAACCACTTTCGTGATGCGCAACGGGTATTTTCTTCCCTGATAATTGATGGTGGCAGGCAATCCGGTGATAATGCGGTCGATGTAGTATTCGCTTAGGGAAGTATGCACTTTATATTGGTCCAGCACCTTGATTTCCGCAATGCTTTCGCCGGAAGCGACCTGCTGTCCCGGAGTCACCTTGACAAAACTGAGCTGGCCAGCGACGGGAGCTTTCACCACCAGGTTGCCGAGCCGTTCGCAGGCGCGTTCATACTTCTTCCGTTCCCGTTCGCGGTCGTTCCTGATGAGGTCTTTGCGGATGACGGTGACGGCAGAGTCATGACGGAGGCTTTCCCTTTGAAGATGGGCATTTTTCACTTTATAGTTGTATTCGTCCTCGGAAACTTCGAGCTGCGCCTTGCTCTTGATGCCCATGCGGTACTCCTCCTTGTCAAGGGCAAAGCTCTTGCGCAGGCGGTTGAGGTCATAATCGGTCTGCAGGGCTTGTTGTTGCAGGTTCAGGCTTTTCTGCTCCATTTCAATCTCTTTTTCGCGGTAGGTGATAAGTTGCTTTTCCCAGTCGTCGCGCTGGTCTTCGATACTGCGCAGCAGGTCGGGGTTTTCCATGACGAGGATGGTGTCTCCTTGCCGGAGCAGGCTCCCCTCCTCTCCTATGATGCGTTCCACGCTTCCGGCTTCACGTGCATTGACCTTGATGGTAAGGATGGGCTGAATCACTCCCTCCACATCTACATATTCCATAAATTTGCCGTTCTTGACTTCGGCTATCTGTATGTTGTCTTGCTCGATGCGTAGTTTGCTGGGACCCAGCGAAAGGGTGGCTACATAAATCAGGAAGGCAAGGAAGGCAATGCCTCCCGCCAGATAGTAGCGGTAACGGATGTACCAGGGTTTCTTTTCAAGTTTTATATCCATAATGCAATATTTTATATACTCTTTTTTTACTTTTCAGATACTCCCTTCAGAAGTACTTCTGAATAAGGGTTCCGAGTTTTACTAAAACTTCACCGGAGATTTAGTAAATCGTCACCGGAGTTTTAGTAAATCTCCGGCCAGCTTTTACTAAAACTATTCCACGATTCTATTATTGTATAGATTCTTCATTAGTAACCCTTTCCAAGTCTTCTGCCAGTGGCCTCTCTTTTTCAAAGTCATATAGTGTGATGCTTCTCAGTGTATAGTACAGACTCCAATAGTTGTACAAAGCCGTTATATAGCTTCTCCGGGCCGTATCTTTTTCCGTGATGGATGCATTGAGGTCGAGTACCGAGGACTTGCCGAGCAGATAGAGTTTTCGGGCTACTTCGGCGCGTCGTTGGGCTGTATGGTCCGTGCGGGCGGCTATGTTTACCCGTTGCGCCTGCAGGTTGAATTGCTTCACGAGTTTCCGTACGTTCAAGTCGAAATCCGTCTTGTCTTGCTCTACCTGCGTGTAGACAAGGTCTCGGTTGGAACGGGCCACGCGTACTTGTCCCCTTCCGCGCCCCCAGTCCAGGATGGGGAGGGTAATGCCCAGGCTGACGTACTGCTGGTCCAGTGGATTCCGGTAGGCATCTTTCAGCTTGTCGGCAGTTTGCGTCAAGCCGAAGCGCAGGTAGATGTCTGCCTTCAGTCCGGCATTGGCCTTGGCGCGCGACACGGCACTCTCGCTTTCCACCTTGCGGCGCAGCATGTTCTGTATCTCCGGACTGTTTTCGTTGGCAAGCATCAGCGCGGCATCCAGGTCGATGTGCAGGTCGGGCACGCGGTTGTCTATCTTCACCTTTATAAGGAGGTCTTCTTGGATGCCGAGGTAGGAACGGAGTTCCTGCATGCAGTTTTCCACTTCGATGCGGGCATTCATGCAGTTGGTTTCTTCGGTCAGTTTGTTGAGTTCGAGCTGCAACATTTCGTTTTCGCTGATGGTGCCGATGTTATATCGTCCTTGCGCATATATATATAAGGTGTCGGCATTGGCGTAGTTGGCGTTGGCTATTTCGTAGTTGCTTTGTGCTTTGGCCAGGTTGAAGAACTTCTCTGTGGCATTGGCGGCAACAAGTTCAAGGGTTTCTACGTAGGTTTTCTTGGCTTCGCGATAACGGATAGGTTCGATGCGCCGATCCCACTTCAGGCTGTTGTAGCCAAACAAGGACTGGCTGTATCCGATGTTGACGGGTGAAGTCTGCCAGGAATAAGTGTCGCTGCTGAAAAGGTCGAGACGCTGCGCAGCCGTTTCAATGAGAAAGGTTCCTCCGGTCCACGGCACGTTTTGTGTCAGACTCAGTGTCAGGTCGGTACTCAGCAGGTTCTGCTCTATGAACTTGACGTTGCCATCGCTTTGGGTCACTTTGTTGATGGCACGGTCCAGATAGGGATTGGAAGTAAGCTTGAGCGTCGGCAGGTAGTTGGCACAGTAGTATTTGTAGTTCCAATAAGCGGAACGGAAGCTATGGCGGGCATTTTGGGCGTCGGGCGACTGCTGGCGGGCCTGCTCGATGGTTTCTTCCAAAGTCAGCTCCAGTGTGTGCTCTTGGGCAACGGCACTCGACATCAGACTGAATGTAATAAGCAATAAAAATATATTCCGGTGCATAGTTGTTTTCTTTACTCTATAAAGTTCAAATTCTATGCCATAAGTATAAGTTATTGTATTATAAGTGTTCGTTGTGGTTCGAAGCTTTCCAAACGTGTGCAGTTGCGCACAAAAATAGTGCGATAATGCACGCACAACACATGGATATTATACTTATCTTTGCCCGTACAAGAGATGTGGGATTGTGTAGGCCTTGCCTGCACGAAAAGAAAACAGATATGGAGCAGTTTGGTAAAATATTGATTGTAGATGATAACGAGGATGTCCTTTTTGCGCTGAACCTTCTTCTCGAACCCTACGCCGAGAAGATAAAAGTGGCAGTGACTCCCGACCGCATCGAGCATTTTATGACCACTTTCTGTCCGGACATTATTCTGCTGGATATGAATTTCAGCCGTGATGCCATCAGTGGTCAGGAAGGTTTCGACAGCTTGAAGCAGATTCTGAGTATCGACCCGCAAGCAGTGGTCATCTTCATGACTGCCTACGCGGATACGGACAAGGCAGTGCGTGCCATCAAAGCGGGGGCTACAGATTTCATTCCCAAGCCGTGGGAGAAGGAAAAATTGTTGGCGACCCTTTCTTCGGGCATGAAGCTGCGTCGTTCGCGGACCGAGATAAATCTGCTGAAGGAGCAGGTGGAAGTTCTGAGCAATGCCACAGCGGGAGGCTCCGAAGAGGTTATTATCGGTGATTCTCTTGTCATGCAGCAAGTCTTCTCTACAGTGGAGAAGTTGCGCGATACGGATGCCAACATACTTATATTGGGTGAGAATGGAACCGGAAAGGATGTGATTGCCCGCCTGCTGTACCGCAATTCTCCCCGCTATGGAAAGCCGTTTGTTACGATAGACCTCGGCAGTATCCCCGAACAGTTGTTCGAAAGCGAGTTGTTCGGCTACGAGAAAGGCGCCTTCACCGATGCACGGAAAGCGAAAGCTGGACGTATGGAAGTGGCAACCGGCGGTACGCTTTTTCTGGACGAGATAGGTAACCTTTCCCTGCCCATGCAGGCCAAATTGCTGACTGCCATCGAAAAGCGTTGTATCAGTCGTTTGGGAAGTACGCAGGCTACGCCCATTGATGTGCGGCTCATCTGCGCCACCAATGCAGACATCCGTCGGCTGGTGGACGAAGGAGACTTCCGCCAAGACCTGCTGTATCGCATCAACACCATCGAGTTGCATATTCCACCTCTGCGGGAACGCGGAAACGACATCCTCCTGCTGGCAGAGTATTTCCTGCAACGGTATGCCCGCAAATATCAGAAAGAGATGCGCGGGCTGACCCGGGAGGCGAAAAACAAGTTGTTGAAATATGCCTGGCCGGGTAATGTACGTGAGTTGCAGCATACAGTGGAACGTGCTGTCATATTGGGAGACGGTTCTCTGCTTCGTCCGGAGAACTTTATGTTCCAAGCTTCTGTTTCCCGTCAGAAGAAGGAAGAAGAAGTCCTCAACTTGGAGCAATTGGAACGGCAGGCTGTGGAACGTGCCATGCGGCTCAGTGAAGGAAATGTGACCCGTGCCGCCGAATACTTGGGCATTACTCGCTTCGCCTTGTACCGGAAACTTGAAAAACTGGGCTTATGAAACGATATTCATTGATTGTGGCACTGCACATCATCGGCATAGCCTTCCTTTCGGTCGGCGTTTATCTGCTGGTGGATGCCGGACTGTGGTTCAGTGCACTGATGGCTTTTTTGATATTGCTGGCGATTGCCGTTCATCTGTACCGCCTGCAGATGATGCAGGTGCGCATGATGCGCCATCTGGCAGAGAGCCTGCGCTATGACGACATGATGCTGTCGTTCCGTTCTCCCTACAAGAACCGGTCTATGGAGGATATGGTGGACGAGCTTTCCGAAGCGATGAGGAATTTCCGTACCCGCGTGCTGGAACGCAATGAGATGGAAGCGTGGCAAAAGCTGATACGTGTGCTGACGCACGAAATAATGAATTCAATCACTCCCATCATCTCCCTCTCCGAAACCTTGAGCGAGCGGGAAATGTCGGAAAAGAACTATCCCGTCATGCGGCAGGGAATGCAGACTATCCACCGCCGTAGTAAGGGGTTGTTGGAGTTTGTGGAGAATTACCGGAAGCTGACAAGACTTCCCGCCTCCGTCCGTCGTCCGGTTGCCGTCCGCGAGCTGTTGCAGGATTTGCAGAAGCTGTTTTCGGAAGAGTATATCCGGATAGAGCTTCCGGAGACCGACCGCATACTCCAGATAGACCGGACACAGATAGAACAAGTACTGATTAATCTGATTAAAAATGCCAAAGAGGCATGTAGCAGGAAAGAGCATCCCCGGATAGAAGTGAAGATGCTACCCGCCCTCTCGTGGCAATGCCTAATCACTGTCAGTGACAATGGTGAAGGCATTCTGCCGGAAGTGCAAGATAAGATTTTTGTACCGTTCTTCACCACCAAGCCTTCCGGTTCGGGCATCGGGCTCAGTTTATGTAAACAAGTGATGAACCGGCATGGAGGGAATATCACGGTGCAGTCTGCTGTGGGAAAAGGGAGTTGCTTTACGCTGCTATTTGGATAAGTGGGAAAGAGGGTATATACAAAAATAAGCTACTGAAAAATCAGTAGCTTATTAATTTCTGTCGGGGTAGCGGGAATTTCACTACTGACAATAAGATGCTGACAATCCGTTGCGTATAAAACTGTATAACTGTATATTCTTCTATTATTGTCTATTAGTGTATATCATCATTATTTTCTTTTTCTATTTTTCGCAATTCATGTTCAAGCTCTTCTGGCTGAAGTATTTTCTGGGGATTGCATTCCTTTATCCAACCTTCTATGAACCCTTTATGTGCTCCATGTATAGCTTCAAAAGGAAATCTCATAGTTTTATTAGTATCATATTTAAATAGTACATAACAATTAGAGGTTGGTTCATCCACCTTCTGAATAGATAAAGTTGGGAATGCCTTACGCCATTTCTTTATGAAACTATCAATTTTGTAAACAGAAAATATTTCTATTGTTCTCATTACTTATTTAGTATTTCTAAGTTGTTATCACCAAAAACCAATTTAAGCACTTGGTCTTTCCGATCTTTTTTTAATTTTATCTGAAGAATTGCTTCTACATCTTCGGATGTCTTTCCGTCAGAGGTGTACTTCTGTGGATAAGTGAAAACATCTACTATATCCATATTCAAGGCACTTGCAAATTTTGAAAGTTGCCATAAACTCAACTGCACCTCACCGCTTAATATTTTACTGAATTGAGAAGCAGACGTACCTGCATATTCAGCAGCAGCACCTTGTGTTAAACCTCTATCTGATATGATTTTACGTATCTTATCTATGACTGGGTGTATTGGAAATTCACTTTTCTTTTTCATATCTCAAATATATCTATTGATTATCAATATGTTATAACTTATTTTGAAACAAAATTTCAAAATATTCAATTATAAATTTCATATATTGAAAATTCATTTCTATATTTGCATTATAAATTTCAGAATAAGAATTGTAATATTTAAGATTATGAACGAAAAAACATCAAAAATGGTACCTAAGAACCATTACGACCAAATGGAAAAAGCCACAAGACTGAAGCTCCGTAACGAGTTCCTAAAAAGAAGCGGTATGTCATTGATTACATTCTATGACAAATTAAGAAAAGACTCCTTCAAACCTTTGGAAAGAGAACTATATGAGAACATTTTCATAATTCAACAAAATTAAAAATCCAAGCAAATGATTTCTGCACATGAGAAGATGATGGAAACGATACCCAAAGAGTTCAAACGTATAATGTCTGGAGTAGAGGCGGCGGTACGCAGCGGAAAAACAAGATACCTCATAAGTAGCAGACATTTAAAACCTGAATATGAAAGAGCTTTGTTAGGTGTTGGGTATGAAATTAGAAAAGGACGTGTAGCAACTCAAATTATATGGTAGCATTTATCTCCAATATTGAATTCTACAACACCCCTGAAGGTGATGTGATGATGAAAGAGTTCGGGCAGCCGGCTGTTGTTCTCAAGGAGGCTGACCGCCCGACTATCGAACACATGCTTGCTGTCATCAGGGACAGATATCCGAAAGCACATGCCCGGCTGATGCAGCTCTATTCAGCCAGCACGATGAATCGTTGGCATTATGAATTCCGGGTAGTTCATCGTTTCATCCGATGCAATTTCGGAGAGTATGACCAGTACAATCTTGACATTAACAAGGATGGACAGTTTGTATTCGAGGAGGTCAAATGCCCGTTACGGGGTGAATGTGAACATGAAGGGGTGATATGCAGACCGGAGCTTGATACAGCGCTGACCGATCGCGAGATGGATGTATTCCGGCTCATTGCCTCCAACTGCCAAACAGATGAAATTGCGGCAGAGCTGCATATCTCGCCTTGTACGGTTAACCGCCATCGGGAGAATATCAAGGCAAAAATCAAGGTTCGTAATGTGGGTGAGATGATTTCTTACTGGCACCGGAATCAAATGAAATAAGCCCACCGTGAGGTGTGCCATCTGTGTTTAATGTGTATTCTATGGCTGTGACGGTCTGCGAAGATAGTCCGGCCCCTCATACTATATTCAAATGGTAGCGGTATACTTAAGATTTGCTGCGACTGGGGTTCGATTCCCCTATATGAGACGACGATTTACTAACTTAATAAACAGAATATATGAATAATAACAAAGGTTTTTCCTCTATTTCCACTCCTGACGGACAGTTCAGGATATGGATTCCACGTCCGACGGCTTCGGGCAGAGTAATATGCAACTGTGGCTTTGCACTCAAGAGTCATCTTCCTTTCGTCGATGCCGTTGATGCGCTGGACTACCTGCAGGTAGACGAAGTTCGGCAGATAGACCAGGACCTTAGTATCCTTGTTATTTCATTTCTCGATGCACCGCATGAGTGCATGCTGAAGATGATAGAAGATATCCCCGAACTTATGGAGCAATACTTGGTAAATACATAAGATCTGAATGCTATGAGATACTTTATGAAGATGTGCGATTCTCTCGGTGTCGGACTGCTTTATTACAATTATGCAAACAGATGGATAACCGTTTATACCTCCGAGAAAATGAAAAAGGCACTGGACTCAATGAAACCGGGTTCTGAGGTATTTCACGAACATTATGGTGTCTATGGTAAAGTTATAAGCGGTAAGCCTTTTGTCATTTGTGGAGAATTGTGTATCAGGGTTGATTTCGGGGGAATACCTGAAGGTGGAGCATATGGTTGTACATGTTTTGTAATGTAATCGAATAAATATGAATATAGAGAAAATCATCTTCAATCTCCTAAGCGCACATAGGTGGGTTAGGTATTGGATACAAAAAGAGATTGTAGGCTTGACAATGCCTGGTGAATACGTTGAGATAAGGAGTTCTTTCTTATCAGATACAGATCTTGCTGATATTTTAGAAGCTGGATTCAAAATTAAAAGCATCTGCTCAAAAAAAATAGATGCAGATGCTTATAATGATGTTCTGTTGATGCGTGAACTTTAAATATAACCAAAATAGTAATGAGAGTAAAGGAAATAAAGAAGCATAATCCGCAATCTTTTTTAGATGATTTGAGACGCGTCCGAGAGGTCATGGTTTACGCAGAGTGCACCAACTCCTATTATCAGATCTTAAAAAAAGACTTGCTGAGAGATGCTGAAAGGAAAGCAATCACATACTATATAACGGATACTATATTTATTATAAAAAGGAATGTGATGGTAGTCATTTAACGAATAACTATTGAGATATGGAAGTGAAATATTTAGCAGTTGAGATTAAAGGTGAAATATTCGTTATGAATGACAATGACGAATTAGGAGGACTGATAGATGGGGATATACCGCATACGGTAATTGGTAGGGTATGTACTCAAGGGTGTAATACAACATGCTTACATTACCGTGGAGGGTACCCTTGTAAGGCTATGAAAGATGCTGATGGGATTTTAATTCATGTTTTTGTAGACTAAAAAAATGAATATAAGTAAGAATATTCAAGGATACCCAGTTAAGTGCGCTGGGGTTAGAAAGAATAAGCGTATAAATTCAGCGTGTATAATGTGCGACATATTTGACATAAAGAAATATTATACCAAATCGACATGGAGGATTTCAGGCATCAATCAATGCATAATGAACAGAATGTGATGAATATTTATAAAGTCAACGAATGGGCGGAGTTCAGAAAGAAATTTCAGAGATTACTGCCGAATATACCTATAATAGACTTACATGATGCACTGTTATCAGCTATCAATAATAGATTGGTAATTGATATAATTGCGTTAGACAATAGATTGCAGAATATGTATCCTGAAGAATGGGAGTGCATGTCTATGAAGGAAATAATTATTAAACATTATGGTTTGGAAGCCATGCAATTAATAGAATCAGTATTATGATATACGGATATTTAAGAGTAAGTACGGACGAGCAGGACTCTAATAATCAGAAGTTAGGAGTCTGCAAAAAAGCGGAATCCTTGGGGGTGTCAGTTGATGATTGGATTATTGATGATGGCATATCTGGGACGAAGGAGCCTGAAAAACGGTTATTGGGCAAACTTATGAAGAAATTGCAAAAAGGGGATGTGATTATTACATCCGAGCTTTCCCGTCTTGGTAGAAAATTATTCATGATTATGCGAATATTGGAGTTCTGTATGCTTCATGAAGTTAAGGTTTATACAGTAAAAGACGGATATGAACTTGGAGATAACATACAAAGTAAGGTTCTTGCTTTTGCTTTCGGAATTGCTGCTGAAATAGAACGTGACATGATTAGCCAGCGGACTAAAGAAGCATTAGCCAGAAAGAGATTGGAAGGCGTAGTCCTTGGTCGTCCTAAAGGCAGAAAGAGTTCTCCTGACAAATATAAATTGTATGGGAAAAATGCCTTGATAAAAGGATTGATTGACGAAGGCATATCACAGCGTAAAATAGCAAAAATATGTAAGGTTGATAGAAATACGCTTGCAAGATTTTTGAAATATGAATTAATCAATTAGAGTATAACCGAATAGATATGAAAGAATCAGATGATAAATACAGCAACCGCATTGCAGATGCTGAACAACTCACGAAAGAGGTACAAGCTATTTATTCAGAAATTAAAGTTTTTGAAGATGCTTATAAAAAACAGATTGCTCCGCTTAAACAAAAAATTGCTCAATTGGAGGAATCTTTTCTGGATAAATGGTTGGTTGATTCAACAGGAAGACCTGTTAGTAAAGGAATGGTGATTGAGAAGAATGGAAAGCGATTTAAGGTTCTTAACCGATATCAACAATGTATATTTCAATATTTAGGTAATGCAAGAGTTTCAGTTTTACCTGAAGGTAAAAAGCGAACTCTTGACATTTTTCCCTCTGAATTAGTTGAATTTACTATTGTAGAATTAGCGTAAAACTAAAAAATAATGAATAAAAAAGAAAGGTCAATGAAGAAAGGTCAGAAGGTACGCATCCTGCGTACCAATCAAGTAGCGACAATCGTCGAAGTGGAGTTAATTCGTAAAGGTGGCAAGGTACATCGGTACTGCCATCTGAAGACAGATGAAAAGTCATATTTGTGGTTGGATGCCTCAGAACTGGGGAGTGTGGTGGAGGAAGTGAAGGTCTCGGTAGTTGATGACCGGAACCGGGAACTGCACTTGGCTATATGCCAGGACTACTCCAAGGATAAGATAACATTACATCTTACCGGCAAGAATCCGGATAATCTGAAGGAAGCTTCCGGACTATATGCGAGACTGATGAACTTGTTCATTGGGAGCCTGAAGGAAACGCGGGAACTGTAGGAGCGGATAACGTCCTTGATGATATGGAAAGCCTATTGAAATATAGAATGGAAAATCTTGATTGGATAGACCGTTTCTTGGAGAAGCTTGGTGTCGACGCTTTTCTTGAGTTTGAGACGAGGGTATATAGTGCCCTCGACAAGCTCAAGGTCATGCACTACTATGATATCGGGGGGGCTGTCATACCGGAACAGCAGGAATTATTTATCAAATTCTGTTGCTGCTATATCACCGGGCACCCTGAATACGAATTCAATGAAGACTATACACAGATATGGAGGAAAGAAAGCTATGAACAATGGAAGATGGCAACCCGATGAGGACAGATACGTCCGGGAAAATGTCAATAAGAAGACATTGGAACAAATGGCGGAGCATTTGGGAAGATCCGCATTGGCTGTACAGTTATATATGCACCGGAAGCATATTGTAGTGGGACAGACAGTCAAACGGAATATGGTGCAGGAAATTCTCCGACTGAAATTCCGGCATCCGGAAAATTTCATGCCCAACCGTGCCTTCTACCAGGAGGTAGGCATCAACCAGATGCGCTGGTGGGATATTTTCTATGGCCGAAAAAATATAAACCAAGAAGAATATATCGCGTTGTCGAAGTATTTCGGCATAACACTGGAGGAGGCATTCGCAGCGCGTCAACTTTGCATATTTGAAGAACAATGATTGATGACGAATTAAAACAGAGAATAAAGGATGCCAACGAGATTACGGACGTGATCGGCCAATTTGTATCCCTTCACAAGAGAGGTATCAATTATATAGGGATCTGCCCGTTTCATCCAGACCGACATCCGTCGATGACCGTTAGCCCGTCAAGACAGACATACAAGTGTTTCGTCTGCGGCAAAGGAGGGGATGTCATCCAGTTTGTCCAGGACCATGAGAACATGTCATTCAACGAGGCTGTCATCTGGCTGGCCAATCGTGCGGGAATCTCTCTCCCTGAACGGGTGATGTCCGACGAGGAAACGGCCAGGGTAAAAGAACGTGAAGCGCAGCGTATAGCGATGAAAGGCGCCGCATTCTTTTTCGAGAAGCATCTTCCGGAGGCGCAACTTTATCTGCATGACAGAGGGTTCAGCCTGGATGACAAGGTCCTGAAGGATTTCAGAATTGGATATGCCCCGGCAGGCAACCTGGCTAAAAAGGAGATGCTTGCAGCCGGATTTTCCGAACAGAAGCTGCTTGAGACGGACATCCTGAAGAGAAGCGAGAAGAACTTCACCTTCGACACTTTCAAGGACCGCATCATGTTTCCCTATTTTGATATCAAGGGCAACATAAACGGATATACCGGACGCTGGCTGACCCCGCAGGAAAACACCGGCAAGTACGTCAATACCGGGGACACGCCGTTGTTCAAGAAAGGCACTCACCTTTTCGGTCTGTACCAGGCACGTACTGCCATTGCAAGGTATGATTGTGCGTATATAGTCGAAGGTCAGTTCGATGCCATGTCCATGCACAAGTTCGGTGTCTGCAATACCGTTGCCACCAGCGGAACTGCACTGACTCCGGAACAGATACAGCTGCTTGGCCGGTTCACCCATCGCGTGATACTTGTATATGATGCGGATGCAGCCGGGCTGAAAGCGTCACTGGCCAACTGTGAGGCTTTCCTGCGTGCGGGTTTCCAGGTCAGTGCAGTTCCGCTTCCTGAAGGGAAAGATCCTGATAATATTGCCCAGGAGCAGAAACTTGAAACCGGGAAATGGCTTGCAAACCGGGAACAGAATTTCCTTCAATATTTTGCCATCTCCTTACGAGGCAAGAATCCCGGAACCGACCCAAACAGAGAGGAAGAGGCAATGCAACGGCTTTCAACCCTCATATCTGTCATCCCTTCGGAAACACTTCTTCTCAAGTGCATAGAGATAATGGCCGGGATTTTCGGCAGCAACACGGAAGTCATCCAGCGGAAAGTGAATTCCATCTTGCGACAGCGGAAGACAGCTTCCATCAAGGAGAAAGACAAGATGGCTCCCGGTATATATGGTATCGATATGATTGCGGAGGCACGTAGCGGAAATGAGCCTTGCATCCTGACATCAGATTATCAGGAGTTCCTCACCTTGTATGGAGATGCTCCCATAGCATACGTCCATGGCATTCCTGGAATGAACGACATACAGCAGTTGCGTCAGGCAAGCCAGATGTTCACCTCTGACAGTGATGGCCTTACTATTGCAAAAGACGGTACGGAATCCGGTTACCTTGCCGGACTATCTGCCATTTTCCGTGCCGGTATTTCCAATATCACCATAACGGTTGAACGGAATGTGGATAATAATGATGACGAGGAAGAAAGCGATGACGGGGAAAATATGGATGAAGAGACGAACGATATCATCGAGACTTTCAATTTCGCGAAATTCTATGTATTCCTGCACAAATCTTTTTTTAAGACCTATAATGGCGAGCGTGCTCCCTATATAGAACGTTGTGCTGAAATAATCAGCTACGCGGAAGATTCGGTACGCATCATCAACTTTACCTACTTTCAGAATTGCCTGGGGCTGACCAAGCAAGCCCTGAATGAAATACTCAAGCCCTATCTGGCCAAACGCAAATCACGCATGGCCATCAATGCACAACGGACGGACGATGACTATACTGAAGAGAATTATGACCCGGACGAACTTCCCCGTTATGTCCAGGACAATCCGGAATATCTGCAGATGTTCCAGCAATGCAATTACTATCCGAAGTTAAACAAGCAGGGGGAGCCGGTATGCTACCTTTTCAAGAATGAGAAGTCCGGCCATACCATGGTCGGTGACTTCTATATGATTCCACTCTTGCATATTTACTCGGACAACGACGAGGAAAACAAGCGTGTCCTTAGAATAAACCGCCGTTATTACAAGACACCGCTTTACATTGAGGTGAATTCCAAAGTCCTGGCCAAGAAAAGCACTATTGAGGAAAAGCTGATTATGCTGGAAGCAGTCAACTTCACCAATGGTGAAGAGAAACATTGGACTAAAATACGTGAATATATGAGCAGACATTATGTTACTTGCACAGAGGTTTCCACATACGGGAACCAACAAGAAGACGGTTTCTCCCGACGGGAAGACCAACAGTTTTTTGCCTTTGCCAACGGCATCTTCCATGTTGTTGACGGAATACCGAGATTTGATGCGGTGAATGAGCTTGGAGTGGTCACCCACAATGGCAAGAACTATTATCTACCGGCATTCTCCACCATATATGCCGGTTCCGGCAAGCAGTCCGACAAGTATGAACTTATTTCACAGCTTGTCTATAAGGAAATCCCTATAGACAAACGTTGTACTTTCGACGAATGGGCCTCACTGATGGACCGTGTATATAAAATCAATGACAACGGGAAATGGGCCATTCTCTTTGCCATCATGTGCGCTTTCCGAAGCAATATACACTGCATAGACCGTTTGTTTACAGCACCATTCTTTATGGGACCGATGTCATCCGGAAAAACACAGATTGCGATATCCATCCGTTCCCTATTCATATCTCCGAAAATACCAATTTTCAACCTGAACATCGGTACCGATGCAGCCATGTCCACATTGATGAGCACTTTCCGGGATGTTCCGGTTGTCCTTGATGAATACAACAATAAAGATATATCAGATATAAAGTTCCAGGCACTTAAAGGAATAGTATATGATGGTGATGGAAGACAGAAGCGTAAAGGCACATCCGGCAAGGAGATAGAAAACGACAAGGTGTACGCACCGGTTGTCATTTGCGGCCAGGAAACTCCCCAACGTGATGACAATGCACTCATGTCACGTATTATAGTCTGCGAAGTCCCCAAACCGAAAAACCGGACCAGGGAGGAAGTGGAGCTTTTCAACAAACTCAAGGATATAGAGGATCCGGCCAAAATCGGGTTGTCGAATGTCCTCTTTGAAGTCCTTCAGCTGCGTCCGCTGGTAATGCAGCATTTCCGGGCACTGAAGCAGAAATCCTATGATGAATTGAAGCAGGCGCTGATAAATGCCGGTGAGATTGACCGCCTCATGAAGACTGCATCATTGTTTCTGGCGACATGCAGACTGATTGAGGATTATACAGAGTTGAAATTACCGTTCACCTATGAGGAGTTTTTTAAAATAGCCTGCGATAAAATCAAATTCCAGGTGGAACTGATTTCCAAGACGGATAAACTGGCCACATTCTTCAAGGCTATGGATGTGATGATTGATACCAAGGCAATCAGGGAAGGCAGGGACTTCGCCATTGATACACCGGAACGAATCACCATCAAGCTGCCCGGAGGAGAGAAAAAGGAGGTTCCTATTCCTGCAGGAACCCGCGTGTTATTCCTACGCGTCAGTACCATCTATACGCAGTACGCACGTTCTTCATATAACCAGGAAGACTCAACGCAGTCGACCATCGAGCAGAACCTCCGCTCCCATCCCAGTTATCTGGGCTTTGTCCATGCACGCCGGTTCAATTGGTATGAAGTCGTGGAGGTACCACGCGGCGGTTTCGAGGAAGATACTCCCAATGAAACCGGAATTCCGGTAAAGCTTAACAATGACATGGTGCGTAAAGTTGAGAAGAAGTGTACCAATTCCAGTTGCATAGCTATCAACTACGAAATTTTCAGAGAATTATATAGCATTGATTTGCAACGCGGTTCTGAAGAATCCCGTGTTGACGATAATCCCGACAATGACCCTATCGGAGCAATCGGTGCCCCCCAAGAGTTGAAGTTCTGATGTTACATTTTCCTATATCACAAACCAGACATTTATTCCCGGTGGCCGTCCCATCGGGAATAAATGCTTTTTTATATTCTGATTTACGGACATTTCGTTCGGTTTCATCCTCCTGGTATCTTATGATACTTCCCTACTCCATCCCCCGGACCCCCTGGAATAAAAAGATAAGCAATATAGAGGGAGTTTTGAAAAGAAAATATTTCAAAAGAGGCGTCCAACAGTCCAACAGTCCAACAAGAGAAAGAATTTTAAAATGTAACTCTCTGTTGTATAGTAGTATATATTTTCTATTTAATCATATATATATACTACAATGGCGTTGTCTTGTTGGACGCTGTTGGACGTGTTGGATTGCCATTTTTCAACCATCCAACTGGCTCCGTCCAACAAAAACGGCAAAAAATGCGGCTTGTTGGACGTGTTGGACGTCCTCCAACAGTATTTTCTTTATAGTAAATTTGTATAACTAAATAATAATCAGTAACTTTAATAATGCTGTTGGACTGTAGGACAGTTGGAAGCAAAAATAAACAAAAACGGTTTCAAAAAATTTTTTTAAGGAAATGAGCATGATTACGACGAGTATTTCAATTACACCTTACCTGGCTGAATATCTGCGTGGAAAGTACAACAACGGTGCGGATGAACCTTTCCGTATTCCTGACAATACGGACTTGTACCATGTGATATGGACGCTGATGTCGCGGCGTCATCAGAACCAGTCTCCCATAGATGACGGTAATCTGACTATCATACTCCCGGAGAGGCGTATCGGTAAGGATCCGGAAATATACAACTATCTGTCTCCACGGTCGGCCAAAATCATAGAAACGGAAATACGCAGGATGTTCAACCGGGAACTTCATACGGCAATGGACGAGAACGACTTGAACGGGCATGAGTTGAACAATCTCGATATCGTTCACAATTTCCTATGTGCGTATTGCATAGACAGCATCAGTGAGGATGCGTTGCTGAAGAACTTCTATCGGTGGCGGGAGAACATCCGCAAGCGGAAAAAACGCCGCGAATATAAAAAGAAGTTAAAAAACGGCTAAAAAATCACCGACCGAACTATGCGTTTTGTCCCAAAATGGCGGACAAAATGTCCTATGTATGGCGAACTTGTTGAATTACAAATAAATATCCTAATATGAAAGAACTTTCCATTCAGATTAAAGTCTATCCGGTGAGTAACATGCGCCAGGATGTCTATCGGTTCATGGCCGATGAGTTTGAGTTTACTCCGGTACCGGAATCTTCAGAGGCGGGCCGCTGTTTCAATTGCAATAAAGATATAAGCATAAGCCTTCCTCCATCCGGAGTGATGAAAGACTTCCTGGCAGGCAGGTTCTGCATTGTCGAGTTCACTGACACCAGGCACCGGAGTTTCCGGATCGGGGACAAAAAAATACCCGCCATTGTCTCGATATCGCCCAATCTGAATTCGGCGACTCTGAAAATTGAATGCAAAATGCTCAGTTCCCCGCTATTGTAGCGTCCTTCACCCCTTTCTGCAGGCTGCCTATCTTCGCTGAAAAGATACGCAATGAACAGAACTTATCTACGCCAGCTTCTTACTTTAAATATACACCGGCTTCTTATCACGGCAGAGGGCTTGTCTTCTGCCATGATAGAGGCTTTTCCATTGGTGTCCGCTGACAGTCTGCAGCCGACATCCTTTTTCTTCAATGAAAATCCTCCCACATATAAAGAGACATCGAAAAAGGCCCTTTCACTTCTTCAGCAGGAAATGAAGGCCCGTTCAGAACTCCAGGGTATAACCGTCACCGATGACTTCTCTTCTGACGAACTTCCTGAAGGCAGTATCGCCTATCACCGTATCTGGGGATTCATCACCTCAGATTGTCAGTGGTATTTCTCCTCCAAGCAGTTCGAACGGGACCTGCTTGCGGCAGAAGCCAATCCGGCCATAACCTGCCATTTCCTGCATGTGAACTCTCCGGGAGGGGAAGCATGGTATATGGACAGACTCAGTGAGACGATGCGCTCACTCGGCAAGCCCGTCATGACATTGGTGGAGCAGTGCAACTGTTCGGCCAGCTATTATATAACCTGCCATTCCAGTTTCATTGCCGCACTCACGGCCTATGATACCATCGGCTGCATAGGAACCATGATTTCCACTTGTAACTATGACGGATGGTTCGAAAAGATGGGTCTCAAACTCATCCAGGCCAAAGCCACGAAATCAGACCTGAAGAATAAAAAGACGGATGACTTGCTCAGAGGGAACCCGGAACAGTATATCAAAGAAGAACTGGATCCACCCAATGAACAGTTCCTTGCCGCCGTTCTTGCGTCCAGACCGCAACTGGGCAGCCTGCCGGAAGACGACCCGGTATTCCGTGGTGAAACGTTCGATACTCCGCATGCCATCGATAAAGGGCTGGTTGACGCCTCCATGACTTTTCCCGAAGCTGTGGTCAAGGCTGTAGAGCTCGGTCGCAGCTATATGGAGATTGAGAATATAAAAAGAAGTGCTCTCAACTATTTATAACTTAACTTTTGTTTATCATGAATTTAAAGGAAAGAATTCAGACCGTCCTGCAGAAACTGAATTTGCTGGACAAAGCGAAAGCCAATCAACTGACCCAGGAAGAATGGGGACAGATAGTCAACTCCTATAATCAGGAGTACCAGTCTATCCTTCAGGATGACTTGGCTGCAGACCAGGCGGCGCAACGGCAAACGGTTGCCGTCACCCAGGAACAGATTGACCAGGTACAGTCCATTCTTGGAAGTATCGTCAATCCGGTACAAACCAATTCAACAGCCACGGAAGAGGAAAATAGTGGGAATGGACCGGTGCAGACCATTTCACAGCCAGCCAACGGTGAAGGCCTGGTGCAACTGGCCACCGCTGTGCAGAGCCTGGTTGACAATATGAACAACCGCGCGGAGGATGATATCCCTTCCCGGACAGTGACAGCCGCTTCCATCATGTTCACGGGACCGGCAGACCGTTCCCGGTATCTTTTCGGTATCGAAAACCAGATGTTCTCCATGTCCGAACGTTGGAACAAAATTGCTGTCAATCCGGCCTCCGCTTCTTCTTACGGTCCATGGAATGAAGAGATTGAAGGGGCCGCTTTCCGTCACCAGGCCGTTACTTTCTCCCGTTCACTGCAGCAGCGTTACGATTATCTGCACAGAAACGGCATGCTTGACGCCAAACGTCTGGCAGCCGGAGAATTCAGTACGAACTACGAAGGGGTGGATACAGCCGGTGTGGGCAACCAGTATGTGGTTCTGCGTCAGGACTATTTGATTGCCCGTGTACTCTCAGTCCGCGACCTCACGCAGTATTTTCCCGTCCGCTATGGAATTCAAGACCATGACCTCGTGTTCAATGCCTTCTTCTCCGAAGTTTCCCAAGCTTACCAGCAGGGTGAAATCTGGAAGGGTGACATGAAGCTTGAGAACGAGATGGGTCATGTGGATGATGCGATGATCAAACTCAAGTTCGGTCCGATGAAAGAACTGGAGCGCATGTACATCGCTTATCTGAACAAGGAAGGCTCCGATCCTATCAAGTGGACCATGATCGAGTTCTGCATCCTAAACTCATTGGAAACTGCGCAGGTGGAGCAGAATAAACGCCGTATGCGGGGTATCTATGTCAAGCCGGAAACGGGTGTCGCAGGCAGTTACTTGAACGCATCGACCGGAATCATATACACACTGGTCCGCTACATGCATGAGTTTAAGATTCTTCCCCATGACGATGAGTCCTATCGCAGCTACACGGCTTCCAACATGTTGGATTCCGTTCAGGAGTTTGTCGGCGATGTGGTGGCATCCTGCACAGAAGACATGGATCTTGACCGCCACGTCCTCTATCTGAATAAGACCCATCTTCCCTGGTGGATTAAGAATGTCCGCGCCAAATATGGAAAGGACATTGACTTTTCCGGTCCAGACAGTTACCGCAATGTGGTACCTGACACGAATATGCGTATCATCTGGTTGCCTTACCTCGGTCAGCTTCCCCTCATGTTCATGGATGTTCCGGGCAACCTCCAGTTCCTGGAATTCGTACCGGGCGAGATGCTCTCTATCAAGGTGAAAGAGGACATGGAACTGGTAAAGGCATGGTCCACCTGGAAAGAAGGCACCGCCGCTTCGTTCACCGGCCGCCGTTTTGACAGCCTGGAAAAACTGAAGGCCAACAATTACGAATGGCAGCAGATCTTCATAAACAAACCTACCGTCGATATGGCAGCGGACGCGACCACTGTCGATGCTTCAAAGGGATTCTGGCAGATAACAGCGGCCAACACTGGAGCCAAAGCGATTACGGATATTACGAATGCCAAAGCCGGTGTAGCCTACATCATTGAATGTGGCAGCACGGAGAATGCCACTACCATCGCCAAGTCGGACAAGTTTGCCGACATTACGGAAGCTTATACTCCGACCAAAGAGGGTGACTATATAATGGTAATCCTGAACAGTAAGGGTAACTTCTTGGAACTGGAACGTCAGGTAGGCGGTGTACGCAAGGTGAACGCTGCACTCCAGCCCAACATTCCTGGAGTCAGATAATTGGTTGTCTATAAGAACAGATTGTTTTCAGGTAGCGCGGGGCGGGTCCACTTAAGCCCGCTCCGTTTTTTATAACTTAAAAACTAAAATTGTATGAAAGCAAAAAGAATTTCAAATCCTTTCCGTAAAGGGAACCAGGCTGCCCGTAAGATGCAGGTCCAGTTTTTCCTTTCGCTGATGGTGCTTCTGGCACTCGTGTTTATTCTTGATATGGTCATGTCTCCCGGTTCTGTGCTGGGAATTTACGGATTTTCCGGTACCACACTGGCCGCCATGATGGTCATCGGTGACGTGGACGATGTATCCGACCGTAAGACGCACGGCTCGAATATAGCCTACAAGATTTACCTGGTGGATGTCGACCAGATAAATTCCGATGTACCCTTTCCGCTTCCAAACCAGCAGCGTGAGATAAGCACCATCCCGATGAAAGCCGGACAATACATGAAGTACTTTGCGGCGCACGATATTCCCACCTACACTTCAACCGGTGAGAAAGGTGACATTACCACCAGCGGTACCAACACTTTTGTTGCCGTCATGGGCGGCATGCGTGACCAGCTGCTCGATTTCATTGAACAGCATGCCGGAGGCAAGTTCATCATCCTTTTCAAGGAAGTGGGCGATGCGCAGTGGTATATTCTCGGCAACTATGACCGTCCGATGGTACTCTCCTCCTTCGAGTCCAAAAATGACAAGGACGGGCGTTATGTAACCTATACCTTCACACGTACAAGCATTGACCAGTACTACAAGTATACGGGCGATATTGTCCGTGCTCCGGCAGCTGCTCACACGGCTGGCGCAACGGCACTTGCCATTAAATCCACCAACAACCGTTATACCATCCCCGATGGCAATGAAGGCACATACGCCATTTCCACTGTCAGCGGATTGACAGCCAATGATAAGGGACGTTACATCACACTTGAGGGTACCGGTACCGACAAGGCGGCCACCATTGCCGACGGCAACAGCTTTGTGCTTGAGGATGGAGCTACCTGGACAGCCAAAGCGGGTTCTTCCATCACCTTCATGGTGCTTGATGCCTCTACACTTGTCGAGGTATCCGGCAGCCGTGTGCAGACAGCTTAGTAAAAAACACCTCTTACAAGTCAGCAGAATTCCCTTATAGGCAGCGTGTTGGCTTGTAAGACTTAAATCTGTATGTTATGTATAGTTTCAAAGAAAAGAAGACACATTTCGTGGCTCTCCGGAATCCGGATGTGGCACAATATGACCTTGAGTTACTGGCTAAAGAAGTTCCTGGATTTCCGCAGCTTGCCACATTCTCACGCAATCCCAAACGTTATGCCGATGATATCCTTTATGCACTGTTAGATTGTGCTACACGTGAGAAGATACGTGAGTATCGCCGGGCTATGATCGCAAAAGAGGCAGAAGATGCCGGAGAAAAGAAAACAGAAGCCCCTGCTGCGGAAAAACCGGCCGAAAAAAAACAGCAAATGCCCAAAGGGGAAACAACACATGCTGAAGGAACCGGTCCACATGACGACATTGAAAAGCCTGAAACAGTTCCGGCTGACAACTCGGCAGAAGAGTTGAAACAAGCGCTTGATGAAGCGGAAGCCCGTGCTGAAGAAGCCGAACAGCGTGCCGATGAAGCGGAGGAAGCCAGGGATGAAGCGGAAGCCCGTGCCCAGGAGACTGAGCAGGCGCTGGAAGAAGAGAAAAAAAAAGAGCCGGCCAAGGTTCCGGTAAAGTCCAAAAGCAAGAGGAATACCCGCAAATCGACTGGGACAACCTCTTCGACCCGCAAGTCCAAATAGCCACACTCATCTACAACGACCGCGTGGTCACTTGGAAACAGATGAAGCAGCTCGACGAAAGTCTGGAAAGAAAACCGCAGAAGCGTGACATCATGGACATGGTGGAACTGCGTATCCGTAATCTTCAGGCATTCGATGAGCTGCAATCGTTCAACGACACTGGGAAGTTCCTCTACATTCATCCGCTCATAGCCCACCAGTCAGAGAGAGCACAACTGGAGAAGCTGCTGCAGACGGACCCGCAGGAGTTCCTGCGCCTGCATAAGAATGTGACGGACAATATCCGCAGATACGAGTGTTACCTGAAACGCGCTGACAGGCAAAACAAGCGCACCCAAGACAAGGAGAATCTCCGACGTCACCGTGAACGGGAATCACTGTTCAAAGCAATATTGCAAAAATTCAATTCGAAGTAAAATGGAAAAGCTGATAGAAGTATTTAATTTGGGTGGTTTGCCTACTGCCCCGCTGGATTCGTTCTTGGAGCTTCAGGAAGACTTCAAGAAGTCTGATCCTGACAAATTATCGAAACTGCAGATGCTTATCATCACCCGTGGTTTCAAGTATGCATTCAAAGCCTGGCAGGATCCGGACGGAAAGCTCTGGATTATCGATGCCCATCAGAGACGGAAGGCACTGCTTGCATTGCGCAAGTCTGGGTTTACAATACCGGAAATACCTTATGAACCCATTTTTGCGGCAGACAAGAAGGAAGCGGTAGAGGAAATAGCAGCCTATAATTCCGAGTTTGCCACCAGGAATCCGGATACCCTGCTGTTCAAAAAATATAATATAGATTCTGACACCCTGCAGCGCTTCAACCTGGGTTATGAGGTCAAGACCACTGATTTCGGGCAGGTATCTCCCTTGTTTGCCCAAGAGCATGAGTCGGAAAATGTGCAGGAAGATGCCATCGATTTTAATGTTCCAGCATCTGAAGATACTGTAATTGCCAGACCCGGCGATATATGGTTACTCGGTAACCATCGTCTGATGTGTGGCGATTGCCGTTCCAAATCGGACATCACGGCGCTGATGGATGGGCAACATGCGGACTTGTGCGTCACGGATCCACCGTACAACGTGAACTATGAAGGCGGTACAGAGGAGGAACTCACCATCCAGAACGATTCCATGGAAAACGACTTGTTCGCCACCTTTCTCAGGCAGGTGTTCTCTGTCATGTTCGCCGTACTCAAGCCGGGAGGATCCTACTATATATTCCATGCGGACAGTGAAGGCGAGAATTTCCGGGCTTCTCTCAGGAAAGCGGGATTCAAGATTGCACAATGCTGCATCTGGGTAAAGAATACTATGGTGATGGGACGCCAGGATTATCAATGGCAGCATGAACCTTGTCTCTATGGCTGGAAACCGGGTGCCGGACATCAATGGAATTCCGACCGTAAGCAGACTACCGTCTGGAATTTCGACAAGCCGCAGCGCAATGCCATACATCCGACAATGAAGCCCATAGCCCTTATGGCATATCCTATATCCAATTCCAGCACTCCCGGTCAGATAGTCCTCGACATCTTCTCCGGATCCGGTTCTACACTCATGGCATGCCAGCAGATAGACCGTATCTGTCATGCTATGGAGATAGACCCGAAATATGTTACAGCCACCATTCACAGGTACCGCGCCATGTTCCCTGAACAGCCCATCCGGTTGATTCGGAACGGGAAATCACATGATGTGGAACAGACAGCAAAGATTATGACTGACCCAAACAAGGTAATCCAATGAGACATGCATCACTTTTCAGCGGAATAGGTGCGCCGGAATTGGCCGCTTATTGGTTGGGTTGGGAAAATGTATTCCATTGCGAAATCAACCCATTTTGCAGACAAGTACTTAATTATTGGTTCACTAATTCAAAAAGTTATGAGGATATCACAAAAACAGATTTTAGAGAATGGCAAGGGAAAATTGATGTCCTCACAGGAGGATTTCCATGCCAACCGTTCAGTGTGGCCGGAAAGAGAAAGGGAACAGAAGATAACCGCTACCTCTGGCCGGAATTTAAACGTGCCATACGGGAAATCAGACCGCCTTGGGTTGTTGGTGAGAATGTTGCTGGCATCTTATCAATGGTACAACCCAGCAAGAAGGCTGACATGGAAAGTATGCCGACTACGGAGCATGAGGATAAACAAGAGTTTGTCATCGAAACCATCTGCAAGGATCTTGAAGCCGAAGGATATACTGTCCAACCGATTGTTATACCGGCTTGTGCCGTCGGTGCGCCCCATAGAAGAGACAGAGTCTGGTTCATCGCTTGTAACAACAGCTTCAGATTACGAAAAAAAAGGAGCAAAGGAAAATCGGATATGGATGGCAGAATACCTCCGTACGAATTTGTTGCAGACTCCCACGACTGTCCAACGTTGCGAAGCACCGGAAAAAATGAAGGAAAGGACACTCAAAAAGGGGTACAAGAACGGAACGACATACAACAGTCTGCTAAGCCAGCTTGTTTATGGGGGACTTCTTCCTACTCCTCAAGCGGCAGACAGTTCAATTGGTGCAGTAATAGGACAGAACGACCGCTTTATCATTACGAAGAACGGGATGTTTCGGAAAGTGAATCAGAACGGTTCGAACGGAAGTGTGGGACTTGGAAGGATTTTCCATCTGATGAGCACACCGACTGCGTCGGATTGGAAGGGAGGCTCGACAAGGAAAAATCCCTCTCTCCAGAGAACGAGTCTGCGTGGGGAAATACATGCGGATTACGGTATTGGGAAGACTTCCCAACTCAACCCCCTATTTGTCGAGGAGATGATGGGATTTCCGACTTATTGGATACTGATGCCATTTTTAAAGGCTCCCGGTCCATCCGTCAAAATTCTTATTCCAGATGGAGGACAGAAGCTATAAAAGCCTATGGAAATGCCATGGTGCCGCAAGTGATATATCAGATATATAAGACCATCAACGAAATAGAACAATAACATGAAAAATGAAATCAGTCCAACTTCAAATGTCGATAAGGCCACCTTGATAGGTGACGAATATGTATCCCAAGTGCGTACTTTCGGTGCCTTGGGGTACACTCCCCACCGTATATGTACGCTTCTCGGCCTGCGTGGGAAAGAAAAAACGGCACTTATAGTCCGTCTGTCGATACCCGGTGACGTATATTACGACGCCTACCATAACGGTTGTGCCCTGGGAGAATACAATATCGATGCCGAACTTGCCAAGAAAGCCGAGACCGGTGATGTGTCGGCCATTGAGACCTTGGAAACACGTAAGCAGGAACGGACAGTCAAAGACTTAAGAAACCAACTTTTTGGAATATGACCAGACTCGACACCCTTGATAAGATACATCCGGACTTGATAACCGCATTCCTCACCACCGGGAAGTGTGATGGCATTCCTGCCGATGTGCAGTTATTCCTCAAGCAGCTGCAATGGGCGGCGGAGATTTACGAATACGAGCGTAACATCACCCGTGCCGCCAAGCAGCTGCGCCAGCGCATCAATGCCCAGCAGCAGATTAATGTGGATGAACGTACATGTAAGGCACGCATTTATGCGGCCATCAATTACTTCAATATCGACAACAATGTGTCCATCAAGGTGTGGGAGTCCAACTATGCCGACAAGTACGAGGATCTTGCCAAACTATGTGCGGCTGCCGGTGACTACAAGACCCAGGGCAAGTGCTATGCCGCCGCCCTGGAGTGCCGTCGCCGTGCCGCCGAGATTGCCGAAGCCGACCGTAACCTGGGGATCGTCTTCCTGATATCTCCCGAACTTACTCCGGAAGACCTGGGATACAGCAAGGCCTCCCTGAAGGAGATTGCCTCCAAGCACAATAAAGGCTTCTATCTGAACTTGATAGAGAACCTTCCCATCGAGAAGGCCGAGAAGAAGCGTCTGCTGCGCGATGCGGATATTGAGGAAGCTGAATACGAAGAACTTAATGAAGAGTAAGATGGAAACTGATATTGAAACCACTTCCCGGTTTGAGGAATACTACATGAACCAGATGCAGATACTGGTCAATGTCATCGATGCCAACAACATATTTGCCGAAGTGGCGCGTGCAGGTGGCAAGACGGAAGGTATCACCGGCCCACGTATCATCCGTGTGGCCAATGACATGCCAGGCGAGCTGTCGTTTCTGGTACATAAGACCTACGTTGCCCTGATGACGAACGTATGGCCCAACCTTCAGGCTTATTTCTCCAGGGAAGTCACCGTAGGTGGGAAGGTACGTTCCATGCTGGAGTATGGCATCGATTATGTGGTGGGCGAAAATAAGCTCCCTTCTCATTTCCGCAAGCCCCGATATCCCATATCCTACCCCAAACACAGTGTCGTTTTCCGGGATGGCCATCACATCCAGTTGGTAAGCTCGGACCAGCCGGAGTCCGTTGCCGGACGCTCTGCCGTCCACGCCATCATTGAAGAGATGAAACACAACAAAGGGGAGAAATTGAAAACCCGCTTGTTCCCTTCCCTCCGTGGTGCCAGTGCCGAAATACGCCGGTCACCTTATTACCAAGGAATCACGGGCGTATCCGATACCGCGCGTGTGGACCTCGGCGAAGATGACTGGTTCGAGGAATATGAGAAGAATATGGATACGAAACTGATGGGGGAAATATCTACAGTTGCGCTTCATGTAAATGCAGCTATCTATCAGAAATACAAACTTATAAATTCCCAACGGGAAACTACAAATCCCGTTACCCTTGAACGTATCCGTCTTGAAATCATCAGGCAGAATCGCATCATATCTTTATGGCAGCCCCGCCTGGCGGACATGCGCCGTAACGCCACGTTGTACGTCCGTGCCAGTTCCTTCTGCAACAAGGATATTCTCGGTCCGAAGTTCTTCAAGACGCAGCTTGAGACCTTGGATATGGACGAATTCCTCACTTCCATCTGCGCTATCCGCCATAAGGAGGTTATCAATAAGTTCTTCGCCAACTACAACAAGGAGAAACATCAGTATTCAGACAGCTATATTTATGAATCCATTCTACGACTTGACCTGCGGGAACATTTTCTACTCACAGCCCGCTATTTGAAGCACTACAACAAGCGTGACGAGCTACTGGTAGGATATGACCCCGGCCACTTTTCCAGCCTTGTTGTCGGGCAGGAAAAGGAATACGGCCGTCAGCTCCGTATTATAAAGGAACTCTATTGCTGTTACCCGGATGAACAGCCCGAACTCGCCCGTCAGTTCTATGAGTTTTTCGGTGCTGATTCCCTGAATAAGCGTATCATTCTCTACCCTGACCGTGCCGGGAACAAACGCCGTGAGGAACTGGAACAGATAACCACCGACAGCCGTGCCTTGAAGCGTGAGTTGGAAAGTTATGGCTTTGAGGTGGAACTGATGAACGAAGGACAGGCCACCGTCTACCATTGGCAGCAGTTCAAGTTGTTGCTTCTTATGTTTGGAGGCCGGAGCAATGCCTTGCCGGAAATTTTAATAGACGAAAACGAGTGCAGGAACCTTTGTAGTGCCATTATGCTGTCACCGTTGAAAAAAACGGAAGGCCGCATCGAGCTGGACAAATCTTCGGAAAAGAAAGTGCCTCTCAAGAACCAGGCCGGGCTGACAACGCAGCTTCCCAGTGCCTTGATTTATCTTCTTTTCGGGCGTTATGGAAACAAAGTGTTGAGTGAATTATCGTCCATGCCGGACAATTTACCTGATAATTTGGCTATATAACGGCTGTTTTTCACTATAAAAATAGTCAGTATAGATACAATAATGGTATCGTTTGACATTAAAACAAACGCTTTTTGTTTGGAAACCAAACTTTTATGCTTTTGAAAAAGGAAAGCGTTTTCTTCGTGAGGCGCTGTTCAGCACGCACCGCTGAGTTTTGGAGTTGCAAGGCATTCTTCGAGGTTCCTCGGAAATATGACGGAGGGGGCTTTCCGTCCTTTTTCCCGCAGTAGAAACCTGCTACTTTCGGGCATGGAAATGACAATGACCGGTATTCAAGCGATGCAATGGGCCAAAGAGATATCAAAACTGCCTGACGGCTGCTTTACCATTGCCTTCTTCCCGTGTTCCAGGCATAAGGGGGAGGCATCAGCCACATTGACAGTTAAAGAAGGATGCAGATGGCGTACTCAACTGCCTGAAGAAAGATTCAGTATAGACAGTGACAACTTCTTTCTGTTTACAGATGCAGACGGGGAACCCAAGATGTGCTACCGTATTCTCATCAGGTACATGGGCTTTCCTCAAGATGGTTTTAAACTTCATAAAATAGATTGGTTATGAGTAAAAGCAATCTCAAAATGGTAGGCAACTTCGGTTGCTATCTTGACGATGACAATGTAATATCTTTCCAGATTGGAGACAGACCGATGGCTTCAGTCCTGGAACCAGATCCTATGTTCCCCCTGAGTGGAGGAAGTCTTCCGGATACGCAGTGGCAGAGCATCCAGGGATTCCAGGTGTGCAGCCGTGGCTTCAACAACATGAAATGCGAGGAAGTCGCGTCCGACATAAAGAAGAACCGGCTTCTGCCGAGATTGATTACCAAGCAGGTCAACATGCTGTATGGTCATGGGCTTGCCGTGTACAAGCCGGCAATCGTGGACGGGAAACTTCTGAAACAGTGGGTTGACTGTCCGGAAATCATGGACTGGCTCAACAGTTGGGAACAGCGCGGTCTTGAATCGGGTTATAAGGAAGTGGCCAAATCAATCATCAAGAACTACTACTATTTCAGGGACTGTTTCGTAAAGTGGCGCTTCACAAAGGGAAAAGCAAGAGGGACGATGCCCGTTGCCGGCCTTGAATCCATGGAGAACAGACATTGCCGGCTGGCCACCACCAAGAAGGATGTGGCGACAGATGTTGTCTACTACCGGGATTTCCGCTACATTGCCGTAGGGCGTTGGGGGTATGGCACATCCACTTTCCGCATCTATCCGAAGTTTTCCTTTTCGGAGCTTGCCAATTACAGATTCGCGGCCATTTCCCATCACCGGGAAAAATCCGTGGATGAGTTCTACGGTGTGAACGAAACCCATGCCGGTACCCGCTCCTACATCAAGGGTTCCAACGATACGGCTGATTATATCAACTCCTTTTTACGTAATTCGCTTGCCGCCAAGATACACATTGTCATCCCCAATGCCTGGCTTGAGTCCAAGAGGATCCAGATAACCAAACTCTGCGACGAGAATAAACGGCGCAAGAAAAACAATGAGGAAGAACTGATGTACAATGGCATCGTGATTGGTTCGGAATTCAAGGAATCCACCCTGATAAAGTATCTGCAGTCTGAACTGCGCAAGATCTCCCGCTATCTGTCCGGTGCAGACAACCAGGGTAAGGCGTATGCGACAATCAGCTTCAAGAACAGCCAGGGCGAAGAGGAACGCTGGAAGATAGAGACGGTTGATTTGAAATACAAGGAATATATCGATGCCTTGATATCCTATGACAAACGCGCCGATGAGGTGCTGCTGTCAAGTGTGGGACTTGACTCCTCCATATCCAGTGTCAGCAAGGACGGGGTCATATCCAAATCAGGAGCCGATGCGTATTACAACTATCTGATATACATTATGTCACTGACCTCGGAAGACGAAATCTGCTCCGAACCGTTCAATATGGCCGTACAGATAAACTTTCCCCATTTGTACAGCCAGGGGTACCGTCTTGGATTCTATCGCGAAGTCCCGGCACGCCAGGAAGATGTTTCACCTCAAAACAGACTAAATCAGCAACAGTCATGAGAATATTGGAAGAACTGTTTACCACCATTTCGGAATTCCGGAAGTATGCTCCCTATGCAGAGAGCAATGTCACTTTCGACCAGCTCAATTCGTCTGCCATTTCTGCAAAAAAGCAGATGGTTATCATCCTTACCAAAGATGTCTACACCGATCTGACGGCAGACGAGGGCGAACTGAAGGAGGCCCTGCGTCTTGCTATGGCCAATCTTACCATGGCCAAACAGCTCATTTTTGATGTTGTATCCAAGCGTAAGGATGATGTCGATATATACAAGCATGAGCAGGAAAGCATGCGTAGGTCGTATATCGAGAATTATTATAATGCCATGGATACTGTCATCCAGTTGCTTGACAACAGTCAAACTGTACCTTCCTGGAAGGAAACGAGATACAAGAAGATGCTTGATGTTCTTAAAATAAAGAGTACGGAGGAGTTCGACATGCTGTATACGATAGACATGTCCTATCTGTTCTTTTTCCGGACCATACCAATCCAGAGCGAAGCGCTGGATGACGGGATATCGGCCTATTTTGAGCGGGCAGAGAAAAAGGAAGAGGTACTGCGTCTGCTCAAACGGTGCCTCGCCAAACAAACCATAGCCATTGCCCTGCGGCGTTTTGATATTCTCGATTTTCCAAGTACGATTCGCAATTTATTTGAAGACTCAAAAGTTATGCGATATGGTACTCAAGAGCAAGAACGTTTACTTGCTCTGTCAGACGCTCTGCTTGAAGAGGTGAAGCGGGAACTGGCCAATATAGATTTGCTTTTGTCAACGGACAGTTCCGGCTCTGTAGATACGAACACATCCTTTAACCGTCCGGACGACATAATAATGCTGATGCCATGTTGACAATAGATTTTATAGCAAAAGGAATGCAATACAGCATCCCCAATTCCTGGGATGGATTAACTCCTTATCACTTCCAAGCACTCATGCGTGATATACAAAGGTTTGCGGAGGGAAAAATATCCGTCGGCATGGTTCGTGTGAATTATGTTTGCCGAATTATGGGATGGAATCTTCAAAAAATAAGGAATACGGATGGATGGGCAAATGTGGCCTGGCTTGCAGAGCAGGTGACATTTCCCTTCACAATTGTCTATCCAGATAATGATGCAGCACTCCAGGAACTGGATTCTGAAACATACAGACTCTGTAAGAAGATACCACCACACCGGTTGCATGGAATAACCATATCCAGGTATCTGGACAGACTGGACTACAAATATGCAGTCGACTCATGTTTCTGCAAACAATTGGTTCCGGCGATACATCTTGAGGATGAAACTTTTTTTGCCTATAATATAGAAACCATGTTCAACCGTCTTACTTGCTCGCTTACGGCACTCCAGTTCATTGAGGCACGTGGTCTCCTTGGATGTCCGAAAGAACAGCTTCCGTTATTGGCCGCTATCCTTTACTATCCGGACCGGTATTCATCTGCTGGAGCGCATAAGTTGGCACAGAAGTTCACTGGGCTGCCGATGGATGAGCTTATTTCCATAGCCTTCAATTTTCAGGCCTTCACCAATTATCTGTTTACCAAAACTGAGTTTAAGTTGCTTACAGAACTTGAGGAGACCAAAGTTTCTGCCATTTCCACGGGTGCACTTGAGTCTCTGTACAACTTGAGTTCAGACGGGTTTGGGGATATTGAAACCATCGAACACATGAATGTCATCCAGTATTTGACCATCCTCCGGAAGAAAATTATTGATACAGTGCGCAGCCTGCATGCGGCCAAAATGGATAAAGCGGATATTGCCAGAGAAGTCAGACTTCCAATCCACATAATAAATGAAATCCTATGATACTTGATTTACTCAGATATTTTGCCCGTTTTCCCCAAAAGGAAGGGGTTGTCTCCATGTTCGCCAACGGCTCAAGTGACTTTATCCAATATACGGAACTGCTTGGGTATGTCAAAAAACTCCCGGAACCGATAATGCCCGAACTTGAGAATCTTGTTTTCGGGCAGTCATACGATTACGTAAAGAAGCGCGTCGATAATATTACCGGCAACTATCTGTTCGTGGATTTCGGAGAATTCACATCAAGCCGTGACACACACAACTCCATTCTTGACAGCCAGAAACTTGCAGCTACCATAGCCATGAAAGTTTCGGATTCCGCAGACATGGTTGAGACGGCCATTGCCTCGGAAATGACCTTGTCTCTCCTTGCGGCACTTCGGAAAAGGCTTATTCTCGATTCACGGTCTGAGGATTTACCATGGCTTGATAAGATATCGGAGAATCATGACATTATCCCTTTTGTCTCATCCGAATTCAAATCCATAGGTTGGACACTCATGTTCAGTTCTGCAGCAACCGATTTGTTTAATGTCAAACCATCCCTTAGTGAGTAGCAGATGTCAGACCATTAAATGGTTCAGAAACTTTTTGTTCATGTTGTTTATTTCCATCCTGGCTGTGGGCTGTCGAAGTTCGCGGTCAGGAGCTACTCCTGATTACTCTTTTCCGTCATCCCTACCACGAAAAATAATCATTTTTTACTCAAGCTAAACAAAGCTAACACACTGATAATAAACAAGATATTACTACGTTATGCGCGTTAATAGTGTTACCTTAGCTGTACGAAAAATAAAGGATAAAACATTATGAACGAACAAGTTACAAACATTCTTAACCAGAGCATAACAAAGACGGCAAAGATACAGCAGCTCCTTCTTTTAGGTCTGACCCGCCGTCAGGTAGCCGATTTGGTAACAAACGGAAATTACGGTTTCGTGCAGAACGTATATAAGAAAATGCTGGAAGCCGGAAGATTCGGCCAGCAACCGGCCATCGCAGCCTGCCCCGAATTGGACTATACTTTCAACAGACGTTTCGGCATCGAGATAGAGGCATATAACTGCGAAAAGGGAGTTCTTGCCCGTGAACTTCGTGAGGCCGGAATTGCAGTTGCAGTGGAAGGTTACAACCATAACACCCGCGACCATTGGAAGCTGGTTACAGACAGAAGTCTTAGAGGGAACGATACTTTCGAGCTGGTAAGCCCGATACTTGAAGGGGAAGCCGGATTGCAGGAACTTCAGAAGGTATGCTGGGTGCTCGATTATTGCAATGTGAAGGTGAACGACAGCTGCGGCCTTCATATACACATGGACGCTGCAGACTTTACCATTGAAACCTGGCGCAACCTTGCAATAACTTACCGCCGCCTCGAACCGGTAATCGACTCCTTTATGCCGGGTACCCGCCGGAACAACAGATATTGCAAATGCCTTACCGGAATTTCAGAACGCAGTATAACGGAGGCAGAGAACATCATGCAGCTACGTTCAGCCTTTGGAAACGACCGCTACCACAAATTGAACCTTGAGGCTTACGCACGCCACCGCACAGTTGAATTTCGCCAGCATTCGGGTACCACCAATTTCACAAAGATGGAAAATTGGATACGGTTTGCCGCCAACATGATTACCTTTGCAAAATACGGCATGGTGAATTCGGGATGCCCGCTTTCAAATATCCCCTTTCTGACAGCCGACCAAAAAGTATTTTTCAAATTGAGAACCAAAAAATTAGCATAATATGATGACAACTTACACTTTGCAGGATGGCGGTATAATTGCCGCCTCCTGCCCTGCAGACTTTGTAACCAAACTCCGTGAAAGCAGCCGTTTCGACAGTGAATGTACCGACCAGGAATATATGTACCATTTCGCCGACCGTTTCCATGACCAGACGGGGCATGTAGTCCGAGCTGATACCCCGGAGCATTTTTTGGAGGATTTGCTTTCCAACGGGTATATGAAAGTAGAATAATCCCCTCCAAACAAAAGAAGGCTTCCAACTTGTGTGAAAGCCTTCTTTATATTGATGTGGTCGGTAGAACGAAAAATCCCCGTAGCGGTTCATACTACGGGGATAAGTTGTCATAAAACGTCTCTCAAGATATGGAGAGTGAACCTAATTGTTTGCTTATATCCTGGAGAGCGAAGTTGAATGTCTCCAAATCCTTTTTGCTGAGCGTATAAACTTTACCCCTAACTTTGCTGCCATTGATACGTTGGCTAAGCCATGCGGTACTTTTACCGAAATACTTCTTGGCAATGTATCCCAATGGAATGATTTCCGTATAGGGAGCTATTTGTTGCTTCAATGTGATATAGTTGTTCAATTCTTCAGCTTCTGATGAAACCTCCTTGTAGCCATTGATTAGGAAATCGGCTATTGCATCAACATCTTTTTGATCTGTGTATTTACTGGTTATTTCATCAGAGAGAGCAACATATTTCTCCATGGCATCCGGTGTGCCGGAGTGAGCGATTTCATGCAATTTCTTCAAATCATCTTTAAGTGCCATAAGCTTATTGTTTTGTGCTCCCCTTATGGGGAGCTTGTTTAACTTCATTTTTCCAATTCTTTCAAAACCTTTTCTAAAAGTGCTATCTGTTTGTCTGTTTCCAGTTTTGCATCCAAGAGTTCATCCATCTTCTGCCTACTCATTTGGTTTCCTGCATTCTTGAAAGTGTGTTCATACATTTTAGATAACAATTTTAACTGGGTAAGCTTTGCAACCAGTTGCATTTTTGTTTCTTTTTCCATATCTCTTTGTTTTAATGACAATGCAAATATACATAAATATTTCTTTATGCACAAATTCCATAAAGAAAATTTTATGTATTTCTTCTTTATTGAACAAAAATGCATTTTCTGCACATGAAAATTTTAACATGTGCAGAAATGGGGTATATTTGCACTTATAACTTAATATTCATACTGTATGAAAAAGGCACTTTTATTATTTGTGCTGATGAGCTTGACCTTATTCACTCATGCACAAGAGAACAATTACGAAGAACTAAAATTTTTCAAAGTGATTCAATCCGAAAATAATGCAGACAAAAATAGCCTATACGCTGCACTACGTAGTTTTATGGCTATTTATTATGCTAATTCCCAAAATGTTATTCAAATGGATGATAAAGACGCAGGAATTCTTATAGGGAAAGCTACATCTGTATTCGATTCTCCCAGTATGATGCTTTCTGCGTATGAAGGATGGTTAGACTATAATTTAAAGTTGCAAGCACGTGATGGACGGGTAAGAGTAGAAGTTTCTCATTTTTTTCATCATAACAAACCAGGAAATCAGAAAAAAGCACAATTAGGAGTTCTTACTAAGGCAGATGAATATACTGATAAAGGTATGCAAAAGAAGTATCACAATAAAGTATGGTTAATGCTGAAAGAACAAGCGGCTAAAATCAGTTCTGATATTTTTGTTAATGTTGAAAAGGTTATAAAAGAAGGAGCCACTATTCAAAGCGAAGATGATAATTGGTAAGTTACTTATATAGGGTAATACAAGTATTTATATATTTAAGAGCTGACGAAATATTGCAATATTTCGTCAGCTCTCTTTTTTGTTTCAAAAAAAAATCCCATATTTGCAGTGCCAAATAAAACGATAGTATCATCTATCCCGTTGCGTCCGGTAGACGCTCAATACGAAATTGGGCTTTTTTTATGTCCATCGATTTGCTTAAACATTAAGTATTTAGCAAATTCATATACGAAACTTACGGCTGTCTTTTCCATTTTCGGACCCTTCGGGAATACGAATCGTTTTGTTTGGCGACTTTAACGGGAAAATGACAGCCGTTCGTGTATTCGAGAACTTGCCATTAATGCCAAACAAAACGATTCGTATATGAAAAATCAAATTTCCGGCACTCTCAACGTGCCTGCCTCCGGCATCCCTACCGTGGGCGAATCCGTTAACGCTCTTACCGAGCAAGTCAATAACCTCCAGCGCCGTTACTACCGTGCTTTGGCTCCCGACTGCGAAGTCAAGACCGAAGCAGACCGCTGGTACTTCCGTGCCATCGTATGGGCATGTGCCGGAATGGTGTTCCCACCATTGGTTGTGGTCACTGCATTGTGCGTTTATAAGGCAAAGAAGTGCCAGAAAGGAGGTGCCAAATGAATCGTATCAAGTCTATAACACAAAAAGACATTTATGTTCAAGCCGAACGTCTCTGCACAGGAACTGAAACAAGTGAGTATAAATATTGCCTTGCTTATTATGGCAACTTTGTGATGTGTGACATCTCTGCGGAGGATGCCCGTGAAATCATTTCCTGCCTGCAGCATGCGCTTGATGTTAATGAGAAAGGAGGACAAAATGAAAAATAAAGAACCAGAACAGAAAATTACCGATATCAGTATCCATATAGCATCCTTGTCCGCATCGTTCAAACCTGCCCCGGATGCACGCCATGCCACCCATTGGTTCACTACGGATGAAGTCTACGACGCCATTCGTCGCATTGATCCTGAAGCGCATATTAGTAAGGAGCAGGTTCATCAAGCCATGCTTGATGCCGGTTATAAATACCAGAACCGTCCTGGTTCATCAGGACTGGACTTCCGGTGGATGCTCCAAGCAAGAAACTAAATACTACTGTCATATAGGGGGTAATTGTTCGTGATGAATAGTTGCCCCTTCGTTTTATGTCCTTTCCGTACTACCTCCCCTATTCTATCTTCGCTGGAAATAACTGTGAATATGATTACAGACCAGCTTGTCAGAGAACGTTTTGTCCATGATATAATGTCTCAAGGCATCGACCTTATTTATGAGACACAAGAAAAAGTTGTGCGTACATATCTCAATTCACGGTCCGGTGACCTGGTAGCACATCTGCAGAAACGTCCGTTCACTACCCAGGAATCAGACACGAAACAAGTCTATTATCTGCGTATATTCCCATATCTCCGCTTCCTTGACATCCATTACCGTCGTGGAGCCGGTGACCGTATTTCCCGTCATATCCGCCGTAATCTTGCTCTTTATAACCGGGTGGTCTGGGGAGTGCTGTATCATGAGACATTCCCGGAAATAAAGTACGGTTTCACGGAAGAAGTTCGTACCAATATTCGCAAGGAACTGGAGCAGGCCCTTCAATATGAAAACTCAAACTGGTAACATTATGGCAAAAAAGCATTTATCCGAAGACGAAATCAAACTCATAATCTCAGGTGACAGTTCCAAGCTTCAGGAAGAGCTGCATACACTGACCAAGGAAACCAAGGCTTTGAAAAAGGAAGAGGCCGAACGCCGCAAGGCTATGGTGGAGCTCGAAGCCCAAGGCAAAAAGAACACGAAAGACTATCAGAACCTTGCGAAAGAGTGCAAAGACTATACGGCCAAAATCTCCAAAAACAATGAGAAAATAAGTCTGCTGACCCGTAACTTGAAAGTCAACGATCTCACCATGAGACAGCTCAAGAAAGAAGCTAAGGAGCTTTCCGCTGCTTTGGATGATATGACTGAATCTGCGAATCCGGAAGAATATGCCAAACTCAATACCCGTCTCAGAGAAGTCCGTGCCCGCATGAGCGAGTTACGCAGTGCAGGTAACAACATGAACAATGAGTTCGGCAACAGCGTGAATTGGATGTCCAAGTTAAAAATGGCAGCCAAGGCTTTCATTGCCGTTAAGGTTGTCGGATGGCTTAAGGATGTCCATAACCAGGCATACGAAACACGCAAGGAATTTGCCAAATACGAGGCAGTCCTCCGGAATACTTTCCAGTCGCAGAAGAAGGCTAATGATGCCATGAAGATGCTTCAGCAATTGGCAGCAGACACCCCATCGTCCTTGCAGGAATGGACTGAAGCATATATCAAGCTGGTTAATCGTGGGGTCAAGCCTACCAGCCAGGAGCTTGTCAACATGGGAGACCTTGCCGCTTCCCAAGGAAAGTCCATCGATCAGCTCATTGAGGCTATACTTGATGCGATGACCGGGGAGAACGAACGTCTGAAGGAGTTCGGTATCAAGGCTTCCAAATCCGGGGAGACTACAAAGTTCTCTTTCCGAGGAGTGACTACCGAAGTGCGCAATTCTGAGGATGCCATCAAGGATTATCTTCTTTCTCTCGGTCGTGTCGATGGCATTGCCGGTTCCATGGCCGTGCAGATGCAGGAACTTGAAGGAATCCAGTCCAACCTTGGAGACACAATGGATGCCTTTTTCAATAAAGTGGGAAAAAAGCTGGAGCCGTTCTGGAAATCCATGTTGAAGTATGCCAATGGATTCTTCACTAAACTTGGGGAAATGTTCACCACTTATACGGAAACTTACGAGAAGCATTTCGACAAGATGGTACAGCTTGAGAGCGCATTGCCGGGACTGTTGAACCGATACGAGGAACTGACCGGCAAGTCCTCCCGTTCCGCTGAGGAACAGAAAGAGTTGGCCAATGTCATAGCCCAGATAAGGAACATGGTACCTGGCGCAGCGACAGCATTCGACCAGTACGGGAATGCCATCGAAATTTCAGGCGAAAAGGTGGAGGAATTCCTTAAGAAACAAAGGGCGCTGCTAAAGTTTGAGAATCAGAAAGCCATCCGGGAAACAACAGAGCAATTGGAAGAATATCGCCAGGCATATAAGAATCTGTTGGAACAGCAGAAACAAGGTGGAAGGACTGTTTTCCAGAGCAACGGCATGTTTGCGGCACCGACAGCATACATCAATACTGAAGCTCTTCCACAAATAGAGCAGGATATAAAAAAGTATGGTGACCTCATTCTGGGTGCCGAAGAGAAATTGAAACAACTGAACGGCCAGACTATTGAAGAAACCGTCAAGAACCAGCAGAAGCTTGCAGAAGCACGCCAGAACTTCAACAAGATGGAGAAGGTTCAGTTGCAAGCCTGGATAAAGAACAATAAGGATGCAGCCGGTGAGTATGTGGAAATAGCCCAAGAAATATACAACAAACGTTTCCCGGCAGAGGACTCTGACGCGACCAGGAAGAAGGCTGAAAAGGCTGCCAAAGAAGCAAAGTCGGCTGCAGAAAAAGAGCAGAAAGCAAAAGTCTCTACGGAGCAGGAAGCCGCCAAGTCTCTTGAAGCATTAAGGGAGGAAGAACTGCAATCCCAACAGAAATGGTATAATGATTCGTTTGCCGCTCTTTCAGCTTTTCTGGCATCAGGAAAAATGAGTAAGGAACAATATGAAATGCTGGAACTCGAACTTGAAAAATCGTATGCGGAAAATAGGCTCATCATAGAACAGTCTTATTATGAGGACGCCATATCCATGGCCATTTCCAATGCAGAAACCAAGGAAAATCTCGTCCGGAAGTCCAATCAACGTGTCATTGATGCGGAGAAGGCGGCGAATGCCAAGCGTGCTTCACTGCAGGAAAAGCTGAATACCCTTGTCAAGGACTTCAAATCAGAGTTCAAGGTTACTACAGTTGATGAAGATTATGCCGCGCAACTCAAGGTTCTTGAGGCATCCTACCAGGCGCGTAAGGAAATGGCTGAGAAAAACAATCTTGATACGACAGAATTGGACAGTGCCCACCTTAGAGCTAAGGAACAACTTGAATCCGAACATCAACAACGTATCCAGTCCATTCGTGACCAGTATGGCTTATCTACACAGCAGGAACGGTTCAATGCGGAACTGGAACAGCTCAGGCTCGCACGTGAACAGCAGTTTCTGACTGAGGAACAATATGAGCAAGCCGTCCAGAGCCTCAAACGGGACAGTTATAAAAAGCAGTTTGACTATTATTCCAGTCTGTTTTCCGGAGCCATTCAAGCATTGCAGCAAGCGGAAATGGACCAGGTCGATGCAAAATATGATGCGGAAATTGAGGCAGCTCAAGGTAATACGGAAGAAGTGGAACGTCTGGAAAACGAAAAGGCCCAGAAAAAGCTTGATATACAGAAAAAATATGCGGACGTGAATTTTGCAATCAAGGCATCACAAATCATCGCAGACACAGCTGTGTCAATCATGAAAGCATATGCAGATTTGGGACCGATTGCGGGTTCAATCGCAGCAGCCCTTATGGGCGTGACCGGAGCCGCACAATTGGCCAGTGCCAAAGCTGAACGGGATAAAATCAAAAATATGACTCTTTCCGGCAGTAATTCCGGCAGTTCCGGTACCGGCGCACGCGTTGCCACCGGTCGCCAGTCCGGAGGCAAGATTGATGTCCGGCGCGCCCAGGATGGAAAGCTCTTTCCCGATGCCGACTACGACCCTGATGCACGGGGATTCATTGACCGTCCTACTGTCATAGTAGGTGAAGGGCCTTCCGGACAATCCAAAGAATGGGTGGCCAGCAATGCAGCTGTAAGCAACCCTACCGTCGCACCGATACTTGACATACTGGACAAGTCCCAGCAGGCCGGTACCATAAGGACACTTGACCTTAACCAGGCAATCCGTGCTCGAATGGCCGGTTATTCATCCGGTGGCTCCATTGATGCCCAGAAATCTGCAGTGCCGGTACCGCCTGCGCCATCAGGAACCTCTCTGCCTCCAAGACTGATGGAACGCCTGGCCAATGCAATCATCCGTATTGATGAAGAAGGCATCCCAGCATCCGTCACTCTATCTGAACTTGAACGCAAGCAGGAATTGCGGAACCGTTCGCGTAAAATAGGAAGCAAATAACATTTCATCATGAAAATAGTACATTCTTCAGGAAAAGCCTATCAACTGGCACCTGACACGCAAATTGAAATCGAACGTCCGAATCTGTTCTTCAATGATTATGGTGAGCAGTCACTTCCGGTAGATCTCCCGGATACAGACTTGAACCGGGAACTGACCGGTTACCCCGATATGGTGGCCAACCGTAAAAAGCCGCAGACAGACATCACATGCAGCATCCGAGACGGTGACTACTGTGTGACCGCCCGGCAAGCCATACTCGGTGCCAAGCGGAAAGAGAAGATAACGACGACATTCTACATGAACGAGGGCAGTTTCCTTTCGCGCATCGAGAAAGTTGCCGTACCGGCCGTTTTCGGCAGCGAGACCGTACCCGGAGTAGAAACCGTAGAGCAGGGTATCAACTGGTGCCGTTCGTTGCTCGACAACACCAATCCGCATTTCACCCTCTTCCCCGTCATCATCGAGCTGGACGGGGAAAAACGCGGAGTGAACGTCACCTGCGTAATGGACGAGAATGGAAGGCCGATGCAGGTCCGTCCCAGAGTCACAAGGAAACAAGGCTTATACAACTCATATGCCCGTACAGAGAAGGTGGACAGCCGTATAATCACACTTGATCCCGGTTACTACATTACGCCCTTCATCCGTGCCACCTACCTACTGGAACGTATCTTCTCCTATTTCGGCTATACCTTGCAACCGAATTTTTTCACCGAGACCGAGCCTTTCAAAAGCATGGTGTTCATCAACAATACTGCCGATGCGCTGGTGAACGGCACCATCCTGCTGGCCCACCTGGTGCCCGACTGCCTATGCTCCACCCTGCTCGAAGTCTTCCGCAAGAAGTTCTGTTGCGAGTTTGTTCCAGACGAAGTGGCCAAGACCGTCCGCATAGAGTTTTTCAAAGACATGATAGCCGCACGCAACCCGACAGACTTGACGGCTTGTCTGGCCGGACAACCGGAAATCAATTACGAGACAGCCCGTCAGCTGAAGCTATCGTCAAAGAGCTCCCTCAGCAATGGAAGCACTCTTGACAGCACCACCGAGCTGGAGCGCAAATACCCCACGGCCTACTATGACATGGCATCCGGCAGATACGTAAGGATGGGCTATGGCAGGGAGGGCGTCATCAGGGTAGTGTCCGACGGAAACCTGCCGTTCTATGCCGGAGAAGAAGGACTGGATGACTATGAAGTGGAGGTGCCCGACAGTCAGTTCTGTTTCGACAGCCTAATGTTTTTCGTGCAGGGCACTATCAACGGAAGAGAATACGGGAATTCCGTAACTGCCCCCTATATCGGAGAAGGAAGGATGCTCAACAGTACTATCCGGGTAGCAGACGAAAGTACGAAAAGTGAGGAAAGTGAGGAAACGACAAGCGATCCCTACCTGACCGAAACCTCCCATGACCAGAATCCCATGCTGGCTTTCGCCTTGAATGACAGTACCGGACTGCCCGTCGGGGCAAACCACGATGCCGCGCGTGGCTACTCCCTTCTGTACAATGGCCCTATCGGTATCTATGAAAAATTCTGGCGAGACTTCGACACCTTGCTGCGCAATGCCCTGCACAAGGTAACAGTTCCGCTACTGATGACGAACACAATGAAGCAAGCCCTCCCCGTCTACCGGAAAGTGGCACTGGGCGGTTCGGAATACCTCATCGACGTGCTAAAGTACACTCTCGGAGGCAACAATATGCCAATGGATACAACGTTGCTCACTACGCAGCTCCAGGAGCCCGTAACCATGGCCATGGACGAGAGCGAACGGATGAAAATGCCTGCCTACAAGTGGAAGGTAAACTGTACGCTATCCGAAATGACGGAAGACGAATGGACAGCAGCAGGCTTCGAGGCGGGCGCGTTGGTGGACATGACCATCGTTTATCTTGCACCGCCCACCGAGAAACAGTATGCCGCAGGCGGACAGTACCACAAGCGGACGGACTACTACAGCTATATGTATTATCCGCGCCGGGGAGAAGGTGAAATCTGTTATAGAAGAGTGTCCGTTTACATGACTCCCCAATTGATTACAGATTAAGGCGGTTGATGATGCGTTGTCCTTTCTGCATGCAATCAATCCACATAAATTCGCACCAAAAACAGAATGTAAAATGAATATCATCCAACAGCCCGACATGCTGTCGCTCTCGATGAACCTGAAGAATTTCATCATCGGCTCTTCCCGGCAGACGACATTCACTCTGAAGGCCGGCGACAAAGAACTGGTGTCTCAGGTATATGCTCCTGACGAAAACGGAGTGATGGAGATAGATATACATGAAATTGTACACTCGTTTTTGTCATACAGCTTGAAAGACATCGGAGAGGTATATCAGCAAACCAACCTGGTTGCCGATTTCACAGCAGTCATCGACTCCACCGAAATCACCTTTCGCGTTATCCGCTCTGGAGTGGACCGCTTGACTGACTCTCCCACCAATTTCCTGACACAGAATTTCCTCACTTGGCAGCCGAATGTAAAGCCGGTCACTTATTATTCTCCGGAATTCCTGACCTACTATGCTGTGGTTGCCGGTACAGTCAAACTCCGCGCATACTTTACTGATGAGTCTGGAACTGTTAAATCTCAGACTGATTATACTGTTACAGAATTGATGCCAGGTATAGCTTATACCATGCCTCTACAATACTCTGTCGTTGCGGGATGGCTGGAACATAAATTACCTGCATATTATGATGTATGGGTCGAGAACACCTCCGGCCAGCGTCTTACATATATACAGCGTTACTATGCTGAGGATATGCGCTCCGAGCAGGAACAGTGGATATTATTTGAAAACTCTTTGGGAGGTGTCGATACATTCCGGGCATATGGTAACACTGTATTCAATGGCGAACACACGCATAATATTGCTGAAATTGACGAATTTTTTTCAGAATACCGTGTAGACACAGAGAGGAAGTTTCAAAAAAGCACTGGTTACCTGAATGGAGATGAGCGCAAATGGCTGCTTGATTTCTTCCCGTCAAATGGCAAGTATCTGTACGCCGGTAATTATTTGCGCCGGATAGTCGTAACAGACAGCAATGTCAGCTATACAGACCGCGAACTTCCAAGCAATTATACGTTCACATTCAAGTATGCCGACGCTCGTCCATTACTAAATCTTTCTCGAACCGATGTCCCTACAGACGTTCTCAACATTACCGTACCTGAAGTCGGTTCTTTTACAGTGCCCCCTCGGCTTGCTGAATTTCCCCATCTATCGTTATCCGGGGGGGCACTGTTTCCTGTTCAAAATCCGTATTCAGAAAAATGGTCAACAACATCTGTGGATGCCATTGCTTATTTTTTGGCAGATTTTATGTCCCGCGTTTATGGCTCTGGTGGTGGAGTCGGTCACAAACACCGTAACTATGATTTGCTTGAGTTGCTTTCATATATTGAGAACTATCTATTGGTAAATGGTCAGAAGATAAAGGCCGGTTACGCGGACAAAGCCGGTTACGTTGAAGGAATGGAAGATATGTTCCTTCGCAAAGACCAGTCTGACGGCACAAATTTTCTGTTGAAGTTCGGCGAGTTTATCGACTCTATGGTCGC